>Ga0115002_10002936_pt1 | contig 21766 bp, 20 predicted proteins | sample ArcticOcean_MG_C_8_FD_89576 | JGI IMG/M metagenome (GOLD analysis project Ga0115002, IMG submission 89576) | Marine microbial communities from western Arctic Ocean - ArcticOcean_MG_CB11_86 | ecosystem: Environmental > Aquatic > Marine > Oceanic | place: Arctic Ocean: Canada Basin | collected... | reverse complement strand
GTCTCTCAAAACTCTACGTCTCTCTACTTCAGAATGCGCGGTAAGCACGTCTACCGACTAGTACTCTATCAATCCTAAAAAGTGGGGTAACATCCTACTTGCCAATTCGTTCATGCCGACGAGCGCAAGCTGGAAGCTTACACCACAAAATCGATCTATCGAGGAAAGCATGGAACTCATTCATCACGGCGGGCACGAAGGTGTCACCGGTTCATGTCATCAACTGAAATTCGATAACGGAAAATCGCTTCTCGTCGATTGCGGAATCTTTCAAGGAGAAGATGAGGATCGACATCCCGACCTGGAGATTGAGTTTTCGCTGGATGGTATCGAAGCGATGCTCTTAACACATGTTCACATCGATCATGTCGGTCGCCTTCCCTATCTGATTGCTGCCGGATTCAAGGGCCCGATCTATTGCAGCGAACCGTCGGCCACGCTGCTACCTCTGGTTATCGAGGACGCAATCAAGATCGGCTTCACTCGCAATCAGCGGATGATCAAGGCGTTTCAAGACCGAGTTAACGACATGCTGCGGCCTGTGAAGTACGAACAGACCTACGAAGTTCCAGGAGGAGCGAAAATCTGTTTTCATCCAGCCGGGCACGTGCTGGGCTCCGCTTGGATCGACGTCGACTACGCCGATAAACGATGCGTCTTCTCGGGCGACCTCGGCGCGCCACACGCACCCATCTTAAAGGACCCCAAGCCGCCGACTCGCGCCGACTTACTCGTGCTCGAATCTACTTACGGTGACAAAGTTCATTCCAATCGATCCGAACGTCGGCAAAGGCTTGAAGACATCTTGCGAAAATCGCTCGAAAACAAAGGGGTCACGATTATTCCCGCGTTCAGTCTGGGTCGCACACAAGAGTTGCTATTTGAAATGAATGGTATCTTCGAGCGCATCCAAAACGAAACGGGGCGGAGTATGTTGAAGGCCGTCGATGTATTGGTCGACTCGCCACTGGCATCTCGATTCACCGAAATCTACGGATCGCTCCAACCGTTTTGGGACAAAGAGGCTCAACAAGTTCTCAAAATTGACGACCAACCGTTGGTCTTTGAAAACCTTACAACTATCGGCGGTCACGACGAACACACAAGTACGCTCGAATACGTGCATGAAAGCAAATTGCCCGCCGTCGTGATTGCTGGCAGTGGAATGTGCACCGGCGGCCGAGTGATGAATTATCTGAAAGCGTTTCTCGATCGAGACACGACCGATGTAGTCTTCGTCGGCTACCAAGGTTCGGGGACTCCTGGTCGTTCAATTCAAGCGGGCCGAGACTCGGTAAAGATAGACGGAAAACATTACGACATTCGCGCTAAAGCTCACACCCTTTCCGGCTATTCTGCTCACGCTGATCAACAAAACCTGCTGGACTTTATCGGCGGAATGGAGCAACCACCAGGCGAAGTCGTATTGGTGCATGGCGAACGGGACGCCAAGCGAATACTCAAATCGAAACTGAACGAACAAGGCGTGAAGGTGCGTTAGAGCGGGTTGGAACGCCAATCCAGCACATTGCCTGTGCATTACAAACCTTTACTAGAAAATGACTTACCATTATTTGGCTGATTGCCGCGCTCGCATCGCGTTGGAAAAGCATTTACAATAGCGAGTTACCACGAAGCACATTCCCACCGCGTCAAGTTTTTTGGAGCCAACTGTGGATTCCCACTCCTCGACACGCAAAATCGACAAGCAATTCAGCGTGCCGTTTCTGCACCGTCTTCGCTTTACCGAAGACGTGTTTGGTAAAGACAGCGACATACTCACCGAAGTGCTAGACCCTTCAGAACAAGAGGTTGCTCGAGTTCAATTTTGGGTTGATGAACACGTCGCAGAAGCGAATCCACTTCTCCGCGCCAGAATCAAAGAATTCTGTGACCGAAACAGCGATCGCATTCGGCGAATCGGCAAAGTTCAACTCGTCCGTGGTGGCGAAGATCTGAAAAATGACATCCATGTACTCGAACGGATGTTAAAGATATTCAACGTTTCCAATCTCGATCGCCGCAGCTACGTTGTCGTGATCGGCGGCGGAGCAGTATTAGATGCAGTCGGCTTTGCCTGCGCCATCGCGCACCGCGGTTTGCGTTTGGTGCGTTTGCCAACCACGACATTGTCGCAAGACGATTCTGGTGTCGGCGTGAAGAACAGCGTGAATCTATTCCAAAAGAAAAACTGGCTCGGATCGTTCGCCGTTCCTTGGGCTGTGATCAACGACGCCAAACTTTTGGAAACGCTAAGCGACCGCGATTTCGTTTGTGGTTTCTCGGAAGCCGTTAAGGTGTCGCTATTGAAGGACCCAGAGTTCTTCAACAAGATTTGCGAAACGGCGACGGAAATTCGCGCGCGTAAAATGACTGCGGCCATGCCCGTCATTCAAGCATCAGCAGAATGGCATTTGAATCACATTACCGAAGGTGGCGACCCCTTCGAGATGCTCGAGGCCCGGCCGCTAGACTACGGCCATTGGTCGGCTCATAAGTTGGAACCGATGAGCAACTTCCAGTTGCGTCACGGCGAAGCAGTCGCCATTGGAGTGGCAATTGACACGGTCTATTCTTCTTTAGAATTCGGTTTCCCCGAAGCCGATGCAATGCGTGTATTGCGATGTTTAACCGACCTTGGTTTCGATCTACAAGATCCAAATCTTCGCGATACCGAAACACTTTTCCAAGGGTTGGAAGAGTTTCGACAACACCTCGGCGGTCGCTTGACTCTGACAATGTTACGCAATGTCGGCGATCCGATCGATGTCCACGAAGTGAATCGCGAAAGCATGTGCGAGGCCATCGAGATTGTTGCTAAATATGCTGCAGCTCCTCAGCAATTCGCCCAATTCGCGACTCTGCGGTAACGTTCTCAAAAAGGGAACCGCGAATGAACGCTGATTTTCGCTAATGATGAAATATCGAGTTGTGCGATTGATGGTTGGCGTTCTTTGAGTTTGTGCTGAACCTTTCGTCCCAGCGCGGCGTCTTGTTGGACGGTTACAAATTCTTCCCACCATCATTCATCACACCTTTTCGAACTGCTATTGTGAAGCCGTTATACGACCGATCATTCGTTCTCGCATTTCTTAGCCAGACATGGTTCGTGCTTGCCAACACATTGGTTTCCCATTATGCCCGTTGGGTGGAGCATCTGGGTGGCGACGTGGTTACTGTCGGGCAAGTGACCGCGGCTGGAGCGGTAGTAGCATGGGCGTTGCGACCGTGGATGGGTCAATGGATTAACCGCATTGGCGCTCGCAACATGTGGGCAATCGGCTACTTAGTTTTCGCCGTGGGTTCACTGGGAAACTTGCTCATCTACGAATTGCATTGGAGCTTGGCGCTTATGCGATGCCTGCTGTTTCTCGGCGCCGCATTGGTTTTCACCAGCAGCCTGACGTATGTGACTCAAGCTGCACCGCCAGAGCGGCGAAGCGAAGCGATCGGTGTCTTGGGCGCGGGTGGATTCTTCGGAATGCTGATCGGACCTTATCTAGGAGACCTCATTCTAGGCAGTGCCGATCGAGTCCGCGTCGACTTCGTTGTGTTATTCGTCGCCGCAGCAGCGTCACTGATCGTGCCAGCAATTTTGCTCCTCTTCATCAAAACAATCAAGTCGAAAGACGTCGCGAACCGTTCGAGTTTCAAGGAGTTTATCGTTACGTCTTGGAATCACTGGCCCGGCACGATCTTGTTGGTTAACGTTGTCTTTGGCGTTTGTATGTCGGTGCCTTTTGTCTTTTTGCCAAGTTACGTAGATACGCTCCAAGACACTTCAATTCCTGTCGTTTCGTGGTTGACTCCGGTGGCGTTGTTCTTTCTTGGCTACGCGGGCTGGGGCGTAACTGTTCGACTCGTCGTGAGGAAATTGCCTGATCGTATCGGTCGCAATCGAGTGCTGCTGGTGGGACTGTTCTTCATGGCATCTGGCATGTTTTGTTTTCCCTTGGTCACTCAATTTGGCGCAAAGTGGATTTGGTTGCCGGGGATGATTAGCGGGACGGGACACGCCTTGGTTTTTCAAACCATGACCGCGCTTTCACTCACTCGATTCCATGCAGAAATTCGCGGCACCGGCTCAGCACTGTCGCTGATGATGTTAGATCTCGGCACACTCGCCGGAGCTCCAATCCTTTCTCTGATTGCAAAACACTACTCTTACGATGCAATGTTTTGGACTATCTCTGCTTCGACGTACACCGTCTTATTGGTCTACGGTCTCAATCGCATTCGTCTAAAACACTACAACCGCGTTAAGACCCTCGTCAGCAGCTAGATAGTGGCCTTCCTCTCCGGAGGAAGAGGTTTTCCGAGGCTAAATTGCCATGAAAAAATGTAGCTACGCTCGCCAAAGTGTGGTTTACGTGGTTGAAAACAAATGCTTTCCACCGTCTGGCGACGGTAGCTACGGAAAGAAGCTCTTCCTCGGAGAGGAAGGCTACACTGCGTCGTTATTCGCCTTTTGTCGGTCGGCGATTTACAGCGCTAGCCAGTTGCAGTTCCACTCGCTTGAACTCGCGCATGATCGCGTGTTTGTTCAGCTCCATCCAATACCAGATCTTCATCATGCTAACTGCAATCAAGCAGAAGATTGTTGCCACTGCCCAGGCGATCAGTTCCTTGACTTCTGTGGCCATGTAAAGCTGATACGCGCAAACTCCTGCGAGAATGGTGAACACCGCGATACTCACAAACGTCAATGCGACGAGCCACCGAGTGCGGCCGCGGAAGGAGTCCACTACCATTTCAGGTAACGACGGTTCGCCATACTGATCAAACAACTCCGCGTGTTCAGCTCCCAGTGCTTGCCGAATCATGCCATCCAAGTCGTCATTCATCTTTCGTCCTTTCCAGAACGCTCTTCAATTCTGTTCGAGCTGCGTGAAGTCTGGACTTCACCGTGCCAATTGGTATTTCCAAGATCTCGGCAATTTGGTGCAACTTCAAGCCGTCCAAATACAACATCGACAAGATCGCTCGACGATCCAACGGCAATTGTTTTAACGCGTTGCGAAGCTTCTGAATCTCATCTTTTTGATCGTTCGATTCATTGGGGTCAGCTTGGATTTGGTCGTCGGATTGAGCTGCGACCTCTTGCATCGCCAGACGCTGTCTTTGTTGTTTACGAGTCCAATCGGCGCATTTGTTCGTTACGATTCGATAAGACCACGAACCGAAACTAGCGGGATCGTCCAAACTGCGAATTCCACGAACGATGGCCATCCATGCCTCTTGGATAACGTCAGAGGCCGCTTCTTTCTGATCCGTTAAACGAAAGGCATGCCACCACAATCGCTCTTGCCAACGCGCAACCAGATACTCGAAAGCGTGCGAATCGCCTGCTTGCGATCGCAACACCAACAGCTCATCGTAAATCTGCTCGGGCGTTCGATTCATCGTTCTGTTATGTAGGTCGCTAAATAAATGACCAGGTTCGAAATTCAGCCGAGAATTCTTAGCAGCGTTCCTCAGGCACTCGTATCGAACAGCATAAACTAACTGAGGATGGCTGGTTAGTGCAGGTTGATTGAGGCGATGGGCGGAGTTCTATCAAAGCAGGGGGCCGTCTCGATTCAAGTCGAGAACTACCGCTGCAAGGGAGGTGACGAGACGACGTAGCCCCGGCTAGAATGTTGGATTGTTCTCACGCTGAAATCAAATCCCGCGAGGATTCCATATGTCGATCGTCATTACTGGATATGAAGCTCGAGACGTTCGTTTTCCGACATCGGAGAACCTGGACGGTTCTGACGCCATGAACCCAGACCCAGATTACTCCGCCGCCTACGTCATATTGCGGACCGACGTCGACGGACTCGAAGGACACGGATTGACGTTCACTATCGGTCGAGGCAACGAACTGTGTGTTGCGGCGATCGAATCCTTGGCGGAATTGATAGTCGGCAAACCGCTTCATGAACTCACCGAAAACTTGGGTGCCTTTTGGCGAATGATCACCGGCGATAGTCAACTTCGCTGGGTTGGGCCCGAGAAGGGAGTCTTGCATTTAGCGACCGCTGCGGTGGTCAATGCAGTATGGGACTTGTATGCGAAGTCCGAGCAAAAACCGCTTTGGCAGTTAGTCGCCGAAATGTCTCCAGAAGAACTCGTACGCTGTATCGACTTCCGTCACATCACCGACGCGTTAACTCCCGAGGAAGCGCTGGAGATTCTTCGCAAGAATGAGTCCACGAAATCCGACCGGATCGAAGAACTTCAACGAGATGGCTTTCCGTCCTACACAACTTCCGCCGGCTGGCTTGGCTACTCCGACGACAAGCTCCGCCAGCTCTGCCAAGAGTCAATGGCGCGAGGTTGGAACATGTTTAAGATCAAAGTCGGTCGCGATATCGAAGACGATATTCGTCGAGCTCGTATTATTCGCGAAGAGATCGGTTGGGATCGTCGCTTGATGATGGACGCCAATCAGGTCTGGGAGGTCGACGAGGCGATTGCCAACATGGAACGGCTCGCCGAATTCAAACCGTGGTTTATTGAAGAACCCATTAGTCCCGACGATGTGCTCGGACACGCACGAATCGCAGCTGCAGTCGCACCTATCAAAGTCGCGACGGGTGAAATGTGCCAGAATCGAATTATGTTTAAGCAGTTTATGCAGGCCGACGGTTTGCAAGTCTGCCAAATTGATAGCTGCCGGCTCGGCGGAGTCAACGAAGTGCTCGCCGTATTGCTCATGGCCGCGAAGTTCAATATCCCCGTCTGCCCTCACGCTGGTGGAGTCGGTTTGTGCGAATACGTTCAACACCTCTGCATGATCGATTACATCGCGATTGGCGCGTCCCAAGAAGATCGAGTTACAGAGTATTCCGATCACTTACACGAACACTTCGCAGAACCGATTAATATGAAAGACGGCCGCTACATGCCACCGACCGCGCCAGGTTATGCGACAATGCTTCGCGAGGCGATCGAACAGTATTCCTTTCCCGATGGAAACTACTGGTCGAAACGTATTTAACTCGATAGTACACTCTCGAACTCAACAGTATTATGTCAGATTCGACCGCGGGCAATTCGTCTCCACCGCCAAACTCCGACGAAGTTGCGCTTGCTGACTTCATGGAGTTAGTCGAACGAGAACGATCGATGATCTCGCTCGATATACACGATGGTCTAATTCAAGAAATGTTTGCGGCCAAGATGATGGTCGAAGCAGCTCTGACCGAATTCAATTCCGTTGGCGAAACGGTTACAGCGGGTGTGCCCAATGCGGGTATTCAAGAGAAGCTGGAAACCGCCGAACAACAGCTTCGCCGAGCAATCGAGGAAGCTCGCCGGTTAATGAATCGGCTCCAACCGATCGCTATTCACGAACATGGATTGGTTGTTTCCATAGAACATCTATTAATGCAGTTGAGAAACGAATCGGATTTGGAAATCGAGTTCAACGTTGGCGTTGATCTGCAAAAACTGCCGGCAATGTTGGAGAGTAATCTATACCGAATCGTTCAGGAAGCTCTGAATAACGTTCGCAAGCACGCGCGGGCAAAATCGGTCATTGTGAATATCGACAATCGCGATGGCGAACTCTGGCTTTCCGTTCTGGACGATGGCAATGGTTTCGACCAGGCGGAGGTTCGGCCTAATAACGTCGGGCTTCGAGGTATTCGCCAACGAGCCCAATTGAGCGGGGGACGAGTGGAAATTTCTAGCGATCCAAAAACGGGAACGGCAGTCACAGTCGTCGTGCCCATTTCCAAATAGCCAACTTACTTCACAGAGGCTCTCGATGGAATCCAATCGTATTCTCGTTCTTTACGATTCGCTTAGCGGCAACACCAGCAAGATGGCCGAATTTGTGGCCGAGGGTGCGCAATCAATTAGCGATATTGAAGTTCGCTTACGGAGCATCGAAGATGCCACGGCTGAAGACGTGGTCTGGTGCGACGGTCTTGCGGTTGGTAGTCCAACGAACATGGGATTGTTGTCGTGGAAGATGAAACGTTTTTGGGATGAGACGATGGCCGACCAGTGGATGAAGGTCGACGGAAAAATCGCTTGTGCGTTTTCTTCTTCGGGTGGCTGGGGCGGCGGCAACGAAATCGCCTGCCAGTCGTTGTTAACAGTTCTGATTAACTTCGGCTTTCTCGTCTTTGGAGTCACCGATTATGTTGGAAAGCTAACCACGCTCCATTACGGCGCCGTGACCGCGCGGGAACCACGCGATGAAGACGCGGAAGAGGCTTGTCGCAAACTTGGAAAACGTCTCTCGGAATGGGTTGCCGCATTCGTCGGTGGACGAAAAGATCAACATCCCTTGAATAAAACCGACGAGCGAATGCCGCCTGGATAGACGCGCCTAAACTCGCTTAAACACGCCTGAATGCGAGTAATCGCGTCTTGTCAAAGCAGAGACTCTGCGTTTCGCTAATGTTAGATTTCCGCTAAACTGAATCCCCTTAAGCGGACCGTCTTTTCCAGGAGTGAACCAATGCAGGCTGTAGAATCTCAACATGTTGGCGATGTGCTGCTCGCAGTTATTACTCAACCAACACTCCGCGACACTCCGATCATCGAGAAGTGTCAGACGGAATTGGACAAGGTCTGTATGGAAGCGGCGGCTGACAAGAAGCTGGTCCTGAGTTTTCGAAACGTGAAGTTTATGTCTTCGGAAATGATTCGCGTCGTTGTCAAACTTCACAACCGCTGCAAACGAGATAAGCTCGACCTGAAACTCTGCAACATTGCACCCGATATCATGCAGGTCTTTCAGATCACTAATCTGAACAAATTGCTGACGATTCTGCCCGATGAAACTGCGGCCATGAAATCGTTCAACAAAACGGGACTGCTGGATAAAATCTGGCCATTCAAGAAGTAGCCAGTGCTCGTGTTTCTGCCGAATTCCCGTTTCTGACTTTAATATCTGCCTCATAACTTACTTCTCGTTGGACCCCCGACATGGATGCGCTTTCCTACGCAAAGTCGTTTGTCGAAATCAACTCCGTCAGCCGCTGGACCAATGCACCAGCTTCCGATTTCGTCCAAAAACAATTGCTCGATCTTGGCTTTGAAATCGAACGGATCGAATACGATGACGAAAACGGCGAACTCAAGAGTTCAATCGTTGCCAAACGGGGTGAGGGCAGGGGAGGACTAGGATATTTTGGACACAGCGACGTTGTACCCGCCGAAAATTGGGTGATTGAAGAACATGGCCCCTTCGAACCCACTGTGAAAGATGGCCGACTGTACGGTCGCGGGAGCTGCGACATGAAGGGATCCGTGTCCGCGTTTCTCGCTGCAGCTGCTCGTACCAAGGACATCGCCGCAACCGCTCCAATCTATTTCGTTTGTACTGCCGACGAAGAAATTGGCTACGGTGGAGCCAGAACTGTCGTCGAACAATCCAAGTATTATCGCGAAATGGTGGAAGCTCAAACGAGAGTCGTCATCGGCGAACCAACTCAATTGCAAGTTGTCTACGCTCACAAAGGAACGTTCGGTTTCTTCGCCACCGCGCGCGGAGTCGCTGCCCATTCCAGTACGCGAAACGGCCTCAACGCAAACTTGGCGATGATCCCCTTCTTGATGGAAATGAAAGCGATTCACGACGAAACTGAAGCGGATACCAATTGGCACAATGACGAATTCGACCCGCCGACAATTACCTGGAACATCGGCATCAATGATAACAATCACGCGTTTAATATTACTGCCCCTCAAAGCGTATGCACTGTCTACTACCGACCGATGCCTCATCAAGAACCAGAGAAGTTGTTAGATCGAGTCGAACGAGCGGCGAAGAAATTTGGTATCGACTTTGAAGTCAAACATCGCAATCAGCCCATGTATACCTCGCCCGACTCGCCGTTTGTGAAGGAGATGGTGGAGTTAACAGGTTCGTCGCCCGCATCCACCGTGCCATATGGCACGGACGGCAGTTGGTTCACCGAATTAGAAAACAAAGTCGTATTTGGCCCCGGTAGTATTGCTCAAGCCCATACTCACGACGAATGGCTGGACCTTAATCAGCTGGAAACGGGAACTGACATTTACGAAAAACTAATTCGACACTGGTGCGGATAGAACGTCACAACGCAGGATCTTTCAACTAAGCTAGAGTGAGATCGATATTTCGATAATTGTTACTCCTGTTAACGCTAACAGCTCATGACCGACTCGGCATTCAAAATTCGCGCAGCGTGCGACGACGACATTGCTGCCATTAAGCAATTGATCGAGCCTTACGTGCAGCAACGTAAACTGCTGGCGCGAACAGATCCAGAATTGCATACGCTCATCGAAAACGGCTTTGCCGCCACGATCGACGACCAGGTGATTGGCTTTGCTGCAGTTGAAATCTATTCCCGCAAGATGGCGGAGATTCAGTGCTTGACTGTCTCACCAACGGCCCAAGGCATGGGTATCGGAAAACAACTGATAATTAAGTGCGTCGATCGAGCCAAAGAAAAGAACATTGTCGAAGTCTTAGCGATTACCGCATCCGAAGCTATCTTCATGGATTGCGGTTTCGATTTCTCGCTGCCCGACCAAAAGAAGGCCCTGTTCTTCCAAACCGGAAACAGAAACAAACTGGATCAATAGTTGACGTCATTCGTCAACTCATCAGCTGTTTTATCGGTTCGTGATTCTGCACCCATCGCAGTAGCTCTGCCGGCAATTGCGGTTGCAACCGCAATTCACCCACGTCGAACAAAGAGTGCATGATGGTGGCCATCAAGTTCTCGGTAGAAATTGGATCTGACGCAGGCGTGTCAGCACCGCGAGCCGATTGACCGATAACTTGCCCCATTTCCAAACCGCCGCCTGAAAAAGCCAAGGTTGCCAAACGAGCCCAATGGTCGCGGCCGCCGCGACTATTCATCTTCGGAGTCCTGCCAAAGTCACCAGTAACGACCAACAATATCTTGTCAGTCAATCCTTGCTGTTTCACATCGTCGATAAATGCCGAAACCGCCTTGTCCAACGTCCGGCCAAGCATTTCCATTCCGACGGTCATCCCCGGATTGTTGTTGTCGGCGTGCATGTCCCAACCTGCGCTGTGAACGGTGACGAAACCACAACCGGCTTGGCATAGTCGTCGAGCCAATAATAGTTGATGGCCGAGCGTCGACTTGCGAAACTTTTTGAAACCGATGTCGATATGGCTCGTATCGTACCGCTCGACCAAGCGAGGGTCTTCTTGCGTCACATCGAATGCTTCCGACGCCTTTCCCATGATCATGTCGACCGCTTGCCGCTTGAATCTGTCGATTCCCACAAGTGATCCCGACGAGTCCATTTTTTGGTTCAACAGATCGAGTTTGCGTAATAATTCACGACGATCGTCGAATCGATCGAGTTCCAAGTTGAGTTGCATGTTGTCGCGAATGGATCCAGCACTCTTTGAGGAACGGCGTGTGTGTTTTGAAGCCGATTTGATTGTCGACAATCCGAATGGAGCATAGGACGGGCCGAGAATCCCAGGCGCGCTTCCTTTGATAACTCTTTTGAGTTCCTTACTGTATTGGCCATCGACTTCTTTTTCCGTCAACAAAGAAAACGTCGGCATTCCGGTATCGGGATGATTCGTGCCCCTTAACCGCGCGTACGCTGCACCAATTGAATGCGTCTTTGCGCCGTTACCAATTCGATCGGTTCCGCCCGAAAGAACATGGACATGTGCCTGATCGTGCGAGCCGACTGGATGTTGGAAACTACGAACAACCGAAAGCCGTTTCGCTCGTTTCGCCAATTCCGGAAAAGTGCCACCGAACGTCACACCGGGAATCGAAGTCTGCACTTCACCTGTCACACTACGCACACCAGCTGGCGCTGACATTTTTGGATCAAATGTTTCGATATGGCTGGCCCCGCCGGAAAGATAAAGCAAAACAACAGACCGATCGCGGAGGAATTCTGGACTGGCAAGAGCCTGCGATGCCAGCATCGCGGGCAAAGACAGACTGCCCAATGCCAAACTACCGACCTGCATGAAATCCCGCCGGGAAACGCCACTGCAATCTCGTTGCGCTCCGCGTGAAATCAGTCGTAACATCGATTCCTCCAAGGCCTTACTGGAATTCTTTATGGCGAAATACGAGGACAACAGTGCGATTGGCATTGGTCCCTTTTCATGTCGCTTCCAGCGACGTGTGGGACCAAACGGCCAATTGCTCCACCCGCCGGATGGTCAAAGCAACAGAATTCCTGGAAGGCCAGAAAATAAGGCCTTCCATCGCAATGCATCAACAACGCTTTATATATCTAGTATCGGGAGAACTCGCCATCGACGCAACGTAATTTGCCGCATTAGCCAAAAAAGAAACGCCCGCAAGCCGCAACTTGAAGGCCAAAGTAGTTGAAGATTCGATGTTGGAATTTATCGTAAAAGTGACTTAACATGAACGTCTCGGTCATCGACCGAGCCAATTCGACGCACACGCCATGCAACCCAAAACAAATCGACGCACGCCAAGTATCAATCCTGAACAACTCAGCCGGAGAGACAATCGTGACTAAACGTACATCCGATTTCGCGCGGATTTTTCTCGTCGTTTTCGTACTCGTTGCTTTTAACGAAACGAATTCTGTAGCGGACGACCCATCACCAGGTAAGCAAGTTTCCGCAACCGCAAAATTTTCGTTAGCAGATGGAGATGCAAAAACGGAAGTCGAAGTGCGGCATTGGATTTTCTTGCCCGCTGATTACGGCAAGAAGGAAAGTGGTTCGCCATTACTGCTATTTCTTCACGGAGCAGGCGAGCGGGGAAATAACTTGCCGATCGTAAAGAAGCATGGTCCACCCAAAATCGTCGACTCGAAAACAGACTTTCCGTTCTTGACGGTCTCTCCTCAATGCGCTTCTGGCAAACGTTGGAATCCAAACGAAATGATTGGGTTTATCGACTACCTGGAGGCAAACTACAAGATCGATAAATCGCGAATCTACGTCACAGGATTGAGCATGGGCGGCTACGGGACTTGGTCCATTCTCGCCAAGAACACGGGTCGGATTGCAGCTGCCATCCCAATTTGCGGAGGCGGTAATCCGGACCATGGCAAGAACATGACGGACGTTCCGATCTGGGCATTTCACGGTGACGCCGATCCCGTAGTTCCCGTATCACGCAGCGAAAAAATGATCGAGGCGATCAAAGCTGCAGAAGGCGCGAAAGCTAAACTCACTCTTTATCCAGGCGTAGAACACGACTCTTGGACAAAGACTTACGACAATCCAGAAATCTATAAGTGGCTATTGTCACATACCGTTGAGACGAAAGAGGAGAAGTAATCGTTGCAAGCGAAAAACGTTCATCTGCGATGCGGATACGAAGGCAGACAACGAACTATATCAGAAAAAGCGGAACATCGAATACATCCTGCACGTGGGTGACATCACCAACAACAATTATAAGTACGAATGGGAACACGCTCGCAAGGCGTTCGACATTATCGATGGCAAGATTCCCTACGTGTTAGCGGCTGGCAACCACGACTACGACCACACCGAAGGTCGGCTGACATACATGAACGAGTACTTCAAAGTCGCTGATCAGAAAAAATGGGCGACGTTCGGCGATGTTTATGAGAAGGGCAAACTGGAAAACCATTATCAGTTCATGGAGATCAATGGACAAAAGTGGATCGTGCTTTCATTGGAAATGGGTCCAAGAACAGAAGTGATCACGTGGGCCAACGAGGTGCTCTCAAAACACAAACACCGCTTGGCGATCGTTCTCACTCATGCGTTTCTGTATTATGGAAACGAGCGGTACAACCATCTTCGCGGCGGACAGCGGGCCTCACCCTATAACTTCAACGGCGACGGTGCCGATGGCGAGATGCTGTGGAACCTATTGGTCCGCAGGCACCCCAACGTGATGATGTTGATCTGCGGTCATCTTTCGTCACAGTATGTCGGCTATCGGAAAGATGTAGCCACTAACGGCAATGTCGTGCACCAAATGCTCGTCGATTACGAGAAATTGAAGGGCGGACAAGGATTCTTGCGTTTGCTGGAGTTCCTACCCGATGGCAAAACGGTACAAGTGCGAACGTACTCACCGGTGACTAATCAAATCCGATCGCCAATCACCAAGGGTAACAAACCGCTACAAGATCCGAAACTCGAGGAATTCATATTTAAGCTTCAGGCAGCACCTGGCCAGGAGCGAATGTTGGCTACTCCTCCGCCAGGGAAAACATCGCCGCTAGGGAAAACGCCAAATGACGATCGCTCTGTCGTAGAAGGAAGTAGGAACGGCATCCGATTAAATGGCCAAGGACAACTAGTAGTGGATGCCAATGATGGCAAAGGTTATGGCAGCCTGTCTGCGGAACTCGTCAAGGGCCGCAAGGAGGTCAGCTTCGAGGTTTGGTTTACCCCAACGGCAAAGAGTTATAACTGGCACCCAGTGCTACAATTCAAGGGCGGCAAAGACTTCTTCTATTACAAATTTCGTACGCTCAACAGGCACCGGGCCGAGCTGATCATCAACGGCCACAACGAGGATATTCAGCGGGACATCGATGTGAAGGTGGGCCAACCGATGCACGTGGTGGTCACCTATGACCAGGACGGAAGCGACGGACGTCCGTTACTGTCTTCCTACGTCAACGGCAGACTTACTGGGCGGATGGTCACGACAATTAAGCTCTCCGAGCTTAATCTAACCAGTGGACAGATTGGTCCTTTCGCTGGGTCATTCGACGAGTTGCGGATCTACGATTATCCGCTAACTGCACACGAGGTGCAGGGTAATTTCGAGAGGGACCCAAGTCGAGTGCTGATCAAGAAATAACCAAAACTCTGGCGATGATAATAGACAATCAAAAAATAAGACAATAATGAGCAATCACGGCGCATCTTGCTCTTATACGGCGGCGCGTTTAGCCGCTCGACGACAGGTAATTCATACGACCCAAGTTCGTCTAAGTTTACAAAGTCCTCTGGAGAAACATGCTATGAAAAAGTTCCTAAGCTGGTGCATCGCCGCCGCAATGATTGTCTCCCTTAGCACTTTCGGTGTTGCTGAAGACAAGAAAGACAAAGAAAAGAAAAAGCCTGATTTCGCAGCTATATTCAAGAAGCTGGACAAAGACGCTGATGGCAAATTGACCGTCGATGAATTCACGGGCAAGAAGGACAAAGAAAAGGCTGCCAAAGCCTTCAAAAAACGTGACAAGGACAGCGATGGTTCGCTGAGCCTCGAAGAGTTCACGCCAAAGCCCAGGAAGAAGAAAAAAGCTGACAAGTAGTGTCGAATTGATCGACAACAGACAAACAAAAACGGGACCGAATTGGTCCCGTTTTTTTGTTCTTGATACCGGTCTTTAGAGAGAACCTATTTCTTGTTTTCAATTCGATAAAGTGCTTTGTCCGTACGAAAGAACAAGGCGTTATCAACTGCCGCCGGGGACGCCATCAGCTGCCCATCCAGTTTGTTCTTGGCCAGAAGTTTAAAGGTACGGCCTGGCTTGATGATAACGACATCTCCTTCGTGACTGGAAAAGTAGATCTTCCCATCCGCGTACAAAGGCGAAGAAGAATGGTTACCGCCGACTCGCTCGGTCCAAATCGGCTCACCAGATTTTGCATCCACACAGGTAAGAATTCCGCGATCGTGCATCATGTACAGCTCGTCGCCAATCAATAGTGGTGATGGTTTGTTGGAAACTTGTTTTGTAAACCGCCAAGCGATATGCGGCTCCTTGGTTTCGCCTTTGCCATCGATCCGAATTGCCAGCAACTGCGACTTCATGTATGTCGTGCACATGTAAACCATTCCGTCACCTGCAACAGGCCGCGGCACGATCGAGAAACCGAGCACTCCGTACTTCAGTTTCCACAACTCTTTGCCAGTTCCTGGGTCGTAGCAATACAACCAATCGGAAGCGGGCGAAAGCAACAAATCTCGGCCACCTTCTTTAACGACCAGTGGCGTCCCATATGCTTTCTTAAGCTGTGGATTTGGATTCATTTCGCCAGTGCGATCTGTTTTCCAAGCAACTCGACCAGTCTTCTTGTCCAGCGCGACTATGAACTGCACGTCGCTACCGTCGCAGTGAAAAATCAGATTGTCTTTATAGAGAACGGGAGTGCTTCCGGGTCCATTTTCATGATTGAGATGCAAGTCTTGATTAGTCCAGATTACTTGCGCTGTCTGAGTGTCGAGGCAACAAGTTCCGTAATCGCCAAAATGACAATAGAGTTTTCCGTCTTCAATAATTGGCGTTGGTGAAGCGTAGCTGTTAAGCAAGTGGATTGGTTGCGGTTCTGCTTTTTTCAGTAGCAAAACGTCGTGTAGAATTTTGCCAGAAGAACGTTGCACGCAGACAGCTCGCATGACCAATTCTCCAGCGACATCCAGCGGCTGGCTACCAGTATTCTTTTCCAACCGCTTCTTCTTTTCTTCTTCGCTGACATCTGTCGTACTAGCAGTTGTCAACCAAATCTCATCGCCAGTGATTACGGGCGACGACCAGCCCTTGCCACCGATTTCCGTCTTCCAAGTCACGTTCTTCGTCTCACTAAACTCGACGGGCAAATCGGTGGTGCCTGCGTGCCCCTGTCCATTCACTCCGCGAAACTGTGGCCATTCATCGCCCGCGTCAACGACTTTTGCGCTACATCCAAGAATGAACATGCCAACGATCAACACAAGTGGCACGAAAAACTTTGTGGTCAGTGTTTTCATCTCAAGACTCATTTGGTTATTTGGTGTCGACCCAGATATTGCAATAACGGACCCGTCGCGCTGCTGTGACGGTGCAGCGGCGATTAAGATACCGTAACGTGCGACAGATCAATGATCAACAATGCGTTCGAACATTCGTTTGACAATTCTCATGTCGAAGACGAATGTTGAAGTCCAAAGCCATTGGTCCTTGAGAACGGGTCCTAAGACCCCGGCCCATCGTGAATGAACCGATCAATCGAGAATGAATCGACCGCCAACATCGAAGAACGGCCCGAGTTTCTTGGAACGGCGAACTTCTAACAAGAACTCTTGGTCGTCAAAACCCTTGTTGGTAATTCGAACGAAAATGATCGGCGATTCAACCGATTGCGGGGTAATGAGCCCGAGACTATGTGGCGACATATCGCGAGTAATCGCGGTCATTTCAATCCCAAGTGGATGTCGGTCCCAATCCAGCAGAAAGACCTCAACGGGAACATGCAAGACATGTCGACCTTCCGACCGACGTTCCTCGTCCAATTGTGGACCGGTCCGCTGCAATTGCTCAACTAACGCCTCGAACGAAATTGGTGGCACTTGAAAAGTAGTCAAACTCGGAATGATTTGTGACATGATTCGCGCCCCTTTTGAGAGTAATCCCGCCGAACGGCTTGAATGCTCTCGCCCAGTGAAACGCGCCGAACAGCGCGTTAGATGTTGGATACCGCAAATCGTCGCATCCCAGCGATCCTAGCCAGATGACTTGATCTACTTCTATCCATTGAAAGGTAGCTTATTATTTTTACCGAGAGGGTAAGAAATACCCCCCAATCCCGACGCTTTCTCGAGGGCGCTCGGAATAATCACTACAACGGAATCACTACAACTCGATTGTGAGTTGTCAGGAAAATGGAGGCAGGAAGATAGTTCTCGAATGTTTGGCAAAGGAATGTACATGCCAAATAAATTTTCTTGCTGTAATTTTCCTGCCCCATCTTCCTGCCCACTCATAGTGCCTGCGGCGAAACGTTTGGAGGTTCATCGAGATTCGCCCTACCGCAACTCGACGTGCCCGTATTATAAACGTTAGTAGCAAACGCCCCAAAATCGGGGACTGCAAATTTCACCGATAGTTTACAAGCCCATGCGTCCCGAAGACTTTTTGATGCGAATCAATGCCGAGCCCGACGATGATGTCGCACGCTTGACGTACGCAGATTGGCTGTCGGATCGAGGCGATCCAAGAGGGGAACTTATCCATTTGCAATCCGCTTTGGAATCGCTTCAGTACACCGCATGCAAAACTCCGTTGCGACTTCGTATTCGCCGCCTCTGGATTAAATTCGCTGACCAATGGACCAAAGAATTGCGCGAGCTCGGTGTCGAGACAGTTAAATTTCGCGGCGGTTTCCCATTTCACATAAAGATTGACGGCGAAGCATTCCTCAAATTTGGAAGAGAGATTCTCAAACAGTTCGCGACAATCCGAAGTGTTGAATTAGCGCGAGCGGTTCCTCGCTATAGCGAGGTTTCCGATGTGCCCGAACTGACTCAACTGACTTCGTTGGTCTTGGAAAGCGCTTTTCGCCATACCGATTTTCCCACGCAACTTGAACGGCTCTTGGACTCTCCCTTCCTTCCAAACCTCACGCGGCTGGAGATCGGTCCCAAATTGTTGAACGGCGACGGATTTCATGTGCTTGTCAACAGCGAACTTCTGCCGCAACTCGAGCATCTCGATATTTCATCCAACCTTATAGGTGTGAATGAAGCGAGGCAGCTGGCGAGTATCCAAAACGACTGTCAACTCGAGTCGCTCAATCTTGCCTTTTGTCACCTGGACGAGGAGTCGTTGGTAGAGTTGGGAATGAGTCGCCTGTTAGAAAATGTGTGTAACTTGGATTTGTCGCACAACGAAATCGACAGCGACGGTTTCGCAGTTCTCAATCACTCGCCATATCCGCGTTCCGTGCGACGCCTGCGAATGGATGGGAGACACATTTCACAAAGACTAGACGATCGAGCAGTTGAATTTCTCGCAAACGGCAACAAGTTTCGCGATCTTCGCTGCCTCGATCTATCGTCCCAAAACTTGACGCGACGAGCGATTGATGTGATGAACTCGGCCGACTTTGTCTACAACCTCGAATGGCTCGACCTCAGTTACAATTCGCTACGCGAGCAGGGCATCAAACGGCTCTCTTCGCTTCCTTTCGCAGAATTGCGAGTGCTCAATCTAAAACGAGTGGATTGTGGAGACATCGGCGCGACGAGCCTAGCCACATCGCGTTGGTTAACTCAACTCGAATCACTTAACTTATCCGATAATCGAATCGGTGAAGCTGGCGTACACGCGTTGAGCATTTCGCCCATCGTATGCAATGTTCATACTTTGCACCTTGGCGGCAATCTATTCGAGGACGCTGGTGCCAAACATTTATCCTCTTCGCCTTATCTGAACAAAATCCGAGTGCTTGGGCTGAACAACGTTGCTCTTGGATCGCCAGCGATTCGCGCGCTTGGAAAATCGACGACTTTTCAAAAACTCGAAGTAATGGATCTCTCGAATAACTTAATTCCGTCGAGCGTGATTTCTACGTTGGCAGAATCGCACCGAATGCCATCTCTCATTGCCCTCGACCTCCGCGATAATTACACCAGCCCGTCTGCAATTGCCGAGCTCATTTGCTCCCCACATTTTCGCTCCGACCTCAAAATTCATTGGGAACGAGAGCGCGATCGGGACGTTTACGAAAATGATTCCGCGAGCTTTCTGGACTGACGGTCGCTGCGATATGCCCGAATCATGTGGCTGGCGGGTTTTCACGGACACAACGCTGCATATAACGTCTCATTTCTTACAATCTCGATCTAGCGAGTTTTTCATTCTTGATTCTTAATTTTGATCCCCAAACCACTTCCACTCCGCGTCCCCGCGCGAGCGCCACAACGCGCAGCAAAGGAATGATTCTCAACTGTCGCGTAAGGGCTCGGACAAATCGAAAAGTTAGGTCGAGAAATCTTGTAATTGGGACGAGCGAGGTTTAGCATAATGAGTTGAAAGAAGGAGATTTGACTCATGCTAAATGTGATCGGAAACGGTTCGGCCCAAACGTGTAATGGCGTTACGCGTCGCGAGATGTTGCAAGTTGGCACGTTGGGGGCGATGGGATTATCGCTGCCGCAATACTTGGCGGCGAAAGAACAAGGCCTCGTCAAGCCAGAACACGACGACCGCGCTGCCATCATGATCTTTAATTTGGGTGCGCCAAGTCACATCGATACCTTCGATATGAAACCGGATGCTCCGGCGGAAATCCGCGGGCCTTTCAATCCGATCTCGACAGCGTCCAGCGACATCCAGCTATCGGAAATTCTCCCTCATCACGCGAAGATTGCTGATAAGTTTTCGCTCGTCCGTTCGTGTTATCACACGGGTGCTGCAGTTCACGATGCAGGCTGGCAGATGATGCAGACGGGGCGTTTGTTTGCCGGCGGAGTGAACACACCCCATGTCGGAGCGGCAGTTCAATACCTACGCGGCCGCAAGACCGACTTACCTGCCCACGTGTTGCTGCCCGAGCCGATGGGTCGCGGCGGAGGTAACTTGCCGAACGGTCAAGCGGGAGGTTTCCTGGGCAAAGCGAACGATCCTTTCGCGCTCATGGCCGATCCATCGAAATCAAATTTTGAAGTTCCCGATTTGCTTCCGCCACCAGAGATCGGTGACATTCGACTCGACCGTCGCCGCAAAATGCGCGAAATCGTCGACAAGACCGTGCAGCACTTCGAGTCCACTGAAAACGCGCGGCTGCTCGATAATAACTTCAATGCCGCCTATCGATTGATGACGAGTCCGCAAGCTCGCGACGCGTTCAACCTTTCCAAAGAACCTGAAAAAGTCCGACATCGATACGGTATGAATCGCTTTGGACAATGCTGTTTGCTCGCGCGACGACTGATCGAATCGGGCGTTCGTTTTGTGACCATCAACACGTTCCTGACCGTGTTCAACGAGATTACTTGGGACATACATGGATCGAAACCGTTTACTTCGATCGAAGGCATGAAAAACATTGTCGCTCCCATGTACGACCAAGCTTATAGTGCTCTCATCGAAGACCTCGATCAGCGCGGATTGTTGGAAAAGACGATGGTCTGCAACGTTGCAGAATTTGGACGCACACCAAGAGTGAATCCAGCTGGCGGTCGCGACCATTGGCCACAATGCTTTACTTGCTACTTTGCCGGAGGCGGTGTGAAGGGCGGCCGAGTCGTGGGTGCAAGCGATCCGATTGGGGGCGTTCCAGCCGATCGTCCAACCGGTCCAGCGGAAGTCGTCGCCACCGTTTTCCATAGTCTTGGCTTCGATCTCGAAACTCACCTTCCGGGCCCCGCTGGCCGGCCATTCCCATTGGTCGACTTCGGCACGCATGAAATCAAAGAACTGTTCTAGCCCGTTGGCTTACGCCATTGGTTCATTTCTGGCTAGAAGCACCTTCAATATAATTCTCTGGAGATTCCAACATGACCACGTTGGATTGTTTAATCCGTCCGTATGCAATGCTGTATGCGATTTGCGGTTGTTTTGTAGCGTTTGGTTTTGCCACACCACATTCTGGCTGCGCCGACGAAATCTCTATCGTGCCAAATCAACTGCAACTTCAAGGAACTCAATCCAGCCATCGCTTACTGGTATTGAGTATGAAAGACGGAGCGTATACTGGCCAACTTACCGAAGGGATTCAATGGAGCTCCAGCAATACAGACGTCGTCAAGATTCAAAACAGTGTAGCTATTCCCGTTGGTAACGGAACGGCGACGGTAACCGCCACCCGCGGAAATAAGACTGTCACAGCGACGATTGAAGTCTCTGAAATGGATGTCGGTCACCAATGGAGTTTTCGCAATCATGTCCAAGCCGTCTTTACAAAGCACGGCTGCAACTCCGGCGCTTGTCACGGAACGCTCGCTGGAAAAGGCGGATTCAAACTGTCGCTCCGAGGCTACGATACGATCCGCGATTATCATACGATCACCAAACAAGCGCGCGGTCGGCGAGATGAATTGAGCGATCCCGGTCGTAGCCTTGTTCTGGCAAAACCATCTGGTGC
>Ga0115002_10002934_pt1 | contig 21780 bp, 18 predicted proteins | sample ArcticOcean_MG_C_8_FD_89576 | JGI IMG/M metagenome (GOLD analysis project Ga0115002, IMG submission 89576) | Marine microbial communities from western Arctic Ocean - ArcticOcean_MG_CB11_86 | ecosystem: Environmental > Aquatic > Marine > Oceanic | place: Arctic Ocean: Canada Basin | collected... | reverse complement strand
TAAGGAAGAAAGCTCAGAATAATCTTTATTATAGATATTTATTTGCAAATAATTAATTAAATCAACAGCTGTTCTCTGACTTAACTCTTCAAGCTGTTCAAGTCTTTCATATTCAGAAATACCAGACATACAAATTGCTTGAGTATCATAATAAGAAGGTTTTAAATTCTGAAAAAGAATAACTAATATTATTCCTAAAGCAATAAAGCTTGTAATTGTTTTTTTATTTCTCGAAATAAAATGTATAAACTCTGAAAAAAATTGTTTTATATTAAGTTCTTCTGTCATATTTATTTATTTATAAGGTCCAAGTTGAAAAGTTATATATTCCTTTTACATCCAAAAGTACAAGATTTTCTTTTGAAATATCATTAAAATCATTTATTGTATAATTATAAAATTCATTGTGAGCAACAGCAACAATAATAGCATCATATTTTTTTGATATTTTAAACGGATTATCAACTAAATTATTGTGATTTTTTTTAATAACAGGATCATAAATATCAACACTACAATCTAAATCTTCTAAACCAATTAAAATATCTTCTACCTTTGTATTTCTAGTATCCTGACAATTCTCCTTAAATGAATATCCTAATATTAGGATATTACATGAATTTAATATTTTATTTTTTGACAATAAAATATCTTTAGTTTTTTTAACAATAAATTTAGGTACATAATTATTTATCTCTCTAGAAGAATTTATCAAATTTGGAATATAACCTGATTGCTTAGATTTAAAAATTAAATAATACGGGTCTATACCAATACAATGACCTCCAACTAATCCTGGCTTAAAATCAATAAAATTCCATTTTGTTTTAGCGGCTTCAATCACATCCTTTATAGGAATATCTAATTTATCAAACATCATTGCTAATTCGTTCATCAAGGCAATATTAACATCTCTTTGGACATTTTCAACTACCTTAGAAGCTTCAGCAACTTTAATTGATGAGGCTTGATATGTTCCAGTTTCTATAATTCTATTATATAAATCATCTATAATCTTAGCAATTCTTTTATTAGAACCGCTAGTAATCTTAACAATATTTTTAAGTGATTTAGATTTATCACCAGGATTAATTCTCTCTGGACTATAACCACAATAAAAATCAAAATTATATTTTAAATTAGAATGATTCTCTAAAATTGGAACACAAAAATCTTCTGTCACACCAGGATATACAGTAGATTCATATATAACAATATCATCTTTTTTAAGAAAAGTAGCAACCAATTTGCTTGAAGATTCTAAAAAAGACAAATCAGGTAAGTTATTACTATTAACAGGAGTAGGAACAGTTACAATATAAATATTAGCATCACTAATATCTTTTGGGTAATTTGTAAAAAAGACAGAGGAATTAGTATTATTGATACTATTTAACTCATTAATCCTATTAATATTAATGTCATAACCAATAGTTTCATAATTTTTACTAAAACTAATTGCTAAAGGTAGTCCAACATAACCTAATCCAATAATTGCTATTTTATAATTTTGTTCCAAATGTAAAAAAGCCCCTTGCGGGGCTTTTATATTTTTATTTATACTAAATTAATATTCCCAAAGATCATGTTCTATATTAAAAATTTCAGCTTTAATTCTTTCAGCTTCTAATAAAGCATCTAAACCAACCATGTATTCATTAATTCTTCTATTAGCAACATTAGCCTCCATTGTTATAGTGCTATTAAACATTCTCTTCCAAAATAAATCATCATAAGTTCTTCTTTCAGCATCATTCTTTACTGAATTAAATACTTCAGCATTAATTAGGATTTCTCTAGCCTCTGGAAACCAAACCCAGAATAAAGGAGAAAAGCTTCCCGTTAACCTTCCGGTTACCTCATCTCTATCTTCCTGTAATGGTGCTAAACCAATTATTCTAACTTGCATACAGGAATATTGCTTATCAAAAAGCCATTCTTCCTTTAATCTCCACTTTTTAACAGAATTTCTGTCAAACTGTTTTTTATCTAATGTTCTTTTTGTAGCCTCTTCAGGGTCAGCACCAGCTGCTACAGCATCCCAATCAGTTACTTCAATCCATTCTTCTTTAGCGCCACCAATTCTTTTTATTTCTTCTTGAGTCATTGGCTGTCTAAACTCATCATCCATAGCTGCATTTCCGTAAGCAGTTATACTACCTTCTTTTATCGAAGAATATATTACATCAATGAGGCTACGTCTATCACTAGTTGTAGTTCCAACACCATCATTTTCCGGATAATAGAAAGGATGATTTATCTTTTCTCTTAAATCAATCTCCCTCCATACCTTTCTTGACCACATCACATCTGCTTCACGTAAAGGAGTGTATTGTTGAACTTTTTTATTTAAAGTCAACTCTTTTTGATATACAGAATTCATGTCTTCAACGTTTAAAACGTCTTGGGCAAAAATAACTGTAGTAGTAAAAGTCATTATGATCCCTACTAGGACCATGTTTAGATATATTTTAAGTAATTTTTTCATAATTTTATTTATTTAATTTCTAAAACTAAAGGGTCAAGTTGTCTAACCTTAGTATTTTTAGTGTCAACCCTTCTTGCTTGTATATTTGATATTGTTATAGTATTACCAGATTTAGTGTTTTTAATAATATTAATCATCTTATCATTAAATGCCGGCCCTTTAACATCTTGCTTCTGTTGTTCTCCCTTGTACATTCCAGTTAATCTATATGATGTAATTATATATCTTACACCCTTAAAATCAAAATCTTTAAGTTCTGCAAGAACACCACCAGCATTAACTAATTGCATCTTTTCAATCATCAAAGTACCACCTGCTAGTTTTGCAAGTTGAACTTTAGCTTTAGGTGGTGGAACTTCTTTTACTCGAAATTCAACTGAACCCATCTTTGTTTTTTTACCATCTATTTTTACATATAAAGTAATAGAAGCTTTTCCTTTCTTACTTGGTCTAGCCATATATTCTCCAGCACTTTTCTTAACCGATACAAGCTTTCCATTTGAGATTGAACCACTTATCTCACTAGCAGAAAAACCAGGAACAGAAATTTGTAAAGGGTTGTCTACTTCTAAATATAATATATTCATATTAACCGGTGAGACAACAGCAGTTTTATTAGCAACTAAGTAACTTCCCTTAAAAGGATATGTCTTTATGCCTGACTCTGTTTTCATAGCAATCAAACCTCCCCACTCTTGCATACCAGTTGCTCTAGTTTTTGTACGAAAAAGTCCTTTTCCATTAACAACTTTAATTGTATCATAATCTCCAGTCATTTGATATTGACCAATACCGATTGAATCATATTCTCCAACATATATTAATGGATCCTGAGTTGTATCTTTAGCAGATATAAAAATTTGCGACCTAAACGAATCTCCCCTTAAAACAAAAGTTGATGTAGGTATTTGTATTGCTTCTGCAGAAGTAAATTTCAAAGAACCTGCATCTATATTTTCTTTTAATAACTTAATTATATCAGCCTCAGTATTTCTAACATCTGATTGTATTTTTGATAAAAGTGTTAATGCTCCTACAGATGGCATATCTTCAAAATTATATTTTTCCCAAGGAATTTTTGCTTTTGCCCCTTTCCCATTTCTATCATCAGTAGCTAATGCAGACATAATGTTCTGGTGTAAAACTTCGTTATCTCCAGATAATAACTTAAGATTATCTCTATATGTAGTAATTTGCGCTTTAAGAAGCTTTGCTTTACCGCTAATAATAAGTATATCTCCAGAAGCATCTCTATTTTCTTTATTATTTAAATTAGAAATAGGAAGCTTTTTTTGAGCCTCTGTCAATTGATCCCAAGACAACTCAGTTTCATTACTTTCTATAACCTCATCATCTAAATTTTTATATTGACCTAAATGAACTTTTTTATCAACAGATAAAACTAAATTATATTTCAATTCTTGAATAAAGCTAACAAGGTCATCTGCTTCTTTCTTAACAGCTAGAGCTTGATCTCTAAATGGACCTGCTTTAACAGGATTTAATTCTGCTGCAGCTGTAAAAATATCATATGTTTCACTATTCTTAGTAGAAAAATTTGCTGTCGTTCTTACTACCCCAGTATTTACCTCAAAAAATGAATTTAAGACTTCTTTTGATACATTTAATGCGAGTAATGCTGTTAGCACTAAATACATCATATTTATCATCCTCTGTCTAGGACTTAGTTCACTTGGGTGATTTCCGGACATCTATTTCTCTATTTTATTAAAATGAATGATTATTTATTTGGATTCATTGCATTCAGCATATTTGAATATACTTTATTTAATGATTCTAAATTCTCAGCTAAATTAGCCACCTGTTGTTGAAATTTCTTAGAATCATCTACAGAAGCCTGTAAGTTTTGTAAAAACAAGGATGTTGCTTCCATTTGTTGATTAGAAGTTTGAAGCTGTAGCTCATATAAAGAGTTTAAAGCATTCATATTTTTAACTCCTTCTTGAATCTGATTATTATAATCTGATATAGCTGAAGCTGCAGTTATAGTTTCATTTAATTGCTTGGCAGCTTCACCAAACGATCTTAATCCTTCATTTAAACTTTCTACAAGTTCATTATCAACTTTAGCTCTTTTCAGGGCTTCATCTAACATTTGAGAAGGTCGTTTTACAGCGTCCGGATCTTCCATATGTGCTAATTCAGGATATACCAAAGACCAATCTATTTCTTCTGGATTCTTCTCAAAAGCAGAAAAGAAAAATATAATTGCTTCAGTTGTCAGTCCAATTGTCAAAAACAATCCAGCATAAGGCCAATGTTCAATCTTAAATAATGCCCCAATAATAACTAAAGATGCTCCCCATCCATATAACTTTGGCATCATTACTTTATACCAATTTGCTTCTGTAATTTCTGATAATTTATCTATAAAATTCATTTACTTTTTTTTAATAATTAGTTATAAAATTTAGTCAATCTGAAAGTCTTTATATAATCTACTGGAAATCTTTTTTGTCGCGACCAAGAAAATCAACAGCACATCTAAAACCTATATAACATTTTGAAGTGTCTTGATATTCATAAGTTCTAGTACTATTTTGTATAAAGTAAGCTATATCTTTCCATGAACCACCACGAATAACCTTTCTTTTTAAAACGGAATGATCATCTTCGCTAGCATTATAATGATAATCTGAATTCATATCATGAGAATAACTAAAAGCAGATTCATCAAAAGCATTAGAAGTCCATTCTGCCACATTACCTGACATGTCGTACAATCCAAATCCATTAGGGTTATAAGAAGCTACTTTAACGGTTTTAAGTCCGCCATCAGCTACATAATTACCTCTTAATGGTTTGAAATTTGCTAAGAAACACCCTTTATTATTTCTAGTATAAGGACCTCCCCATGGATACGGAGATAAATCCTGCCCTCCTCTTGAAGCATACTCCCATTCAGATTCAGTTGGTAATCTAAAATCAGGTAATGCTTGCTGATTATTTTCTTTTAAAAACTTATTCATTTCTTGAGTTCTCCATTTAGTAAAAGCTACTGCTTGTTTCCAACTAACACCTACAACTGGATAATCATCATATGCAGTATGAGAATAATAATCATTCGTATATGGCTCATTAAATGAATATGCATAATCATGCATCCATGATAATGTATCTGGATAAATTTGAATAGAAACAGTTGATAAGAATTCACTTCTATCTCTTTTACCTGAAGCATTACCCTCTCTATTAGACTTATTAGAAGCATCTTGAAGATCTAAAACCTGATATTCATAAATATATTTTCTTGTATCAAACTCTCTATCTCCATTATATCTTTCATTAGAAGAAAGATACATATCTTCTTCTAGTATCTCTCTAACTTCTTGATCATTCCATCTAATTTTCATTTTCCAATTAATTCTAGCTGGATCTAAGAAATTACCAAATTCATCTTCCTCGATTAAATGACCTTCAATTCCAGCTTCACCTAATATAATGTGAGCTAAAGAATCTCTAACATAGCTAGTGAATTGTCTATACTCATTATTAGTGATTTCTGTCTCATCCATATAAAAAGCACCAACAGAAACTCTTTTTGCAGCTGAAACATTAGCAAAAGGAACATCTTGATCAGATGGCCCCATTACAAAACTACCTTGAGGAATAAATACCATTCCATAAGGATCTGTTGGATTCCATAATTCTCTTTCCTGAACACCAATTAATTCTCCATTTCCTGAACTACCACATGATGTTAATATGGCTACTATTGAACTAAGTAATATTATTTTTTTCATAATTATATATTTATATGTTTATATGTTTTTTATAAGAATCTAGGATTCTTGTATTTTTTAACTTGTGTATCTACTTTAATATTAAAATTATATCCTAACATAACCTCAAAGCTATTAGCTGCAATTTCACTTAAAACTAAATCATAAGCTAATCCTAGCTTTAAATCTTTCATAAGCTCTAAACCTGTTAAAATAACTAAACCATCATCTAACCTATAACTAACGCCTCCCCATAGCTTATTATTGTATATTACATTTGTATTTATATCAAGTTGAGAGCTAGACCCATCTGATTTTAAATAAATAGATGGATTTAACGATAATGTGCTTGTTAATTCATGATAAGAACCTGCAATTAGAAAATAATGCTGTTTAAGCTGTTGAGTTTGACCATCAGACCAATCAATAGCAGGTTCAGTAATATGTGCAGTAGAAAGACCAAAATAAACATCTTGTGTGTTATAATATAATCCAGCACCTAGATCAAAAGCATTCCCATTAGTTTCTCCTGTAGGAATTGCATCATCACCAGTTTGAGAAGGATTTAACAAACTACCATCTAATCCACTTTGATACATACCTAAAGATAATCCAATACCAAGTTGTCCTGTCCCAAGTTGTGTTTGGTAGGCATATGATAGGTTAACAGAAGTGTTTTCAAATTGTGCAATTTCTTCAGATATTATGCTAAGACCTAATCCACCATGAATTCTATCTATGGGAGCATGAACACTTAAATTTGTTGTAGTTGGTGCCCCCTCAAATCCACTCCACTGTGAACGAAACAAGCCTGTAGCAGAAATCGCCTGATTGCTTCCTGCAAATCCAGGATTATTAGCAAGCTTATTAAACATATTTTGACTAAACTGCGCATCTTGTTGTGCAGATAATTCAGTAAAAAATAAAGCAAATGATAATAGAAGAATGGTTTGTTTCATATTATTTTAAAAGTTAACCAGATAAAAATTTTCTGCTAAGTTAAACAATTTTTAACAAAAACTATAAACCTACAAATACAAACTACTCTCTTAATGCTATTTGATTTTCAAAAAAATCAAGAATACTTAAGTTAATTTATTATACGTTCTAATCCATCTAATAGGAATTTCCCCTTTATTTGCTTGCTCATAATCACTATATGAACATGCTACGAAATAACAATCTAATTGTGAATCATCTAATTTTTTATATGGAATTCCCATCCACCATCTAGCGCTTAAGTTGCTTTTATAAAAAACAATCTCATTTTTACCATCCTCAAAAGATACGGTATACTTAATACAATTCTTAACATTAGGGTTTAATTCGTTTTTTCTTGATTTATATCCCAAAATAAAATACCATATCATTTGTGAAATTAATTGAGCTGATTGACCATTTTTATCTAAAAGCTGATTGTACTCACAGATAGTTAACGAACTTAATTTATCACTTAATCCTGCATATCTCATGATTTGACATGCATCTGTTCCTGTTAACCCATTTGGACTACTGTATACATTTGCATTTGCATACGAATGTTTAATAGCAGATATATCAAAACTTAGACAATCAGTATTGCGCATTATTGGTTCAATATTTTGGATATTAGCATTTACATCTCCCAATCTTAAAGTTTCAAAACTTAAATCATTAAGCATATCAACAGCTAATGGTGAAACAAAAAATGATTGATAGCCAATATTAGAATAATGAAATAAACTATTTGGTTTTGCTTCTAAGATCTTACTAAAAAACGATTGATTAGATATTTTATCATCTTTCAAACCAATATCAAATTGTTTATCTACTAAAGTTAATGTTATGCTTTTCTTTAAACTAGAATATGATTTATAAATAGCATAAGTTAAATCATGCCCTCCACCTATAACAACAGGGATAATACCATTATGAATTAGCTCTTTACATACTACCTCAATATTCTTAAAGGTATCTTTTCTATTTTCAGATAACTTAAAAAATCCCAAATCACATATTCTCGGAATTTTTTCAGAATGCAAATGATATAATGCTTTTCTTATTTTACATTCTTTTTCAGAAGAAACATTATCTGAACCTTCAAACTCTCTTATACTAAAAATAGCTATTTCACAAAATTTAAACTCTGGAAATTCAGTCAAATTATAGGAGCTAACTAACGAAGCAAACTGAGTGGATTCCCAATGATATTCTTTTTGATAAATATCTTCTTTTAAGGGGGAAAAATATGATCTTAAATCAATCATAATCCAATATTCTTATATTTTTTTAATTTGATTATCCATCAAAGCTAAACATTCTTCTCGAGATAATTTTTTTGGATCAAGATCTTTAGGAATTTTAACGTTAATCTTTTTGCCTTTTAAAGGAGTAACTTGTATAAAAACACCATACCTTCCATTTAAGATTTGAACAATAGGATCGCCATCAAAATTAGCAACAAGTCTATCTTTATCTACTTGTGTTTTAATTTCAATTAATTCAATCGCTCGCTCAAGATTAATTGTTAATGGATCTTCATTATCAGTTTTCTTAATAGATATAAATTTCCCTTTATGTCTCAAATACGGCCCAAACCTTCCAATTGCAGCAATAATATCATCATCTTTATAGCTACCTACATTTCTAGGCAAATCAAATAATTTCATAGCTTCCTCAAAAGTAATTGTTTGTATAGTTTGGCCTTTTAAAAGAGAGGCATACTTTGGTTTTGGAGCACTGTCCTCTTCTGGTTTTTCTCCAAGTTGAATCATTGGACCAAAAGGACCTATTCTAGCATATAGTGTATTGCCTGTTTTTTCATCAACACCTAAACTTCTTTGTCCAAGTGATTTTCCTTTTGTTTCAGAAACAATTTCAACTTGATTATGAAATTTTGTGTAAAATGCAGCAATCATTTCATTCCAGACTTTTTTTCCTTCTGCAATTTCATCAAATTCATCTTCAACACTAGCGGTAAAACTATACTGCATAATATCATTAAAGTTTTCAATCAAAAAATCTGTTACAACAATACCTACATCAGTAGGAAATAATTTATTCTTCTCAGCTCCATAAATAGTTTTAATTTCTAAAGTTTCTAATTTACCGTTTTTTAATTCAATAGCCTGGGTGATTTTCTCAACACCTTCTCTAGTTTCTTTTTCAACATAACCTCTTTTTTGAACAGTTGTTATTGTGGCTGCATAAGTAGATGGCCTTCCAATACCTAACTCTTCCATTTTTTTAACTAAACTAGCTTCAGTATATCTAGCAGGATATCTACTAAACTGCTCTGAAGCTATACCTTCTGATAAAAAGAGATTTTCCCCTACAAATAATTTTGGCAAGACAGCTTTTTCATTACTCCCTTCATCATCTTTACCTTCAAGATAAACTTTCATAAACCCTTCAAAAGTTATTATCTCACCCTTTGCAATTAATTGCTCATCAGAATTTGAGAGATTAATTTTAACAATAGTTCTGTCTATTTTAGCATCTGCCATTTGAGAAGAAACAGTTCTCTTCCAAATCAGATTATATAACTTTTGATGTGAAGAATCGCCATCAACATTCTTGTTTTCCATATAAGAAGGTCTAATCGCTTCATGAGCCTCCTGAGCACCTTTTGATTTATTTGAATAAGTTCTTTGACGTGCATATTCCTCGCCATATAGCTTGATAATCTCATTTTTTGCTGCATTAAGTGCATCTTGGGATAAATTAACACTGTCTGTTCTCATATATGTTATCTTTCCTGCCTCATACAATTTTTGTGCAACCATCATAGTTTGATTTACAGAAAAACCTAATTTTCGTGATGCTTCTTGTTGTAATGTAGATGTAGTAAATGGGGCTGTTGGCGATTTTTTAGCTGCTTTCTTTTCTAAATTATCAATACTATAATGTGCATTCTGGCATTTCTGCATAAAAGCATAAGCCTCTTCTCTAGAATTAAAACGTTTTGGTAATTCAGATTTAATAATATCACCATTCTCATTGCTCAATAATACTATCACTCTAAAATCAGATGATGATTTAAAAGTTAAAATTTCTTTTTCTCTTTCTACAATTAACCTTACTGCAACAGATTGCACTCTACCTGCAGATAATCCTTGTTTTACTTTTTTCCATAATACTGGAGAAACTTCGAAACCGACCAGTCTATCTAAAACTCTTCGCGCTTGTTGAGCATTAACTAAATTTACATCTAATTCTCTAGGATTTTCTACTGCTTTTAAAATGGCTTTTTTTGTAATCTCATGAAACACAATTCTTTTTGTTGATTTAGCATCCAATTTCAGAGTCTCTGTCAAATGCCAAGCAATTGCCTCCCCTTCTCTATCCTCATCAGTTGCTAACCATACTGTTTCAACATTTTTTACTGCATTCTTAAGTAGATTAACTACTTTCTTTTTATCTTCTGAAATAACATAATGTGGAATAAAACCATTATCAATATCAATCGACATTCCTCCTTTTGATGGCAAATCCCTTATATGGCCTATACTAGATTCAACAATAAAATCTTTACCTAAATAACCTTGAATAATCTTTTTCTTTGCCGGAGATTCAACAATAACTAAATTCTTTGCCATACTCTTTATTTTTTTTGCAAATAAAAGAAAGATTTTTGATTTGTGATATATAAAGAAATATGTTAATTATTTTATATTATATAATAATATACATTTTATTATTATGACATATTGTCAGTTTTTTTTTATTTTTGCCTTATAAAAATTGAGGAAATGAATATTGAAACTCTTTTAACAAAAAAAATTGACGAAAAAAAACAAGGAAACGTTCTTGAATTAAAAGCTTCAACAAAAGGTAATAAAAAACTCTATATTGAAAGCTATGGTTGTCAAATGAATTTTTCAGATAGTGAGATTGTAGCTTCAATACTATATGAGGAAAATTTTTCAACAACAAAAAACATTAATGAAGCAGACTTAGTTTTTGTTAACACATGTTCAATAAGAGATAAAGCCGAACAAACGGTTAGAAAAAGATTACAACTATATAATTCGATTAAAAAAACAACAAATCCTTCAATGGTTGTTGGCGTTTTAGGCTGTATGGCAGAAAGACTTAAAGAAAAATTCTTAGAAGAAGAAAAATTAGTAGACATTGTAGTTGGTCCTGATGCTTATAGAGATCTTCCTAATCTTATAAAACAAGTTGAAGATGGGAGAAAAGCAGTTAATGTTTTTTTATCTAGAGAAGAAACTTATGCAGATATTAACCCCGTAAGACTTTCAGGAAATGGAGTTACAGCATTTGTCTCCATTACTAGAGGATGTGATAATATGTGTACTTTTTGTGTTGTACCATATACAAGAGGAAGAGAAAGAAGTAGAGATCCAAAAAGTATCATTAATGAGTGTAAACAATTAGTTTCTCAAGGATATAAAGAGGTAACACTTTTAGGTCAAAATGTAGATTCATATTTATGGTATGGAGGAGGACCAAAAAAAGAATATAAAAACGCCTCAGAGAAACAAAAAAATAAATCTGTTAATTTTTCTGAACTTCTTGAAAAAGTTGCCAAGATTAATGATAAATTAAGAATTCGTTTTTCAACATCAAACCCTCAAGATATGACAGATGATGTTATTGATATAATGGTGAAATATCAAAACATATGTAACTACATTCATTTACCTGTTCAATCTGGAAGTAGTCGAATTCTTAAACTCATGAATAGAGGATACAACAGGGATGAGTATCTTTTACTTATAGATAAAATAAAGAAAAAAATACCTGATTGTTCTATATCTATGGATATGATAACTGGATTCTGTAGTGAAACTGATGATGATCATAAAGACACGCTAAGCTTAATGAAATATGTGAAATATGATTATGGCTATATGTTTAAATATTCTGAAAGACCCAATACTACAGCAGAAAAAAAACATAAAGATGATGTAACTGAAGAAAAAAAACAACAAAGATTAGTTGAAATTATTAATCTACAACAAGCTCAATCTTTAAAAAACAACAAAAAAAGAATTGGTGAAAAATATCAAGTATTGATTGAAGGAATTTCAAAAAAATCAGACTTGTATTATTTTGGAAGGACTACTCACAATTGTGTAGTTGTATTTGAAAAACATAATTCTCAAATAGGAGATTATGTAAATGTTAAAATTCACGATTGTACTTCTGGAACATTAAAAGGAAAAATAATTTAAAATGGATATTAAACAAAGTAAACAAAGATTTGGCATTGTAGGAAACAGTGCAAAATTAAATCGAGCAATTAATGTTGCCTTACAAGTTGCAAATACAGACATATCGGTTTTGATTAATGGAGAAAGCGGAACAGGTAAAGAGGCTATTCCCCAAATTATACATCAAAATAGTAAAAGAAAACACAATAATTATATAGCAGTTAATTGTGGCGCTATACCTGAAGGAACGATTGATAGTGAATTATTTGGACATGAAAAAGGATCTTTTACAGGTGCTAATGAAAGCAGAAAAGGTTATTTTGAATCCGCTGATAATGGGACAATATTTTTAGATGAAATTGCTGAACTACCATTATCTTCCCAAGCAAGATTACTTCGTGTGTTAGAGAATGGCGAATTCATAAAAGTAGGATCATCGAAAGCAAATAAAACCAATGTAAGAATTCTTGCAGCCTCAAATGTTAATATGCTAGATCTTGTTAAAAAAGGTAAATTTCGTGAGGATCTTTACTATAGACTAAATACAATTAGTATTCATTTACCAGCCCTCAGAGATAGAGGTGAGGATATTCATCTTCTATTTAGGAAATTTGCAGCTGATTTTGCTGAGAAATACAATACTCAACCGATTAAGCTAAATAGTGATGCAATTCAAATCTTAAATAATTATAATTGGCCAGGAAATATTAGACAATTAAAGAATTTTGTTGCTCAATTATCTATAATCGAGAAAGATAGAGACATTAATGCAAGTACTCTAGATTCACATCTACCTGAAGAGACTTCAAACACACCAATAGTTTTTAAAGATGGATCTAAAGAAGATTTATCAGAAAGAGAAATATTATACAAAGTTCTTTTTGATATGAAAAACGATCTAACAGAATTAAAAAAAATAACTTACAAGATAATTAAAGAATCCCAAATTAGTTCAATAGAGAATACAAGTTCGTCTATATTTAATGATATTAAAGAAGATAAATCTACTACAATCTACAAAACTGAAAAAACCATTGAAATTGAAGAAACATTATCATTAATGCAACAAGAGAAGAAATTAATTATTAAAGCTCTTAATAAGCATAAAGACAGAAGAAAAGATGCAGCCAAAGAATTGGGAATATCAGAAAGAACATTATATAGAAAATTAAAGGAGTTTGAACTTTAAAAAAAATGATGAGAAAATCTAATTACTTAGTTATATTTATTTGTCTTTGCTATATTTCATGTGGCATTTATTCATTTAATGGAGCGTCTATACCTAAAAAAGCTGAAACAATATCAATTAATTATTTTATTAACTCAGCATCAAATAAACAGCCAATTTTAAGTCAAGTATTAACTGAAAAACTTAAAGATTATTTCACACAACAAACAAATCTTATTATAAATAAAAACAATGGTGATTTAACTTTTAAAGGTGAAATAACAAAATATGAAATTAAACCAATGGCAATTCAATCCAATGAAACTGCTGGTCAAAATAGATTAACAATATCAGTTAAAATTGAATTCAACAATATATATAATGATGAATATAATTTTAACACTACTTTCTCTAGATATAAAGACTATGAAAGCTCACAAAATTTATCAGATATTGAAACTGTTCTAATAAATGAAATTTCTAATGAATTAGTTGAAGATATATTTAATAAATCTGTAGTAAATTGGTGAATCAATACAACATGTCAAATATAATAGCAGACCCTACTTCAATTAATAAAGAGGGAATAAATCAACTCAATGAAATTATTAAAGAGTTTCCATATTTTCACACAGGACAATTACTTCTCTGTAAAGGTTTACATAACATAGATAGTATTAGATTTAAGACTCAATTGAGAAAAGCTGCATCATATGCAGCTAATAGAAAAGTTTTATTTCAGCTAATTAATAAACAACAAAATAAAAAAACTAAAAAAACAATACATATAAACAATGAATTAATAAAAGATGAATATCATTCATTTATAGATTGGCTTTCAATTATTAAAACAGAAAAAATAGATAGATCAAAGAATATGAAATCAAATCAAATAATCGATATATTTATTAAAAATCAACCAAACCTTTCAAGAAATAATAAGCAAGAATTCTTTAAATCTACTGATATTGGTAAAAAAAGCATAATAGAGAATAAAGATCTCATCACAGAAACACTTGCAAAGGTTTATACAAAACAGCAGCATTTTGATAAAGCCATTTCAGTTTATCAAAAATTAAGCTTGAAATATCCACAAAAAAGTAGTTACTTTGCAAACCAAATTAAATTAATTACCAAATTAAAAAATAAATAAAAAATGTATACGATTTTTGCAATACTCATCATTATGACTTCTGTTTTATTAGTTTTAGTAGTTTTAGTTCAAAATCCAAAAGGAGGAGGATTATCATCATCATTTGGTGGTGGTGGTGGAAATCAAGTTATGGGAGCAAAAAAAACTACAGATTTTTTAGAAAAAGCAACTTGGACTTTAGCAATAGCTCTAATTTCATTAAGCTTATTATCTAATTTTGCGATTCCTAGAAATAATACTGATGAAGTTATGGAGATTAAAGCTCAAGAGCAAATAGATGAAACTATTATTCCGAATCTTCCATCAAATCCTGTTCAAGAATAATTTTTAAGCTATTAAAATTTTAATATGACACTTTTTCATGTTACAATTAAGTGGCATAATATTTGCTGTATAAATAATAAAACAATTAAATTATGAAAAAGATAAAAATAAAACCATTAGCTGATAAAGTAATCGTTCAACAAGCAAAAGCAGAAACTAAAACTGCTTCAGGTATTATTATTCCAGATACAGCACAAGAAAAACCTCAGAAAGGAAATGTTGTTGCTGTTGGAAAAGGAACTAAAGAGAATCCTATAACTGTAAAGGTAGGTGATAGTGTGCTATATGGAAAATATGCTGGGACAGAATTAAAATATGAAGGTGAAGACTACCTCATAATGAAAGAAGCAGACATTTTAGCAATAATAGATTAATTTAAAAAAATAAAGAAATGGCAAAAAATATAACATTCGATACTGATGCAAGAGATGCTCTGAAAAGAGGTGTTGATGCACTTGCAAATGCTGTAAAAGTTACACTTGGACCTAAAGGAAGAAATGTCGTTATTGACAAACAATTTGGAGGACCCTCAATAACAAAAGATGGTGTAACTGTTGCAAAAGAGATAGAACTTGAAGATCCTATAGAAAATATGGGAGCACAAATGGTTAAAGAGGTTGCTTCTAAAACCAATGATTTGGCTGGAGATGGAACAACATCTGCTACAGTCTTAGCACAAGCAATCATTTCAAATGGTCTAAAAAATGTCGCTGCAGGTGCTAACCCTATGGATTTAAAAAAGGGTATTGATAAAGCTGTAAATGCTATTATTAAAGATATTAATAAACAAGCACAACAAGTAGGAGATAGCTATGAAAAAATTGAACAAGTTGCATCTATTTCCGCTAATAATGATAACATTATTGGTTCACTTATAGCAGAAGCTATGAAAAAAGTAAAGACTGAAGGAGTTATTACTGTAGAAGAAGCAAAAGGAACTGATACAACTGTTGAAATAGTTGAAGGTATGCAATTTGATAGAGGATATCTGTCCCCTTATTTTATAACAGATCCTGATAAAATGGAAGTAGAGCTGGAAAATCCATACATACTTATTTATGATCAAAAAATTTCAGCAATGAAAGATCTATTACCTATTTTAGAACAAACAGCTAAATCTGGCAAGCCTTTAATGATTATTGCTGAAGATGTTGATGGAGAAGCATTGTCAACATTAGTTGTAAACAAAATTAGAGGGGCACTAAAAGTTGCGGCAGTCAAAGCACCTGGATTTGGAGATAGAAGAAAAGCAATGCTAGAAGATATTGCAATTCTTACTAATGGAACTGTTGTATCTGAAGAAAGAGGTTTTAAATTAGAAAGCACAACATTAGAAATGCTTGGGAAAACTGAAAAAATTGTTATTGATAAAGATAATACCACAATTGTTAATGGTGATGGTAATAAAGAAACTATAACGGCAAGAGTTAACCAAATTAAAACTCAGATAGATACAACAACATCAGATTATGATAAGGAAAAACTACAAGAAAGACTTGCAAAACTTGCTGGAGGAGTAGCTGTATTATATGTAGGAGCTGCAACCGAGGTAGAAATGAAAGAGAAAAAAGATCGAGTTGATGATGCATTAGCGTCTACAAGAGCAGCTGTTGAAGAAGGTATTGTACCTGGTGGAGGAGTTTCAATCGTTCGAGCTACTCATACACTTTCAAAAATCAAGGCTGATAACGAAGATGAACAAACTGGAATTAATATTATTATGAGAGCAGTAGAAGAACCCCTAAGACAAATAGTGGAAAATGCTGGATTAGAAGGCTCAGTAATTGTTGCTAAAGTTAAAGATGGAAAAGATGACTTTGGATTTAATGCAAAAACTGAAACATACGAAAGCTTATATAAAGCAGGGGTCATTGATCCAGTTAAAGTAGTCAGAGTTGCCTTAGAAAATGCTTCATCAGTTGCAGGAATGCTTCTAACAACAGAATGTGTAATTTCCAATATTAAAGAAGAAAGCACTCCTCCAATGCCTCCTATGGGTGGTGGTGGTATGCCAGGAATGATGTAAAATAAACTTAATCTACATTATCATGTAGATATGGGTTGTCATCTTTTAATATAATCTTATCATCTTCAGAATCTGTTAAAGTATAATGAGAAACATCATCTTCAGAAGAATGCGTGTTTTCTTCTAAATTAATATTATTTCTTTTAAAAGCAGGCTCATCTTCAAGTTTAGTTAATCCAGAAGGGGTTCTAAGTTTAATTGATATTTCTCTTAATCTATCTTCCCTCTCTCTTGCCTCAATACGCATTGATTGATCAGTATGCAATAAATCTTTTTCAGTATTTATCATCTCGTCATTATCTAAATCTATTCTTTCTTCTTTAGACTCTTCTATAATGTCTGATATAAAATTAATAGGATCATTAATAGCATTGCCAACCTCTTCTAATTCAGTTACAGTATCATCATCATCTAATTTCAGAACTTTCTTTACAGATTCTTCTTCTACTAAATTAACAATATCAGATTTAGTATTTACAAACTCAAATGCATCATCTTCTAAAGATAGGGTTTGTTGAGTAGTTGTCGTGTCATCATCTTTATGATTGATGATGTCTAATTGAATATCATCCTCTAATAATTCATTATCTTCTAATTGAATAGTTATTGGTTCATTAACCTTTTTAGTTTCAAAACCAGTTGCTATTACTGTAACACTAACTGCACTTCCAAGATCAACATCAAAACCAATGCCTTCAATAATATTAACATCACGCCCTGCAGCTTGTTGAATTTTATTTTTAATTTTACTTAACTCTGACATTTTAATTTCATCATCACCAACACCAGAAACAATCTTTAATAATACCTGTTCTGCTCCAGTAATATCATTATCATTTAACAATGGAGAATCTAGCGCATCATTTACAGCTTCAATTGCTCTATTTTCTCCAGTAGCTTCAGCCTGACCCATAACAGCAGTACCACTATTTTCTAATACTTTTCTAGCATCATTTAAATCTATATTCACCTTAAGATGTTGAGATATTACTTCAGCAATACCCTTAGTTGCAGTATTTAGGACTTCATTGGCTTTACCAAAAGCTTGAGTCAATGTTAAATCGCCATAGATTTCAATTAATTTATCATTATTAATAATTAATAAAGTATCAACGTGTTTTTTAAGTTCTTCTAAGCCTTCCTTAGCATATCTTTTTCTATAACCACCTTCATTTGTAAAAGGATGAGTTACAACAGCAACTGTTAAAATACCTTTTTCTCTTGCAATCTCTGCTATAACTGGTGCCGCACCAGTTCCAGTTCCACCTCCCATTCCTGCAGTAATAAATAGCATCTTAGTATTTGCATCTAACAATTCACTAATTCGATCTGAACTCTCCTGAGCAGCTTTCATACCAACATCTGGATTTGATCCAGCTCCTAATCCTTCAGTTAAATTTTCACCTAATTGTATCTTAATCGGTATAGGGCTAGCTTCTAGTGATTGTAAATCTGTATTACAAATTACAAAATCCACACCCGTAATACCATGTTCAAACATATAATTAACAGCATTACCACCACCACCACCTATACCCATAACCTTAATCTGAGAAGATTGATTTTTAGGCAACTGAAATTCGAAATCTGTATCTATTAAACTCATAATTTTAATTTTAATTAATTAATCAATATCATCTTCAAAGAAACTTGTAAACTTTGCAATTAAACTATTTGATGTTTTTTCCTTTGGTGTTTCATCAACACTATTTCCTAAATTTTCATTAGAACTATTTTTTATTTTTTTCTCAAATCCCTTTAAAACTAATCCAACTCCTGTAGAAAACATTGGACTTGTAACTAAATCTTTAGACTCACTTGCTAAATGCTCATTAGGATATCCTATTCTAGTTTCTTTTGCAGTAATAAAAGAAGCTAATTGTTGTAAATTTTTAACTTGAGAACCCCCTCCTGTTAATACAATACCAGTCATTAATTTGCTTTCATAACCAGAAACTTTTATCTCATGATAGACTAAGTCAATTATTTCTTTCATTCTTGCGCCAATAATTTCAGAAAGATTTTTAACTGCTATTTCTTTTGGTTCTCGACCTCTTAAACCAGGTATTGATACCATAACATTATCCTGCTCTTCAGTATACATAGCTGATCCAAACTTAATTTTTAATAATTCAGCTTGTTTATCTAAAATTGAAAGTCCTGTTTTAATGTCTTTTGTAACAATATTACCTCCAAATGGAATTACAGCAGTATGCCTAATAATTTTATCTAAAAAAATAGCAACATCTGTTGTTCCTCCACCAATATCTACTAAAGCTACTCCTTCTCGTAATTCATCATCATCTAATGTAGCCACTGCAGATGCGAATGGCTCTAGAATCAACTCTTTAGGAACTAATCCTGCTTTCTCAACACATCTCATTATATTTCTAACAGCACCAACTTGAGCAGTTATAACATGAAAATTTGCCTCTAGCTTTACTCCAGCCATTCCTTTGGGATCTTGAATACCATCCTCACCATCAACAGTATACTCTTGTGGTATAACATGAATCACTTCCTCACCAGGAATTGTAATTAACTTAAACATATTATCTTTCAACTTATCTATATCCGCTTGACCTATTTCTATCTCAACATTATCACGTACAATCTCACCCCTATGTTGTAAACTTTTAATATGCTGACCTGCAATTCCAACAAATACCTCATTAATTTTAATATCATTTTTTTTCTCAACCTCTTCTATAGCTAATTTGATTGATGCAACTGTTTTATCAATATTTGAAACTATACCCCTTGAAACACCGCTAGAAACAGCTTTTCCAGTACCTAAAATTTCAATTTTATCATATTGATTTTTTCGACCAATTATAATTGAAACTTTAGTAGTTCCAATGTCTAAACCAACAATTATATCTGAATTATTAATATTAGTTTCTTTCATAATTTAATTTTTTGAGCAAATTATTTGATCAGTATATTTTAAGCTAATTGAACTATAATAATCCCATCCTTTATATTTAATAATATTATTATAAAAACACATTAAATTATCAAACTTGACCTCTATTAAATCAAGATTTCCAATATTAATGTTATGATTTTTAATTCTTGTAATTAACACAGTATTATTCTTTTGAAAATGAATTTGTGAGATTAAAGATTTTAAAAATTCATCTGCTTCAATAAATTTGGACAAACCACATATATCTTCTATTTTAAAATCATTAATGTCTCCGCTAGCTATTAAATTTCTTGAAGTATAAGAATCTGAGAGTGGCATTAAATAGCACTCTTCATCTAAATAATAACTACTGTTAGATTCAAATACTCTAAGTATCGGATTTCGTTCTTTTATACTTATGTCTACTGATCCATTAAGGTTTAAAAAAACTTGTGCATCTTTTATTTGTGGTTGATTATTTATAACTAACTCCATAGAGCTAATATCAAAGACCTCTTGCTCTTCATAAATCAAACCATTATATTTTAGAAGCTCATAAACCTGATTTTCATTTACAAAACTATCTCCTGAATTTTTTATATCAATTGAATTAATTGTTTGAACTTCTAAACTTTTACTTTTAAGAGTAAAAGATAACAATGCAGTAAACAAAGCACATACAAAAAATAATTGAAAAATTATAATAAACTTCTTCATTAGCTAATCATTTCTTTAATAGGTTCAACTAAACTACTGATATCTCCAGCTCCTAAAGTTAAAATAACATCTAAATCCTTCTTTTCCAAGAGAGTAAGTAAATTAGACTTTGAACATGTATTTTTAGATTTATTTGTGCATAAATTTAATAACATACTTGAATCTACACCTATAATTGGCTGTTCTCTGGCAGGGTAAATATCCATAATAATTAGATCATCTGCTAATGATAAAGAATTAGCAAAGTCCTTTGCAAAATCACTAGTTCTAGAATATAAATGTGGTTGAAACACAACAGTGACTATTCTATTAGGAAATAATTTCTTTACAGTTTCAATTGTAACTAAAACCTCTTTTGGATGATGAGCATAATCATCAATATATACTTGTTTATCTGAAACATGATGGATGTCAAATCTTCTTTTCACCCCATCAAATGACTCTAATGAATTAGTTATATTATTATTATCAATATTTAAATATGAGCTAGCAGTTATTGCAGCTAGAGCATTACTAATATTATGAAATCCAGGCATTGATAATAATACTTTATTATTAGAATATTGTTTGTTTTCAATCTTATTATTTCTATTAAAACTAAATTGAATCTTATTAATCTCTTGTTTTATATTATTGGCATAATAATCAGAATTAGTTGAATTTGAATAAGTAAATAACTCACCATTTTTTGGTGATGAGAAATATCCTGCTATACTTTCCTCTATAATTAAACATCCGTTATCTTTTACTTGAGAGGCAAATTGTTTAAATGAGGTTATAAGTTCATCGTGATTTTCATAAATATCTAAATGGTCCGAGTCTAATGATGTTATAATAGCAATATTTGGTTTTAAATTTAGAAAAGAATGATCATATTCATCTGCTTCGACCACCAAATAATTACTCTTATTTGACAATAAAAAATTAGTGTTATAATTTTTACTAATTCCGCCTAAAAAAGCTGTGCAATCAACATTTGTCTGTTTTAGAATATGAGCAAGCATGATTGACGTTGTCGTTTTTCCATGTGTACCAGCAACTGCAATAGTATAAAAATGTTCACTTATAAAACCTAACGCTTCTGCCCTTTTACAT
>Ga0115002_10002933_pt1 | contig 21780 bp, 16 predicted proteins | sample ArcticOcean_MG_C_8_FD_89576 | JGI IMG/M metagenome (GOLD analysis project Ga0115002, IMG submission 89576) | Marine microbial communities from western Arctic Ocean - ArcticOcean_MG_CB11_86 | ecosystem: Environmental > Aquatic > Marine > Oceanic | place: Arctic Ocean: Canada Basin | collected... | reverse complement strand
CCGGAAAGCTACTTCGTGATCGAGTTACCCAAACTGGGCCATGTGATTGGTTAGTCTGGAGGTTATTATTATGTGGTTAAGGTTGTAGAGGAAGTCAAGGTTCTGGCGGAAGGCCGGGTGGAACCAGAGCCTTGTTCAGTTGCCTCTTCTGTTCTGTTGTGTATCGTTTTGTTTGGGTGTGGAATTAGAAAAGGAGTTATATGAAAAAAAACCTATCACGCAGACGCTTGTTGAAATCAATGGGGGCCGCGACCTTAGCGCCGTTATTCCCATCGATAGTGAGTAGTCGCGCCTTTGGCGCAGGCTCGAAATCATGGCCCATACTGGAAACGGCTGATACACCAAAATTGTGTCTCGGTACTTCTCGCACCGCGGATACCACCAAGATGCGAATGATCAAACAATTGGGCGTGGATCATGTGCTCATGGGCGGACCGCCCATGCCTTGGACGGAAGAGGCCTTGAATGAAATCATAAGTCGCTTTGAGAAATATGGCCTCAAGGTAATCAACATGATGATCGGGGGGTACCCCAATGCCATTTATGGCAGAGAGGGTCGAGATGAGGAGATTGAAAAAATACAGGCCTCTCTTCGAGCAGCTGGCAACGTCGGTCTTCCGGTGGTTGAGTACAATTTTTATGCCCACAGACTTACGGAAGGTTATTATGAAGTCGAAGGCCGAGGGGGCGCGGGTTATACTGGATACCGTTATGACGATGTGAAGGATCTTCCTCCCATCCCAGAGAATGGTACTCATACCGAAGAGGAGCTGTGGGCGAATCTCACCTATCTTCTGAAAGCGATAATTCCTGTAGCGGAAGCTTCCAATGTGCGAATGGCTCTTCACCCAAATGATCCCCCGGTTCCTCAAAGCCAAGGCAGCGATCAGATCATGAAATCTTTTGAGGATTGGAAGCGCCTACTTGATATAGTCGACAGTCCGTCCAACGGTATGACCTACCACAGTGGGGTCACCAGCGAAATCAACGTCGATCCTGTTGAAGTCTGTAAATACATGGGAGAGCGAGACCGTATCAACCACGTGCACTACCGCAACGTCGTTGTAAATAAGCCGGCCGTCGATTACGTAGAGGTGTTTCCTGACGAAGGAAAGACGGACATGTTCGCTGTTATGAAGGAGCTTGTTAAGCAGAAGTACACGTTGGGAATCTATCCCGAGCATCCTCGCTTATTGGACTACGATCGCGGAAATCCACACACATCTACTGGATATCCCGGTGGAGGCGGTTATGCTGGTTTCTCTTACAATGTCGCCTATGCTCGGGCCATGCTTCAGGCAGCTTTGAGTCATTAAATTAATCAAACCGAATCCAAATCATTCATGCGCTTTCAATCTAGTATTTCATCGTTACTCCTCTTCCTGTTTCTGGCTACTTCATCCGCTCAATTGTTCGGACAACTATCCGGATTTTCCAAAGAAGATCTGATTAAGTATACAGCAGACGCTCCGTTTGAACGATTTGAGGACGGACGTCCCAAGGTTCCCGATCAATATATTGAGGCCCTTAAGAATTCGTCTTCCGAAATGGTCTATGGCCCCTTACGTCGGGCTGGCTTTACGAATCAATGGGTCGACGGCTGGAAGCTGCTCCAGCCTGACAAGAAACTAGTTGGTCGTGTATTTACCGCACAATTTATGCCTGTGCGAAAAGACGTGAATGACATTATCGAGGCGGATGCCTTGGGTGAAGGAAAGAAAATCAGTAACAATCAACGCGTTATAAACAAACTCCAACCGGGCGACGTGCTGGTTGTGGATCTATTCGGAAAGATTGAAGAAGGAACCTTTGTTGGAGACAATCTTGCCGCTGCCGTTTTTGCCGCTTCGGGTAACGGTTTTGTCATCGATGGTGCGGTGCGGGATTTGGACGGCATCATTCCCCAAGGGATGCCCGGTTATGTACGTGGCTTTCACGTCAGCGCCTTGGCGGACGTCATGCTTACCGGTATCAATATTCCCGTTCGCATCGGGAACACAACCGTTATGCCTGGCGACATCGTACTTGGCGATCGAGAGGGGCTCACCTTTATACCGGCAAGTGTGATTGCGGATGTGGCAAGATCCTCCAAATTAACCGAATTACACGACGTCTGGACGAAGGCGAAATTTGCAACGGGCAATTACCAATCCAGCGATCTTTACCCAAAACCAAGCGACCCTAAACTTCTCAAAGAATTTGAAGAGTGGCGTGACGCAGAGCTGGCGAAACTCGGTATGGAACCTCCGGAAAAATAGGAAAGTATAATACCAGTAAAGAGGCCAATGCTCATCGTTTACAGTCTAGGTATAGGAGAGATATCACTGGCGGAAACAATTGAAGTAATCTTTCATACATTCTCGTCTTAACGAATCGCTTCCTCGGGAAAAGACTGGAGGATTCCAGTAGAGGAAATACTGAGGCGAATAAGAAGAGTTAAGTCACAAATATGGGAAATGAGCTCTCCTCCTGTTCAAGCATGTTAATGGCTATTATCTCCTAAGCCAAGGTCACGCTCGATCTTCGTTTCGGATATCCCGAAGACCGAATCACGTAGTGTTTCCCTTCAGTATTCTCGTCGCGAGCCTCGTGCACGAGCGTGCCGTCCCCCACACTGTAATCGGCCTGTGTGGAATAATCAAACGACGCGTGGTGAATCAGGGCGTCCCGAAGGGCTACATCAGTCGACTCCCTTGTCCGGCTGCAGGCCACGAAGGCACATACCGTGACAAGGGCCAAGGCGAAGGGCATTGCTGTTTTCATAATCGGTAGGAATCAGAGGGTTAATCCCGGCCCGGACCCACCGCGCCTTCGGCTTCACTGATATACGAGAACAAATCGGCCATATCCTGAAGGGTAAGCGTCGCCTCCAGGCCCTCAGGCATGAACGACGTTTCCAGAGCTTTGATTTCCGCCACGTCGCTCCGCAACACAACTTGGCTCACGTTACCGGGCAGCATCAGAGTGAAGCTGCCGGGCGATTCCTCTTTGATAACACCGGCCAGAGAACTGCCGTCTTTCAACGTCAGGAGGTAGCCGGTGTAGGAGGACTCAATGGCTGCGTTGGGATTGAAGATGGCCAGTAGCAAGTCCTCCACCGGTTTGCTCCGGAAGTCGTTCAACGCCGGCCCCACGCTCTGGCCCAGGCCGACAAAAACATGGCACACGGAACAATTGGTTTTAAAAACTTCTCCACCGTGCAACGCGTTGCCGGACATCCCTGCCACCTCACCGTAGCGTTTCACGACCTCCATGCGATCCTTGGCCAGCCCGTGGGCGAACAACGCCTCCGCCCGCTTCGCGATCACTTCATCAGCTTGCGTGAGCAATCGCTAGCGCACCTCCGCTGGCAATGTCCTGGACGAAATGTGATTCTGCTCCAGTGCCTCCACCAACGTTTCAGTCCAGGGCGATCGGCGCAGCAGTAGGTCCAGCAGTCGGGGGCGAATCGAGGGCGGTGCCCTCTTCCAGCGGGCCACGACCTGGTCTCCTATCAACGGATCCTTCCCTCGCTTTAGAACGTCAACGACTGCGATCATGAGACGGACCTCAGTCTGGGCATCGATCAGGTCCAGGAGAACCGACAGGTTTTCACTGAGATCGTTCAATCCTCCCCCCATCAACTGGATCGCTGCCAGGCGAACATCGGCATCAGGTGCGGTCTCACCCAATGCATAGTCCCGAGCCTTCGCATAGATATTTTGCATCGTCTGCCGCACTTCCGCCTGATCGATCGGGGCGTTGGCAAAATATTCCCGCAGCGTGATACCACGTCGACCGAGTGATCGTTGCAGCTCAGCTACCGCGCCAAATTGCCAGGGCTCGATTTCCTGTTCACCCATTGCCGCAATCTTCCGGATCACTCCACCCACATCATGCCGCGTCGCGATGGCAGTGGCGATCAACGCACTCACCAGCGCCCCCTTTTGGTCGCCCTCATCCGGGCTTGCCAACACCACGGCCAACAATTCTCGGCGCACCGAGGCCCAAAAGCACGGCCAGTGCTTGGCCGCGTACTTCCGGCAGTTCGCTGCGTCGTATCAGTCCCTCCAGTTCCGACCCGGTCGCCCGGTCGGCGCGAAAGAGCAACTCCATGTGCACCAAGTCCCGTTTAATGCCGTTCGGGGTGTCCATCGCGGCCACTAGCTCAACCAAGGACAATACCGTCAGGTCCTCGATCGGCCGCATCTTCAAGTCCTTCGGCACGACCCGGAACAGGCGGTCCTTGTCCTCACCCGCCCGCACCAGTCTCCACCTTGGCCTCAAAATATTTGCAGATAAGAAAGCGATTCTGCATAAATATTTTTTAGACAACTGTTGACCCTGAATAGACTTGCCAGCGTTCACTCTTGCTGGAATCCTTCACATTCATTACACCGAGTTCGTTTCAATTGTAACAGTTATGTTCTCCTGAAAAAATCAACTTCCCTAAAACTACAATGTCCACAAAATCCAACCGTTTTGGACACCATACGATTGGCCGACGCCAATTTCTCCGCGCTGCCGGTGCTCTCATTGCTTTACCTTCCCTGGAATCAATTGCCGCTCCGTTAGCGAAAGCCACAGCGCCAGCTGCTGGGGCGAAGAACCTGGTTTCAATCGGTGCCTACCTGGGTTGGCACCAAAACGCCTTTTTCCCAAAGGAAGTCGGTCACGGCTATGCCTTGCCACCTACCTTACAACCGCTGGCTGATCACCAGGACGACTTCACTGTTTTCTCAGGACTCGACCATCGCGCTGCGAATGGCCACGCCGCCTGGAGTAATTTCCTTTGCGGTAACACGCCAAAGGTCTACTCAATGGACCAGATGGTCGCTGATCAGATCGGGCAAAAATCACGCTTCCCTTCTGTGCAGCTCACCGCAGGTACGGGTGAAGGTAGCAAGGCTATGAGTTTCACCAAACAAGGCATTGGACTCCCTATGGTTCAGCGTCCCAGTGTGTTCTATAAACGGCTCTTCATGTCCGAGGCCGACAAAGCTCGTATGGAGTACATGCTGCGCAGTGGTAGAAGTTCGATCGACCTGGTTTTGGAGGACGCCATGCGTCTGCAAAAGTCTGTGCCAAAAACCGATAGCGAAAAGCTCGAGGAATATTTTGATTCCATGCGATCGGTCGAAAAGCGCATGGAGCGTCAGATCTCACAGATCAACGATCCGCTGCCAACCACCAATTACAAACTTCCCGACTCGGATCCTATTACGCCCAATCTCCTCATAGAGGCAGAAGTGCTGATGTATGATCTCATGACCTTGGCTATTGAGACTGACTCCAGTCGGGTGTTATCCTTCTTAATCGATGGGTTGGGTCAGGTATTCTCCTTTGATGGAAGACCTCTCAGGTCGGGCTATCACGGACTCTCACACCACGGAAATGACCCGGAAATGATTAGGGATTTGATCGCGATCGAATCGGCCCACATGCATTGCCTCAATGGGTTCCTTAAACAGTTGAAGGAGAAGAAACGACCTAATGGAAAATCGCTATTGGACGAAACCATTATCCTAGTGGGCACCGGCATGGGTGACGCAAGTCGTCACTCCAATGCAAATCTTCCTACCATGGTAGCCGGCGGTGGTTTCAAGCATGGAAGCCACATCTCAATTGATGCCTCCAAACCGGACGCACCACTATTGGGTGACCTGTATATTACTTTGATGCAAAGACTGGGCGTGGAGACGAACGATTTCTCCAATGCCAATCGCAATTTGAATCACCTGTTCGCTTGATGAAACGGAAGAATCTGTTAAGCCTGCTGTTCGCTTGATGAAACGGAAGAATCTGTTAAGCCTACTGTTCGCAAGCGCAGCAGTTGCAAACTTGAGTGCGGAGAACAGTACCCCCATTTCAGATACGCATTACGAGCTGCTTTCAAACTACTGTCTCAATTGCCACGACGACGTGGAAATGAAAGGCGACTTGAACCTAGACCATTACTCAATTGATTGGGGCGATAAAGGGCACCGGGACCTCTGGGAGAATGTGCTTCACATGCTTCAAGACGGACTCATGCCACCGGAGGACGAAGACCAGCCCAATGATGAAGAACGGGCCACGCTCATTTCCTGGCTGGATGAAAACCTTTTGGGAAATACACCGATCGGTGGCACCTTACCACGACGTCTGAGTGCGGACGAATATCGGGCTACCATCAGTGACCTCTTTGACCTACCGGAGTATGAACTTCCTCTAGGTTTTCCAAAAGACTCGGAATACCATGGTTTCAACAATGTCGGTGAAGGCCTAGTGCTATCTCCTCCCCTCATGGAGGCATATGCCAATGTGGCTGAACAGATCGCAGATACGATCTATCCGCCTGAACAAAAAGCCCCTTCCTCCACTATCCGAACCGCTGGACCTGAAGACATGGTTATCAGTTTCTCCGCATCGACGGTGCGCGATGATGCATTGCTCCTCGCATCACGAGGCCAGGAGATGTTTCGTAGCTGCTCCTGGCCCAGTCGCATGGAAATCATGGCTTCCGGAACTTACCGTGTCACTGTCAGCGCCGCTAAGCACAAGCCTGTTTCAGACGCCCCCATGAAGCTTGAAGTTCGAGCTCGTGAACTCTCAGCCAGCGACCGCTCCCGGGCCGAAGTTTTTCGTCTGCTAAAAGTAATTGATGTGCCGTCCGAATCACCCACGACGGTAACCTTCGAAGCTGATCTCTACGAAGGGCAAACGTTGCTTTTCCGTTGGATGAACGCGGATATGGACCACGGATACACCGAATTCGCCAAACATATGCGTGAATGGTTTTCAAAAGATGCGCGCTGGTTGGCTGCCTGGCAGCACACCGTCTTCCCGAATGGCGATTTCAGTAAGATTCGCACGTCCGTTATCCGGGGGCGCAGTGGGTGGGAGATCCTTAACAAGGCTCTCGCTGACCCGAACCTCGATATGAGCCGCGCGACCATGGAGGATGAGCTTACGGTTAAATTCCTGGAGCTGGCCGACTCCAACACCGGAATGTTCAATTTCGCCGACATACTTTGTCACTACTACTTTACTAATGGTCCCGCCATGGAGTTCCACCAGGCAACTATTGAAGGACCTTTGAAAATCGTCGACGGTCCCAGAGAGATGTTGGCGAAAAAACTGCAGCAGCGATTCACCGGTACGCGGAAGGCGGGTCAATCGGATAAGACATTTACACGGGAGATCCTGGCAACATTTCTGCCACAGGTATTTCGCCAACCGGTTGATCAGCAAAGCATCGATACCTACCTCGGAATCGCTAAACGGCACTTGGCAAACGGACACTCATTCGATGAAGCGATGCACCTGCTCATTCGAAACATTCTAATCTCTCCCCGTTTTCTCTACCGACTGGTAAGTCCTGACGAGTTGGACAACTACGATCTGGCCAGCCGCTTATCCTATTTCCTAACGCAAGCACCTCCGGACAAGCAGCTACTCAAACTGGCATTTACCGGCAGATTATCGGATACTGAAGTCCTTCGAGGAGAAGCCATCCGACTCATGCCGAACAGGCCAACAGACGCGATGGTTCAAAGCTTTACCGGTCAGTGGCTGGATACGAAGCTCTTACCAGAGATCATGCCGGATCCTGTCTTTAAATTCTCAGAAGCGGAAATTGTGATAGCGGAGGAGGAAGTAGAGCACTTCTTCACAGAGATCCTTACCAAGAATCTCCCAATGACCGATTTCATCGATCCGGATTTCCATTACACCACTCCGGAGTTCGCAAAAGAAAATTACCAATATGCGCTCCAAGATACCTCCGCAAAGGATAGCTCATCCATGATGGCAGCCGGCTCCAATCTACAGAAGCTTCCTCTTGAACGAGGCGGACGCTTCGGCGGTCTCCTCACACAATCCGACATCATGACGGCCACCGCAAATGGTGTGGATACCCAGCCAATTCTTAGAGGCGTCTGGGTTTTGGAAAACATCTTGGGCACACCTCCACCCGAACCACCGCAAAACGTGCCAGCACTCACCCCCGATACTCGGGGTGCCACCACACCCAGGGAAATGCTAGCAGCCCATATGGCCGATCAGGCTTGCGCAGGTTGCCACAGCCGCATCGATCCTATCGGCTTCATGCTAGAAAATTTTGACCCAGTCGGCAACTGGCGGGAGCTCTGGCCCAAGGTCGAGACTCCCATCGACTCGACCGGCGTGCTTCCCGACGGAACTCCGATCAACGACATCACCGATTTCAAAGCCTGGCTGGTCGACAACATCGACCTCTTTTCTCAATGCCTTTCTGAGAAGCTCATGATCTACGGAACCGGCCGCGTGCCCAACTATGCCGAGCGCCATGAGGTTGAGCAGATAGTGAAACAGAACCATAGGGACGGAAACGGCTTCAAAGATCTCCTCCTTGCACTGGTGACTAGCGAAACATTCCGCACAAAGTAATCCAACAATTTCAAACCGCCTTTGGAAGGTAGGGCTCGATCGCCGAGCCGTCCGAATTTCTATGACAACCGGCTCGCTCGGCGATCGAGCCCTACCAATCTCATAATTTCGAAACACATTAATAAAATGCGAAAACCTTTCCTCCTAATCCTATCCTCATCAGTACTCGCCCTTTCCTCCGTATCTGCTGGCGAATTCGGCGAACTCATTTTCTACGACACGTTCGATCGCTCCGAATCGCAGGAGCTCAAAGACGAGCCGGGCAATGAGTGGACCACCAGCAGTGATAGAACGGCCAATGGACACAAGGAAGTCGATCTTCGGGATGGACACGTTTACATTTACACCCATGCCGAGGCTAATCATGCTACGTCCTTTCGGCATGCCTTTGAATTTCAGGACGGCACGATTGGTCTTCGATTCATGTTCGACGATGAAGACGACGAACTAACTCTAAATTTTGCAGATCTTGAGTTAAAGTCCGTCCACGCCGGCCACCTGTTCAAGGTCACCATTGGAACCAGGAAAATCTCAATCACTGATCAAAAAACTGGCCAGATGGATCTCGCCATACGAAACGCTCGTAATGACGGCGGCCTTACCAAAAAGCAAGAGGCCCTCGTTGCGAGTAAAAGTATCAGTCTGCCCAATACACTCGAAACCAAACACTGATATCAAGTCCACGCCACCGTCATCGACGACGAGCTTATCTGCGCCATCGATGGCAAAGTAGTAGGTTCATTCAAGTCCGAGGGATTCGCTCACCTCACTAAACGACTCCTTCGCTTGCTGGTCCCCAACAACGCCCATGTAGACGACGTGAATATTTGGCGGCAAAGGTAGTTGTAGTTGGCCTTTTGAGTGGCTGTCTCCAAATTCCGGAAATGGCCTAATACACTCCAAGCCAACACTCTATTAAATACCCCGGAGGCAAAATCTCGATTAAGACGGTATCTACCATGATTCAATCTTACTTGTCTCCTTACTGGATCTATCCTTAGAATTCTCGATCAATTTAATTGTCTCTAATTACAAATGTGAGACGAGACACCTAAACACCCCAAGGTCATTTCTAATCCACCCAATTCTGCAGGATCTTTAGACACCGATTCGATCCAGGCCCAACTGACCCGTCTCTTAAAGCTCCTTGAGCGACGTGAGAGGCCGTTTAAGCTAATGAGTGTTGGATTGGTTTTTACCGCGTTCGTTTGGCTGTCCACAGCTTGTCAGGTCCAAGACTATAAAGACCTTCCGAAAAATCGCCGGAGCGATCAATATGAGTCACGAGACGAGTTTTTGCATCGTACTGCGGAATTCGAAACCGAGCGACTCCATGCCAGGCCATGGCGATTCGACGGCGAAAGCGAATTTTTTGAAAGTGCTGATGTCGTATCTGTGCCATTGGGCAATAGATTGGAATTGCGCTTTCGTCGCGTTGACAGTGGGCGGTACATCGACGGAATCACTCCGGACTTAAAGAATCGCATGCTCGATATTGAGAACCGCAATGGCGACTTGCGTAGATGGGAGGACATGCTCGATACGGAGCGGCGGGATAAAGTATCGATCGACTACGATTTCTTTGTATCCGAAACTATTATCCCGAACGCGCTGTTCGCCGCCTTCGTACAGGAGACAGGCTATCAAACAACTGTAGAGCGCTATAAGACAGGCTGGATTGTTGATTCTCAGGCTCACTGGCTGCAGGGATTTGCCAACTCCTGGGACCACCAGATTCATCCTATGAGTGAATCGGATCATCCCGTAGTGCAGGTGAGCTGGTTTGATGCGATGCATTTTGCTGGGTGGTTGAATGAACAGGCGGGCGTCATTTTCCGCCTTCCCACCAAAGAGGAGTGGCTGCTCGCAGCTCGACCAGAAAACATGGCCGGCGAGATCTGCGTATTTCCTTGGGGCAATGAATTCGGTGAACTTGAGAAACGCATGAATTTCGGAACGGCGGAACTGACGGAGTATGCCTGGATCCATGAGCAGTTCAGTGACGGTTTTGCCCTCAGTTCGCCGGTGAAGGCATTTCCAGCAAATGACCGCGGCCTCCACGATATGCTAGGCAATGTGTGGGTCTGGAATTGGACAAACTCTGAGCGCTATCTGGCCCGGCCTTTTGGTTCACGCATTGAGCATCCAGAGTCGCTTATGCAACTAGGTGTGGATGGCAACCATGCCATGACAATGACCGGTGGTTGTTATCTTGCGCGAATGTCGCACACCAATCTTCTCGCAAACATGAGCCATCCGGCGCTAGACGGAGCTGAGGATATCGGTTTTCGCTTAGTCGCAGTGAGGAAACGAGATAGCGGACTTTAGTTAGTTATTGGCTCACTGCGTGATTCTACAATGATCGCAGCTACTTCGACAGAAAGGGATCGTTCTGCGTCACAAAGTAAATACTCGAATAAAAGTCCATCGCTTTGATTTATTGGATGTTATACCGCTTCTTAGCCAAGCATAAATCGACTTCAAAAGATCAAATATAATTAGGAATAACCAACCGATTATACCAAGCCTTTTTGACCTTTTCGTTTAGGCTTGCGTGGCGCTATCGGATCTCATCCCAAATGTATTCCAATCGAATGATGTCGGGCTTGTAGGGGTCGATCTCCAAATGATGATTCTCAGGGTGATGGCAGCCAATACCACGGTAGGTGATAGCATTGAAAAAAATGACCCCATTCCGCTCCTGCCAATAGGGTGTCGCATAGTATCCATCGCCGACCATATGACCTTCCGCGTTATCGAGAACTGAGTAGGACAGAATTTCTAAACTTTCCGGATCGATGCGGTAGAAGCAAAGCTCCATTGGCCATTCTGAAAGAGTCGTTTCATGAGTCTTCGTATAGTTCCGCCCCATCAGATAATAACCACCGTCCCCCTCGAATATTCGAGGCCGACTGATGTACTTCTTCATGAAGTCGTAGGTTTTTGTAAGGTTTTTATCCCGGATCAATTTGAAATTTGAATCCACTCTGTGAATACGTCCCATGTCGTCATAACCTCGCGTCACGACCAGGAATCCATCGCCGCGATGTATCATGTTCGTTTCGTTGATAGGGATGTCCCCAAATTCAGAGGTGAGGTTACGCACGAGTTTCCATGACTTGCCACCATCGTCGGAACCCACCACATGGACTTCTCGTTTGCCGCCGACCAGGTACTCGAAAGTCATGACCAAGAGCAGGATCCTTGATCCCTCAACCAGTCCCTGAAAGCAATAGCCGTACTCAACGCCGTCAATCAGGCCGAACTTCCCCCGAGGTTCAAATGTACGCCCATGGTCAGTCGAACGGTAAGAAATCAATCCTTCGCGCTTTGAAGAGCCAGGTGTCTGCACATCTAGAAACAAATCGATGGTGCCGTCCTCGTACTCGACCCACTCACCGTTCTCGTGAATAACACCTTCGCGCTCGGTAATCGTCATAGGCTGGGAAACCTCGGTCGTGATCGTATTGAAACGTATAACCTGCCACACTGATTCTTTGTCGTGGGCGTGCTTATAGCCTCGCTTGAAGGAAATTAGGATCTCGGAATTACTAGTCCTAAGAGTGATGGGAAAAGCCAGGTATTGCTTATCCTCCAACAAATCCGACCTGACCAGGATCTGTCGAGACTTGTAGGACGGTTGCTTAAACTTTGGGGTTATCATGGGGCGAGATGATAGGCTTCTATCAAATTGACCGAAAGAGAAGCGTCAATCGCTATAAAAAGGATATTGGGTTTACTTGCGGCGTTAAGGCTACACACCGAAACAAGGATAAAAAGGTACCGTATTAGTTTTATCATGATATTTGGAAAGGGTTTCATAATGGAGACAGTTTTTGCTTCAACAACTTGCGGTGAGCAGAGACGACATCGCTTATCCCCGATTGTTTAATTAAGTTGTTTCGTTGGTAGAGATCCTCTTTCAAATCGTAAATCTCCTCACTCAGAATTGCTTTCGTATTATGATCCACCCATTGCGTGAATCGATAGCCTGGAGTTCGGATGGAGTAGCCCATGGTTTCGATCGGCACATTATTAGACCAGGGCCGACAAACTTGAGTTAAGGCAGCCGACCTGAATTCAGCACCAGGATTCTTCAGCACTTTCAAAAAACTCCTTCCATCCAACCCTACAGGATCCGTCAGATCACAAAGCTCACTTAGGGTTGGGTAAAGGTCGACGTATTCAACGATGGCATCGGTGGTAGTACCTAGACTCCCGGGAACAGACACCAAAAGTGGCACCTGGGCATCGAGCTCACGAAGTGTAACCTTGGACCAATGGCGATTTTCCCCTAAATGATAACCGTGGTCTGACCAAAATACGATGATGGTGTTGTCAGCTACACCTGATGTATCCAAGGCCTCAAGCACTCTACCAATATTGGCATCCAAATAACTCGTTGCAGCATAATAACCGTGACGCATACGAGCCTCCTTCTCAGATGGGATGAGTCCATCTGAAGGCACATCCGGGAAGGTACGAATCTCTCGGGATTCCCACCAGTTAAGTTCAGACATACCGTCAGGACGGGTCACAGAACTTAGCGCTTTCATATCTTCCCGTTGATACAAATCCCAATATTTCTTGGGAGCATTGTATGGCGAATGCGGTTTCATAAACCCGACCGCTAAAAAGAAAGGCTGATCCTGCGTTGATAATCTTTCGATGGTCCTTATCGCGTCCTCAGTAATTTCGCCATCATAGTAAGCATCATCCCCTACATCAGCCAGCTCGGCTACGATCGTTTTTTTGCCTTTCACCAGAGGGATATTTTCTTCCAATGCGTAATCTGTAAAATGGCTGAGCTTGTCAAAGCGAGCAGGCACCGACCAGGAGAGGTCGTTGTCTCTTATCGATGTATAGTAATTGTGCAGCACCTTACCGACCGCTTCCGTATGATAACCTTGCTCCTTGAAGTGCTGCGGAAGCGTCACGACATCCGGAGCGGTATCTCGGTAATTTGTATTCAGATTATAAACCGAAATCGTATCCGGACGCTGCCCTGTCAACAAGGATGCACGGGAAGCGTTACAACTGGCGAACTGACAGTAGGCTCGATTGAACCGCACGCTCTTCCCAGCCAAACGATCAATATTCGGAGTGACCGCCACTTCGTCCCCATAACAGCCAAGATTCATCCGTAGATCGTCTACCGCGATGAAAAGGACATTGGGTTTACTCCTCGCCAGAATGTCCCAAGTCAGAGCTAAGAAAAGAAGACTAAATACTAGGTTTTTCATTACGCGTAAAATAAATTAAATAATTTATCCTACCCCATTTCAAGTTGGTCCATACTAAACCTACTTAGACAAAAATATGCCGCTCTGAGTCACCGCATGAATCAGCGACCGAAAACCATAGTCATCATTGGCGAGGACCTGAACGATCTGGTCAATCTCACGTCGGTCGGCGAATTGGATTTCAGCACCGGTGGCATACATCGTGACTTGGTTCGTAAGGTTGCGGGCAATTTGTTCAGTGTTTGAAAGGGCGAGCTCTTTGAAACCCACAATATTCTCAAACGAGCTTCCATCGCGCATTTGGTAACTCGCATCTACAACAGGACCATCCGTCCACTTCTTCTCTTCCCCGTTTATAGCGCGGTAATTGTCTCTCCACCCACCTATGACGTCGTAGTTTTCAAGTGCGAATCCTGGAGGATCGATTATTCGATGACAGGCCATACAGGACTCGGTTGAGCGATGCTTATCGAGCTGATCGCGTATGGATACAGCACCGCGAATGTCAGGTTCGATGGCTGGAACCTGGTCCGGTGGAGGAGGAACATGTATACCAAGGATGCGCTCCAAGAGCCAGACTCCTCTCAGGATGGGTGAAGTGGTTGTTCCGTTAGCTGTTACCTTTAGAACACTAGCCTGAGTAATGATGCCACCCCTATGCTGGCCTATGTCTACCGGAACCTTTTGCAGCCCTGTTTCGTTCCCAAATTCAAGACCGTAGTGCTTGGCCATGCGCTCGTTGATCATGGCGAAATTCGAGTCGATGACGTTGCTGACGCTCAAATTCTCATCAATCATATGCTTCAGAAACGCATGGGTCTCATCCAACATGGAATGAAGAAGGATGTTATCAAACTCTGGATAAAGCTTGGCGTCGGGTGTAGTGAAATTGATGTCCCTTAGTTCCAACCAGCTATCGGAAAAATTGTTTACAAAAGCCTCGGCTTTGGGATCGTCCAACATGCGCTCCACTTGAGCTCTGAGATACCTCGGGCGAGAAAGCCGCTTCTTTCTGGCTTGCTCGAGCAGTTCTTTATCGGGCGGACTGCTCCAAAGAAAATAGCTCAGTCGCGCAGCGATACTGTAGTCATCCAGCTTACCTGGTTCTTCTGCAAAGTATACAAAACGGTGAGAAGAAAGGATAGCGCGATACCCGGCCATTACGGCCTTCAGGAGTGAGCCACTTGAGTCGAGCGCTGTCTTCGCGAACTCGTAATAAGGTTTGAGTTCGGATGTACTCACAGGTCGTCGATAGGCTCGCTCAGCAAACTGATCCATCAATTTCTTCAAGTCAGACTCCGGCCGTCGGCTAACCAACTCACCATCACGAACCTTGAGTTTTCCAAACAAACGTTTCCTCAGTTCTCGTGTCTCAAGGCCTGGATAAATTCGCTCTATTTCCAAACTTTCGACAGCGATTCCAGAGGAACCGTCATTTAAAACAGAAAGGTCTTGAATCGCATTCGCTGAAACCCAGTCGAGCGTTTTATCGATCGGCTGAATTCCAATGATGTGATCTTTCCGAATCCAGGCATCATAAGTAAACTCCTGGATTTCCCGAGTGGCCTCGAATTTTCCCACCCAATAAACCGCAGGTGCCTTGGCTCGAAGAATCCCGGTGTAAATACGGCCCCAAACATTGCGTCCTTCGGGAGGGTTATGAGCTTTGGCTTTTACCTTAATGCGATACCAGCCAGTTTCTGGAACTTCAGTCCCAGCCATCCGTCCATGAAACCCCTGAGTAGTCGGAAAGCTGATCAGCTGTCCGTCATGATAAATGGCCTGTCGCTCATTTAGAATGCGCTCTGCCCCCACTCCTAATTCCCTCGGATGGTAATTCCACTTGTAGGGCTTTGAGGCTATGACCTCAGCAATTTCAGCATTCCTGGCGATGGTTCCCTGCAAATCCAGAGTAGAGTGGGTATCCACAAACTGTCCGTTTTCATAACGGTAGGTTTTGTTCTCGCTAGATAGAAATACCTTATAACCTTCGTAAAAAAATATCGTTGGCAGCTTTGAAGTGGCAAACGCGTTAATCTTAATGAGTCTCAAGTCTTTGGACAATTGTTCGGTAGCGACCTGCGAAGGATTGATCGCTTGATCGAAAGCTTCCTCCAGCATCAAATCCACCACCTCGAGGTATTTCTGGAGCAAGTAATAAGACATCTGTTGTCCCTCGGCTATATTACTGAATCCATCGGTAGTAAGATCCACCGGAAGCAATTCCAGCAATGGGATGTTTACACCCAGCAAATCATGCAACGTATTCTCATACTCAATACGACTCAATCGGCGCGATTTAACCCGACCTTCAGCCACCAATTCCTCCCGTGATACGTCGTGGAGAACTTTTTCAAAGCTCGCTAGAAATGCGGCACGTTCCTCCGGCTCCACCAATGAATCTTCAGGCGGTGGCATTTCTCCATCCCTAACCCGATCATGAACAAAGGCCCAAAGATCCAAGACTGAATGATCCGAGGGATCGAAAGTCAAAGACTCCAGATCAAGTTCGCCTTTCTTATCCACCTCGTTGTGACACTCGTAGCAATTCAGGTCGAAAAAATTTCGAACAGATTCGGGTAGAGCCGCAGCGGTGGCTACTTTTCCGGAAACCGAAGAAGCCACTGAAATAAATAGAAAACCAAAAACCAGACGGCACATCGCAATAGGTATCAAAATAGTGGTTACAAAAGAATCAACCTCCGGACTACACCAAGTCCAGACCCGTCATCTCACCAGTGCTAGTGGCAAAGCGGTCGGCTTCCAATCCATGACGACGCAGAATACTGAGATAAAGATTGGGCAACGGGTAATTCTTAGTTTTGTCGAAGGCAAGGTGCTGACCATGCTTGAATCCTCCACCCGCAAAAACAACCGGCATGTTGCGATTATCATGCGAGCTCGCGTTTCCGAGGTTTGAAGTCATCAGAACGCTGGTGCTGTCTAGCATCGTTCCATTTGATTCTTCTGCACTTTTGAGATCACGCACGAAATCACCCCACTTCCGCATAAGCGCGGACTCAACTAAGGTGAGCTGGTCCAATTTTTCTTCATCGAGACCATGGTGGCTCAAACTATGGTAGCCTTCATCGACACCTTCCAACGGCACGGCACCTCCTTCTCCATTCAAGTGAACCGTGATAAAACGGGTAGAATCGGTTCGCAGAGCTAAGAACATCACATCGAGCATCAACTTTTTGCGGTCGATAATCGCGTCGGCGTTTTCAATATCTACAGGCGCTTCTGCGTTCACCTTTGGCTTCGGTCTGGTCGCCCACTCTTGGGCTTCACCCAATCGTTTTTCGAAATTTCGAACCGAAGTAAAGTATTGATCCATCTTCTCCTGGTCGCCCTTGTTCAGCTTTTTCTCAACCCGTCTCACATCGGCTGCGACGACATCCATGATACTGCGCCCTTCCTTCAGACGCTCGACTTGCTGAGCTTGTTCTTCGGGGGTATCCGCAATAAAAAGCTGATTGAACACTTTAGATGGAGACTGCTCCGCCGGAATCATACTTCCCGATTCCGTATAAGATGCGCTGGTGGTTCCGTTGATATCGAGAACCAACGATGGAAACCTTGTATGATGCCCTTGATGTTTCGCCAGATACTGATCGAGGGAAACGGAGTTCTTAAAAGCTGCGTTTCGTGAATAAGGAGCCGCTGTCAGAATACTACCCTCCGTCTCGTGCCCACCGCTCACCCCGGGGTGGGAGGACCCTGTAATAACCGTCATGTCTCCCAACAAGTCTTTTACCTCTGAAAGATAAAGGGACGGCGTGTAATTTCGACCTGACTCGGTCGGATTGAGATTAGGTCCATGCAGACCCAGTGCCAGAGTAACCGCAACAAAGCGCCGAGGCGGCTCATTGGCAACAGATGACGCGAAAGCCGGTGTCATAGCCTCAAGCCAAGGCAAAGCCATAGCAGCACCGGTTCCCTTAAGAAATGTTCGCCGCGAGAGGGATTTGGAGAAGTTAAAGTAAACGTTTTTCATCGAAGGAAAATCTGGGGAAATGAACTTTAATCATGTTTAGGGTGTGGCCCTCTTTATAAGAGAGTCTTTAACTCTGACTAAAACCATATCCTTTAAGCAACAACAGATTGAGTCCACCGTTGACTAGAAATTTCTGCAAAACGCCTTATACTTAGGTTTTTTTGATCATGGACACAACGCTTTGCTAATTGGCTCCCAATTAGACTGCTGGCACCGGTTAACGGGACTTTTTCAATTCATCCAATTCAACTCAGCCCAACTAGCTGGCCCATCGCTGTACTGAGGCTCGCCAGGCGTACTACGGCCATCCAAAACATACTTGGTAAGAAGCTCCTTCATTTCTTGAACGCGTTTTGGATATTTCCCGACCATATTGGTCGATTCGGCAGGATCTTCTCGCAAATTGTAGAGTTGAAATCGAGGTAGCCCCTTCATATCTTCATCCGTTGCAGGATAAGCCCAGCCACCTGAACCAGCCCACAGAATAAGTTTCCAATCGCCTTGGCGGATTGCAAAACGTCCGTCAGCAGAATGATGCACAGTAGCTTCACGAATCGGTTTGGAGTAATTCGTCTGGGAAAGCACCGGAAGGAAACTGTAACTGTCTTCAGCAGTATCATCTGATAATTCAACACCCAGTAAATCTGCGGCGGTCGCCATGAAGTCGTTAGTGCAAATGATCTCGTCTGAACTTGATCCCTCTGCAATTTTTCCAGGCCAAGCGGCAATGAAAGGTACACGATGGCCGCCTTCAAAAATATCAAACTTCTTACCGCGGTATATGTAGCTTCCGTTGTGTCCAGCTAAAGGGAGCTCGTCATCGTCGAAGTCGGCGCGCGGTGACTGACCATTGTCGCTAGTGAAAAAGATAAGGGTATTATTCAAACCCTCATTATGAGTAATGGCATTCACTATCCGCCCCACTTCGTAATCCACCTGAAGAACAAAATCGCCATAGGCACTGACCTTGCTTTTACCGATCCATTCCGACTTGGGAATGATGGGGGCGTGAGGAGCCGTCATGGCAACATAGAGAAAGAACGGATCTTCGCTTCCAGACTGTTGACCGATGTACTCGATGGATCGATTGGTAATTTCACCCAACACCTCAACATGATTAAAATCGTCCGCCTTGGGACCTTTTCGCCAGAAGGCCTTTTCATCGTAGTTAACCGAAATGTCATTAGGGATAGCAGTCGCTCTACTATTTTCCACCCACACAAAGGGAGGAGACGACAGTGAAGCCAAGGTACCATAAGAATAAATAAAGCCCTGCGATTCCGGCCCGTTCCTGATGGGTTGACTGAAATCGATCACCGGCACGGTGCGGTCATCGTAGGTCTCCATCTCCGAACCCACGAGTTTCCAGTTCCATCCAACGTGCCATTTTCCAACGATCGCCGTTTGGTAACCCTGCCCTTTGAACAACTCTGCTATGGTGGTCCTTTCATCCTCGATCAACGGCGAAGAGTAACCATTGTAGCCTTCTTTTTTGAGCGAGGTCCTCCAACTATATCTGCCGGTTAATATGCCATACCGAGTCGGCGTGCATAAAGCAGCACCCGTATGGGCATCGGAAAACGACATGCCACTGGCAGCGAGCTTGTCAATATTCGGAGTTTCCCAAGCGGAGTTCTCATTGTAGGCCGAGACATCGCCGATCCCAAGATCGTCGGCGAGAATGATCACCACATTCGGTCGCGAGGCACTAATGAATTGTACCGTTACTGCGGATACAAATAAAATTAAGACTGATAAAGTTGTTTTCACGTTTCCACTAATAAGGTCTTACTACTTTGAGAGTTCCGTATGCTTCAAAGGACTCTTTCATTGATTGAGGTTGTCGCCAACCAAGTTCGGCTTCCACTCGGGTACAATCCACGAGTGAGTCAAGTTCTTCCACTGGTTTACTGCAGGGAACATCGACCAGCCCATCGGCAATTACTTCCTGAGCCGTTTTCTGCTCCAAGTTATCCTTGGAAGCCACGAAGTAACATTGATAGCCCGTTACATCTGCCTGCGTCGCACATACAACCGCTTCAGCCGCTGAGTATACCGGAAGATAGGTATAGGCGTCGTAAGGATTTCCTCGAGGCATACCGCCTTGTCGAACTGAAGTTTCCAACATAGCCGAATCAATGAGCAGCGGAAAACGAATGGCGACACAGATCAGGCCAGCCGTTTCAGCAAAATACTTCAACATATTTTCTCCAGACTGCTTGCTAAGCCCATAAGTGTTTCGAGGTATCGCCGGCATCTCTGAATCCAACGGTATATAAGGCAGATAGACAGAATGCTCCATTCGATCCATAGTAGGTAATTGACCATCCAATACCTGAACCGAGCTTGAAAATATGATGCGCTTACAACCCTCTTTCACGGCGGCGAAGAACAAGCGCATGTTCATCTCGACATTCACTGCGTACACCTCATCCGGGGGAGCGCTATTCCAATTTGAGTAATTGGCAAGGTGCAATAGCACATCGATACCCTCCAACAAATGCTCAATGCTATCTCCATTCGAGAGGTCCATCACTTCCAAAGGATAGTCGGCGTTCTCGTCGGGTACTCGGTCCATTGCAACAAAATCGATGCCCTGCTCAACTAGGAGTCTGCAAACACAACCGCCTAAACGACCGCTAGCTCCTGTAACTAAAACTTTCATTTCAATCCTTTCATCTACAGTCCTACTCCTTGGTTATCGTTAGTGGTATCTGCATATTGAATGAATGTTTTCATCGCGGGTGTCGGCCGCACAAAGCAAGGCCAAAGGCTCCCCAGGTACTCAGGTCTTCACTGACAAATTTCGAATGCCGGGCCACCTTGCCAAATTCGATTCTATAGTCCGGCGTACCTTCCTTCTTGGTGCAGGAGCAGAACGCAAGCGCTGATAGTAAGAGTAACGGAATCGATTTCGTCATTTTAGAGAAAAGATATACAACAATAGACCACCGACAGCCAATGATAGCCGTCTAACGGTTGAAATAGATTTCTTGGTACACGGTTGACCACCTAGATACGTCATTCCGTATTCACGAAGTATGTGCATTCCTGAACAATCGAATCATAGTTGAGATCTGAGAACAGACACTAACAAGCAGCGTGCCATAAATGACATAGGACGGAAAAAAGAGGCCGAACGCAAAACATAAACATCACTTCCTACGAAAACGGGAAGCGGTCTACAGAACACAGCGTAGCAAGTTTCGAGTGTAACGACACCGAAACAACAACCTTGTATCAAACAATCCATGACGGCAACATTACATCTTTACCTATCAATAGATGAGTGGACAAATGCACGTTTAAATGGTTGTGTCACCTCAACGATCTTAGACACCTTCTAGATCCTCCAATTACGCCCATGACGACCTTTGTCTTAAACGAAACGCTTCCCGTCTATGAAGTGACGGCGAACAACTACGCCGAGGAATTCGAGAACAAGATTCACAATAGCGCTGTCGCCCCCAGTTTTGGCTTCAAAGGGGGGCTCGTGCCCGGCATCAGCGATCATGCCTACATGACGCATCCGGTCGTCCAGGCTCTCGGCCGTGAGTGGCTGGAGCGTGGCACCATAGACGTCAAGTTCCTCAAACCCATATATCACGGCGCATTGACGAAGGTCACGGCTCGAGTCACCTCGACAGATCCTCTAGAGTTCAAAATCGAGCTATTTAATTCTGGGAAAACTCTTTGCGCGGTCGGAACCGCTGGCGGGCTCGGTGTGCCGCACGTGATGGCACCCGAGGACTTGCCCGAGGCCCCATTGCCGGAGCGTGAAAATCGCCGCGAGCCTCGTGCGGAGGCTTTGCCTGCAGGATTAGTCTTCGGCAGTCTTCGCGAGAAGTTCAATTCGGACGAGGCGGAGCGGAAGCAAGCAGAGGAATTCGCTGAGACCTTACCGATCTTTCGCGGGTCCGAGGCAGTCTGTCATCCTTCGACTCTCCTCAAGCTTGCCAACGAAATTCTGATTCGCAACGTTGCGCTGGGCCCTTGGATCCATACCGCTAGCCGGTGTCTGCATTTCGGCCTGCCGATTGACGGCGAGTCGCTCTCGATTCGTGCCAAGGTCCTTGATTCGGTGCAGAAGCGGGGGCACGAGATGACGACGCTCGACGTCGGCATCTTTGGTGCCAATGATCGGCCGATTCT
>Ga0115002_10002932_pt1 | contig 21783 bp, 27 predicted proteins | sample ArcticOcean_MG_C_8_FD_89576 | JGI IMG/M metagenome (GOLD analysis project Ga0115002, IMG submission 89576) | Marine microbial communities from western Arctic Ocean - ArcticOcean_MG_CB11_86 | ecosystem: Environmental > Aquatic > Marine > Oceanic | place: Arctic Ocean: Canada Basin | collected... | reverse complement strand
TGTTGCACGGCATCCTAGATCTTGACGATGTCGCGGTCGGCGAAATCATGACTCACCGGAATAATATGGCGATGATCGATATGGAAGCGCCGGTGCGCACCATTCTCGACCAGGCGGTGGAAAGCCCGTTCACCCGGATACCGCTGTGGCGCGATGAGCCCGAAAACATTGTCGGCGTACTCCACAGCAAAGACCTCCTGCGCTTCATTCAGGGCCACGGCAACGATATCGAGACGGTGGATATCGAAAAGGTACTGACTCCGCCCTGGTTCGTGCCTGAAACAACTAGTCTTCGAGAGCAACTCAACGCGTTTCGCGAGCGCCGGGCGCACTTCGCCCTGGTCGTCGACGAATATGGCTCGCTGATGGGCCTGGTTACGCTGGAAGATATATTGGAGGAAATCGTCGGTGACATCGTGGACGAGCATGATGTCGCACTGCGCAATACGGTCGCGCGCTCGGACGGCTCTGTCCTGGTGGCCGGCGATACAACGATCCGAGACCTCAACCGCCGTTTTGAGTGGAACCTGCCAGACGAGGAAGCGGCGACGATTGCTGGACTGGCGCTCCATGTGGCGCAACAGATTCCGCAGATCGGCGAGCGAATCGAACTCGATGGCTTTGCGCTAGACATCCGCGGGCGGCAGAAAAACCGCATCACTTCGGTTCGCGTGATTCCGCCGCAAAGCGGCCCCAAGGATTCCGGAGACCATGAATAGGCGCCGCGCCGCGCTATGATTCTAGATCTCTTCAACACCATTTTTCCGGTTGTTGCCTGTGCCGGACTAGGCTATCTCTGGGCCCGCTTTGATCAGCCCTTTGATACGCGTATCGTGACTCGGCTGGTCGGGCATATCGGCGCTCCCTGCCTCATATTTTCGACCATGGTCGGCATCCAAGGCATGTCTGGCCAGATTGCGGAAATGGCGCTGAGCGCGGTGGCCGTGCTCCTTGCATTTGCCGCCATTGCCGCGATCATCTTGTATTTTTCCAAACTGCCGATGCGCACCTATTTAGCGCCGGTGACTTTTCCCAACGCCGGCAATATTGGCCTGCCGCTCTGCCTCTTCGCCTTCGGCGAGGAGGGATTGGCGCTCGGTATTGGATTTTTTGCGATCTCATCCTCAGCTCAATTAATATTCGGCCAGTGGCTGTTCTCCGGCCTGCCCACGCCAGTGCCCTTACTCAAGGCGCCGATTCCCTACGCAGTCGCCATCGGCGCCATATTCCTAGCCACCGACACCCAGCCGCCCGAGTTCATCTACAACACCACCGACCTGCTCGGTGGCTTCGCAATTCCTCTGATGACGTTTACCCTCGGCGTATCGCTCGCTAAGCTAAAAGTGGTGCGATTCAGCCGCACCCTCGCGCTCTCCCTCTTGCGCTTAGGGATGGGCGCCGCCGGTGGGTTCGGGTTCGCCGAACTGTTTGGCTTTGAAGGCATGGCGCGTGGTGTTCTGATCATACAGTGCTCGATGCCGATCGCCGTGTTCAACTATTTGTTCGCCACTTACTACAACCGCGATCCGGAAGAGGTGGCCAGCTTGGTGGTGCTTTCCTCCACCCTCGCTTTCCTTCTCATGCCGCTGTTGATATATGCAGTGCTTTAGCATCCCCACTATTCGATCAACCAAACTGGAATAAGAGGCCGCCATGCCGCTCAGCGCGTCAGCAGCAAGAGAATCAATGCACACACGCCAAATCGACTGCCGGGGCTACCGCCGCGAAGACGGCCTGTGGGATATCGAGGCGCACCTCACCGATGTAAAATCCTATGAAATCGAAAGTTACTGGCGCGGCAAGGTGGCACCAGGTGAACCGGTGCATGACATGTGGGTGCGTCTAACCGTTGACGATGATTTGTGCATCCAAGCCATAGAAACGGCCTCCGACGCGACACCGTACGAGCCCTGTTCGAATGTTGCGGAAAACTTTCAAGCGATGGTCGGACTGCGCATTGCACCGGGTTGGGTCCGTCAGATCAAATCGCGCGTCGGCGGCGTGAAAGGCTGTACGCATCTCAGGGAACTGATGAGTGTGCTTGCCACGGTGGCTTTTCAGACGATTTTCCCATTGCGTGAAAAAGAGCTCATGGCGGCGGGCGACCGCAAGCCTCCTATGCTCGACAGCTGCCTCGCCTGGGCCTCGACCAGTCCAGTGGTGAAGGCGCAATGTCCGGGTTGGTATACTGGCGATTAGCGAGGAAGCGATGACGCGACCGAGCGAGCATATTAGTCTCTCAAAGACTGCGCTGATGGTAATCGACGTTCAGATGGCCTTTGTGCATCGCGACGAAGCGGGTGTTCCACGCACCACACCGATGGCGGAAAATAACATTGGCCGCCTCCTCGATTGGTTTCGGTCATCTGGCGGTAAGACCATTCACATCCACCACCATTCGCATCAGAAAGATTCTCCCTTCACCGCCGGCCTCCCCGGCGCGGTTGTGCAACCTTTTGCCGAGCCGGCGCCAGGCGAGGCCGTCTACGTCAAGTATGTCAACAGCAGCTTTATCGGTACTGGCTTAGAGGACGATCTCCGCCGCGACGGCATCGAACACCTCATTCTCTGCGGCACCACGGCCAATCAGTGCGTTGAAACGACAGGCCCGGATGGCCGGAAACCTCGGCTTCAACACGCTGTATGTCGGCGATGGCGTCTGGGCTTATGGTTGCGTTGGACCGGACGGCCAAGAGCACAGCGCCGAGGAAATTTTATCATTTATAATCAGTAATTTACACGGCGAATTTGCCACCGTACTTTCGACTTCTGAGACATTGGATTTACTCCGTGCGTGACGATCACTGGCGGCCGTCAGCACATCCGGCTAAGAATCTTCGGCTGGCGTCAACGTAGTGAGCGCCAAAGCATGGATGTCGCTTTTCATTTCATCGGCGAGGAGACGATAAACCAGGCGCTGGCGCTCAATTCGGTTCATCCCCTCAAATGTTGCGCTGACGACGGTCACATTGAAATGACTCTCGCCTTCAGGCCGCGCCCCGGAATGGCCGTGATGGCGCGCCGATTCGTCACTGATATCGAGTCTTGTCGGCGCTAAATTTTCGTTTAATTTTGTTTCGATCGTTTGGGCAACCCGCATTTTTTCCTCTTCGTGCCATGATTTACGCTTGGCGAACCGTCCTCAACAGGCGCGATCAGGCCGGCAACGCCTCGCCTTTACTCACCACAGAGCAGACGGCATACTTATTCGATGAAGGTATTCGAAGGCAACCATCGCACACGCCCGGAAAAGCCAAAGGCTCCGGCGGAGCACATGTGTGAATATCCCGATTGCGCGGAGCACGGGCCGCACCGCGCGCCACGAGCGCCGCACGATTTGCGTAGCTATCGTTGGTTCTGCCTCGATCACGTGCGCGAATATAACCGCGCGTGGAATTTTTTCGAGGGTTGGTCGCGCCGCGACATCGAGCATTTTCAGCGCGATGACGTCACCGGTCACCGCCCGACCTGGCCGGTTTATAGCAAGCGCCCTCTGCACGAGGAAATAGACGATTTAGAGAATATTTTTCATAACTTCTCGCGCGACTGGTTTGGCGCCGAGAAGCAAAAAAACAGTGACAGGAATAAGCGTGAGAAAAAACGCTCGACGGCCGATATGGACCTCGAACGCGCCTGCACCACGCTTCACCTCAAGCCGGGATTCGATCGCGTAAAATTACGTAGCCGCTACATGGCGTTAGCCAAAAAACACCATCCCGATATGAACGGTGGAAGCAAAATATCGGAAGAGTTGTTGAAATCGATCAACCTGGCCTATACCTATCTTTTGAATCAAGTCTCCTGACAACGCAAACGCGCCGCAGCCGCGGCGAGCCTCCCCTCGGAAGGGACTATAAATGGCCTCTCAAGAGCAATTGGGCGACACGCCCAAATTAAGCGATCGCGTTCCCGACATCACAGTTTCTGTGCGCCAAACATTTGGCATCGATAACGACATGGAAGTATCGGCATTTTCAGAGCCGGAAGAGCATGTCCCGATTATTGATCCGGCCTATCACTTTAACTATGACACCACTCTCAGCCTGTTGGCCGGTTTCGCGCACAATCGGCGCGTCATGGTCCAGGGCTATCACGGCACCGGCAAATCGACGCATGTCGAGCAAGTGGCCGCGCGCCTCAATTGGCCGTGCATTCGGATAAATCTCGACAGCCATATCAGCCGAATTGATCTCGTCGGTAAGGACGCGATCGTCATCAAAGACGGAAAGCAGATAACCGAGTTCCGCGAAGGCATTCTGCCTTGGGCGCTGCAAAACCCGGTGGCCATTTGCTTTGACGAATATGATGCTGGCCGGCCCGATGTGATGTTCGTCATCCAGCGCATTTTGGAGGTCGATGGCAAGATGACGCTATTGGATCAGAACAAAGTGATCCATCCACATCCCGCCTTCCGCATCTTTTCGACCACTAACACGGTTGGCCTCGGCGATACGACCGGGCTTTATCATGGCACCCAACAAATTAATCAGGGACAAATGGACCGGTGGAATCTCGTCACCACGCTCAATTACCTGCCGCATGACGATGAAGTGAAGATCGTGCAGTCCCAGGTGCCGGGCTATGATAATGACGAGGACCGCAAGATCGTCGATGCCATGGTTGAAGTCGCCGATCTGACGCGCTCGGGGTTCATGTCGGGCGATATCTCAACGGTGATGTCACCGCGCACAGTCATTCATTGGGCCGAGAATGCAGCAATATTTCATGATATCGGCTTTGCCTTCCGCGTTACGTTCGTTAACAAATGTGATGAGATGGAACGTGCGGCTGTGGCGGAATATTATCAGCGCTGCTTTGGCAAGGAGCTACCTGAATCGGCGGTGCCGACACCGCCTGTAAATTGAAGGGTCTTCCTTGACCACGAAAGAAGAAAATCCGGCCGAACGGTTTCAACGCGCCGTGGGCTGTGCCGTGCGCGCCATCGCTGGGAAAACCGGCGAAGAACTGGCGGTCACGTTCGACGCCGATACGCCGCAATTGAGCGGCGAACAGGTCCAGCTTCCCTTCCCGGCGCGCGATCTCAACGCGCTAGATGTCGAGATGTTGCGTGGCTCGGCAGATTCGCTTGCGCTCCGATTGCGCTATCACGACCCAGAGGCACATCGCCGCGTTCAGCCCCGCGGCAAGAACGCCCGCGCCATTTTTGAAGCGGTGGAGCAGGCGCGCATCGAATGCCTCGGCGCCCGACGTTTCGCCGGCGTTGCCGCCAACCTCAGCTCAGCCCTCGAGCAGCGCAGTCGCCTCAAGGGTTATGATCATGTGTCCAGCCCGGAAGAAGCACCGGTTGCCGACGCGATCGGCGCCCTGGTACGCGAGCGCCTGCACGACCAGCCGCTACCCGCGGCAGCGAAGCATTTGGCGGATCTCTGGCGCCCTTGGTTCGAAGATAAAGCGGGAAAAACCCTTTTCGATTTGGCGAAAAATGCCGAGGACCAGGAAGCCTTCGGCAAACTTATCCGCGGAATGATTGAGGACCTCGATATCGAAGATGACGAAATCGAGGACGGTGATGATTCGGAAGCCGATGCCTCACCGGATTCGACCGATGGCTCGGATTCCGACGATAGCGGCGCAGCCGAGGGCGGCGAACAATTAGACGGCGACAGCAGCGCCGACGCCGAAGCAGAAATGGGCGAGGATGCCGAATCGAGCGACGCCTCCGACAGTGACGCCGATGCCATGGCAGGTGACGGAGACGATGAATCGGACGAAGGTGGCCGCCGCCGTATGCTGCCCGGCGACGGTCCGGACGGCGAACGCGGCCCGGCCTATACCAGTTACACCTCTGAATTCGACGAAATCGTCAATGCCACCGACCTTTGCGACATTGAGGAATTAGGACGCCTGCGGGCGCAACTCGATCAGCAGCTTTCCCATCTTCAGAGTGTCATCGGGCGCCTGGCCAACCGTTTGCAACGTCGCTTGATGGCCCATCAGGTGCGCGCCTGGGAGTTTGACCTGGAAGAAGGTCTTCTCGATGCCGGTCGTCTCGCCCGCGTCATCACGCAACCGCTCCATCCCCTGTCCTTCAAGGTTGAGAAGGAGATGCGCTTTCGCGACACGGTGGTCACGCTGCTGATCGACAATTCCGGCTCCATGCGCGGCCGGCCGATCCTGGTCGCCACTATGTGCGCCGATATTCTGGCCCGCACGCTGGAACGCTGCGGCGTCAAAGTCGAGATATTGGGATTTACCACGCGCGCCTGGAAAGGTGGACAGGCGCGCGAGCGCTGGCTTGCCCAGGGCCGTCCGCGCAATCCCGGCCGCCTCAACGATCTTCGACATATTATTTACAAAAACGCAGATGAACCGTGGCGCCGCGCCCGAAAGGGCCTTGGCCTCATGCTGCGTGAGGGCCTGTTAAAAGAGAATATCGACGGCGAGGCGCTGTTATGGGCGCATGAGCGCCTCCTGGGCAGGATGGAAGAACGCCGTGTCATCATGGTGATTTCAGATGGCGCACCGGTCGACGACAGCACCCTTTCGGTCAATCCACGCAATTATCTCGAGCGCCATTTGCGCTCCGTGATTCAATGGATTGAGACTATGTCACCGGTTCAGCTTCTCGCGATCGGCATCGGCCATGACGTGACGCGCTATTACGAGCATGCAGTGACAATTACCGATGCCGAGCAACTCGGCGGCACGATGATGGAAAAACTGGCCGAATTGTTCGATGAGGAATCGAATCGGCCAACTGCGGGCGGCGCGCGACGAAAGTTGGCGAGCTGAGCCGCTAAAAAAACTGCACGACCTGCGAATTTTTTCGGGCGGTCACCTATGACGGCGGACTGGAGCTTGCGCCGTGAGCGTCGTCGCCGAAGCCGTAGAGCTTGCGACAATTGTCCCACATGATTTTCTTTTTCGATTCCAGCCCAAATCCAGGCATGGAGAGAAATTCCTTGGTGCCGTTGGGATATCCGCCGTCGGCGTGGGGATAGTCGATCGACATAACGATATTGTCGTCACCATAACGGTCCACCACTTGGGCCACGAGCGCTTCGTCCGAATCGGTCGCAATGAAACATTGATTGAGGAATATCTCGCTCGGCAGCGCCGATAGTTGAAGCGCCTCGCCGCCGCCATATTTCGCCCACTGGCCGTCGAGGCGGTCCAGCCACCATGGAAGCCAGCCGCAATTTCCCTCCAGAAAGCCCACCCGCATTTGCGGAAAGCGCTCGCATACGCCACCCACGAGTACAGCGCCCATCGCCGCCATCAATTCAAAGGGAAATGCAGTTGCGTGATTCAGCGTGCGGAAATTCGGGTGGCCACGAAATCGGTTGGCGGCATAATCGAGCGACGCGCCACCGCTGGTGCCGTGAAAGATGAGCGGCACGCCGAGGCGCGTTATTTCTTGCCATAGCACATCGCATTCCGGAGCATTCACATAGCGCCCGCTTACCGGCATAGGGAGCAGCACCACCGCAACATGGCCCTTCTCTTCCACCGCCCGGCGCGCTTCGGCTGCCGCCAACTCGGGATCATGGATCGAGACGATCGCCGCTGACCGGAGGCGGCCGGAATGGACAACGCAATAATCCGCCAACCAATCGTTGAACGCCGCCGCGTAAGCCGTCGCCACATCTCCGGCTAAGCTGTCGATTGAGAGAAACATCGACGCGAAGGTGCGGAACATGACCGCCTCGTCGATGCCCTCGACGTCCATCGCCGCAACCGTCGAATCGGCGTCATACTTGTTTTCCCGTATTGGCGCGTAAATATCTTCGCTCGGCGCATCGAGGGCTTTTTGCGGACCGACGACTGCGGCGTCGCGCGCCCATGGCGGAATCATTTGGCCGCCCGCATCCCAATGGGGAAAATTAGTCGGCCCCCAACCGAGATATTTGGGCAAATGCGCATGGAATTTCGGGTCGAGATATTTCTCGAATAGGTCTCCATTTTCGATCACGTGCAAATCGCAATCGATAATTCTTAATCCGTCTTTCATGAAGTCCTCTGAGCCGGTGACTGGAGTGTAGAGTTATGACAGATGTTGGCCCAAGAAATCCAGGCTGCGGCGCCAGGCGAGTGCTGCGTCGTCATCGTCATAACGCCCGCTGGTTGGGTTGGCGAACGCATGGTCCGCCTGGTACCAGTGACTGGTAAAAGGTTTTCCGGCCTTTTCCATCGCCGCTTCGAAACCATTTACCATGTCATAGTTGATCCACTTGTCGCGCTCGGCGAAGTGACCGAGAACAGGGCCGTGGAGTGGATTTAGGTCACCTGCGGATTTTTTTCATTACCGTAATAGACGATGGTCGCGTCGACCGGTTCCGCGAGCGAGGCATTTAGCGACCAACCGCCGCCAAAACACCAGCCGATCGTCGCCGCCTTGCCATTTGCCATATCATGGCGCTTCAACCAGCGCAGCCAGGAGCCGATCGTATCGGTCGCCACTGCAGGGTCCACACCGCCCATTAGTTTTCGTGCTTGTCCTGGATCAGCCGTTGCCTTGCCACCGTAGAGGTCGATAGCAAGTGCCAGATAGCCTTGTTTGGCCAACTCCGCCGCCATCGATTTGATTTGATCGTTGAGGCCCCACCATTCATGAACCAGCGTGACCGCCGCAGCCGGGGTTTGTGTGGGAACGGCGAGCGCGGCTTGCACCGCCACTCCCCCATCAGTATTTAGTGTCACGTTTTTCAGCGATTGCGCCGCCGCCCATGACAATCGAGGATTGGCAAGCACCATGGCGAGCGGCAAGCTGGCCAGACCAAGGACAATTTCTCTCCGCGCGATTTTTATGCTCCTGCTCCAAATATGCGATGATGAAATGCTGTGGAACTCTACCAACATGAGGGCCCGCGCCCAATTCAATAGCCCGTGAAGAATCCCCTCACCTTTCATTCCATCGTCCTTGCACTGGCGCTTTTTTTTATCAGCGCCGAAGACGTCGGCGCGAATGACATCGAACTTTCCTACACTCGGGTCCCTCTTAACTACGAAAGGCCCAACCAGCATGCCGTGGGCATGCTGGAGTATCGCGGCGGTTTGTCTATTACAGCTGGCGACCCGCAGTTTGGTGGCCTCTCGTCCCTACTGGTCAGCGCTGACGGCACACTCATGCTGGCGGCGTCAGATAGAGGTATGTGGTTTTCTGCCGGTCTCGACTATGACGATGACGGTATGCTTGTTGGCCTATCTTCCGCAAAGCTGGCACCGATCACCGGGTCGGATGGCAAACCGCTTGCCGGACACTACCGCGATGCAGAGGGCCTGGCACGGGCGGACGATGGCGCGGTCGTTCTAGCGTTTGAACAGCATCACCGGATTCTCCGGTTCGAACTGCCCGGCCAACTCGATGCTGACCGGCTGTACGAGGTGATACCCGACCTTGTGACCGCACCGGCCGAGCTTGCAGAGTTCAATAGCAATGCCGCTATGGAAGCGTTGGTCACGCTTGACGATGGTGGCCTTCTCATCCTCACCGAAGGCCTCGACAATGACCGGCCGAGCAAACCGGGATGGATTCTGCGCGGCGGCACGGCACCGGCACGGCTGGAATATAACCGGGCATCTAGGTTTCGCCCGACCGGTGCGACGCGCCTGGCGAATGGCGACCTCATCATCGTTGAACGGCGTTACACCTTGATTGGCGGCGTCGCGGCGCTTCTGCGTCGGGTCTCGAAGGGAAGTATTCAGCCGGGCGCGCGCCTAGACGGGCCGGAGATCGCGCGCATTGCTCCGCCGCTAACCGTCGACAACATGGAGGGGATCGCGGCCAGGCGCGACAGTGCTGGCCGCACGCTGATCTATCTCCTGTCAGACGATAATTATTCCGTCTTGCAGCGTACTTTGCTGCTCATGTTCGAACTCACTGACAAAGCGGACTAGCTGGTCTCAAACAAACGGTCGCCGGCATCGCCAAGCCCAGGCACGATATAGGCCTTCTCGTTCAATTTTTCATCCAAGGCGGCGGCCCAGACTTCGACCGTCGGATGCGCCTCATTGAAAGCGCGCATGCCTTCCGGCGCCGCAACCATGGCCATGAACCGTACTTTGCTGTCCGGCACACCATATTTGTTGAGCACATCCACCGCGTAACTGGCGGAGTAGCCGGTCGCCAGCATCGGATCGACGAGGATAAATAGGCGATTTTTGTTTTCCGGCAGGCGAACGTAATATTCGACCGGCCGCTGGGTCTTAGGGTCGCGGTACAGACCGATATGGCCGGTCGGTGCGGTTGGGATGAGCTGCGACAAGCCCTCCGCCATACCCAGGCCGGCACGCAATACCGGCACGATGGCCGGCTTCACGCTGGCCAGTACAGGCGCCTCCATCTCAGTGATGGGCGTGGTGATCTTCTTGCTCGTCATGTCGAGAACGTGGGTGATCTCGTAGCCGATCAGCAGCGCCATCTCGCGCAACAGCGCACGAAAATCATGGCTCGACGTTGTCTGGTCGCGCAGGTGGGTGAGTTTGTGCTGGACCAGCGGATGGTCGACGATGTGGAGGTTGGGAAATTCGTTTGTAGCGCTCATGTCCAAGCTCATATGCGGCCATCCTCGAATGAGCCGGACTATAGGTCGCGCCTGTCAGCGCGCCAATCGGAATTGGCGTTAATTCGAAATTATCTTCGCTCGGGAAGTGGTTTAAGTGTCGCCGCGCGGGCGCGGATAATTTTCCGTTTCACCCGTTGCGCCTCCAGTGAGAGGCGCGAATTTGGTGCTTTCACGAGGTACGCATCGAGGCCGCCATTATGCTCAACCGTGCGCATCGCCGAGGTCGTCACACGAAAACGAATGCTCTCGCCCAAGGCGTCGCTCAACAGCGACTTTGATTGCAGATTGGGCAAAAACCGCCGTCTGGTCTTGTTATGCGCGTGCGAGACATTGTTGCCTGCTTGCACGCCCTTGCCGGTAAGTTCACAACGCCGCGACATGAGGTCTGCTCCGGGTAAAATTAGCTTGCCCTTGGGGAGGCGCTTATTTAGGCCTGATCGCGCTATGCGTCAAGCCCAGCGCGGAGAAATCCGCCTGTTACGCCGCGTCAGCCAGATTTATTTCCTGGCGTTTCGCGGAACGCCGCCAAGATGCCCGCCGCTGCCGTTGCCGGCGTTTTCCGGCCGGCGGCCACTTCCCTTTGCAAGCGCTCTGAAAGCTCGGCCAATCCCGGATCCCCGCGCAAAGCAGCCACCACACCCTCCTCAATCTCGCGCCACATCCAGGACGTCGCCTGTGCAGCGCGCTTGCGTGCCAATTCGCCGGTCTCATCCAGGGCGGCGCGATAGGTTTCAACGGCCTGCCAAATTTCATCCATACCGCGCTCTTCAACCGCCGAGCAGGATAGAACATGGGGCCGTGGTCCTTCGCCGCGGCCACGAATTAGAGTGAGAGCCGAACGGTAATCGGCCTCCGTGTGGCGTGCTAAGCCCCTCAGATCACCATCCGCTTTGGTCACGATAACCAGATCCGCTAGTTCCATAACACCACGCTTGATGCCCTGCAGATCATCGCCGCCGCCGGGTTGAACCAAGAGCACAAACAGATCGACCAAATCCGCGACCGCGGCCTCCGATTGCCCCACCCCAACGGTCTCAATCAACACGACATCGAAACCCGCCGCCTCGCAGGCAAGCATCGCTTCGCGGGTTCGGCGCGCCACACCGCCGATCGCGCCAGCCGCCGGCGACGGGCGGATGAACACGCCTGGCTCACGGGCCAAACGCTCCATACGGGTCTTATCGCCAAGGATCGAGCCGCCACTTAAGGCGCTCGACGGATCTACGGCGAGAACCGCCAAACGCTTGCCGACCCCGGCTAGATAGAGACCGAATGCTTCGATAAAGGTTGATTTACCGACCCCGGGGGAGCCAGAAACGCCGATCCGAACGGCCTGCCCGGTATCCGGCAATAATCGATCGAGCAATGCTTGGGCCGCAGCCCTATGATCTTCCCGTGCGGATTCGATCAAGGTAATGGCGCGCGCCAGTGCCCGCCGGTTTCCGGATCGAATGTCCTGAGCGCTCGGCACATTGCCGTCCCCAGCGCCGGATGGATTTTTCGCCACCAACTCGAAACTCGCTATTTACTCTTGCACCCGATATCGGCACACGCGACATATCATCCATGACGAAGCGCGAAAAACAAATCCTATCCCGCTTGCAGGAACTTGGCCGGCCCGAAGCGCTTCCCGGCATGGCGCATTTCGGCATCGATACCGAGAATGCCTTTGGCGTGGCAGTTCCCGAATTGCGACGTGTGGCCAAGGAAATCGGGCAAGACCATTCCCTCGCGCTCGCTTTGTGGCGCTCAGGTGTACATGAGGCGCGTCTCTTAGCCTCGATGATCGCAGTACCACAAGACACGGATCTCGCCTTGGCAGATTCCTGGGCAGCGGACTTCCGTTCCTGGGATTTATGTGACCAGTGCTGCTTAAACCTTTTCCGCAAGACGGCATTCGCCCATGATTTGATTGGTGAATGGCGGCACCGTGACGAGGAATTCGTCAAGCGGGCGGCCTTCACCATGATCGCGGTGCTGGCCGTCCATGACAGAGCCGCCGGCGACGAAGTATTTACCGCCTGGCTGCCGATAATTGAGGAAGCTGCTTCGGATCCCCGAAATTTCGTCAAGAAGGCCGTGAACTGGGGACTCCGACAGATCGGCAAGCGCAATATTGGCCTTAATCGCCAGGCCATCGAATGCGCAGAGCGCATTGCCGACGGGGGATCGAAGCCGGCACGATGGATCGCAACCAATGCTCTTCGCGAACTCGAAAGCGAGCCGGTGCAAATCCGCATGAACAGAATGGCTTAGTACGATCTTTTTGAGAGGAAACTTGAGGGTAAACAGGCTATAAATCGGCTTAAGCAACGCTTGCAAATTAGGAATCGCCATGCTGATTGACCCATTTGAACGTCATGTCACCTATCTGAGGGTGTCGGTTACTGACCGCTGTGACTTCCGCTGCGTCTATTGTATGTCGGAGCACATGTCCTTTTTGCCCAAGGCAGAACTCTTGAACCTTGAGGAACTGGACCGCCTGTGCAGCGCGTTTGTGACGCTTGGTGTGAAAAAACTTCGCATCAGTGGCGGAGAGCCGCTTGTCCGGCGCGGCATCATGACTCTTTTTAATCGCCTCGGGCGACATCTCGACACCGGCGCCCTAGAGGAACTCACGCTCACCACAAATGGCAGTCAATTAGAGCGCTACGCCGAAGAATTAGTGGCCTGCGGCGTGCGGCGAATTAATGTGTCGCTCGATTGCCTGGATGAAGAGAAGTTTGTCGCAATTACTCGCTGGGGCAAATACGGCAAGGTCATGGCAGGTATAGATGCGGCGCGAGCGGCCGGACTCAGGGTCAAGATCAACACCGTGGCGCTGAAAGGCGTGAATGACGACGAGATCGAGAGTCTGATCCGCTGGTGCGGCGAAAAAGACATGGATTTGACCTTTATCGAGACCATGCCGCTCGGCGAAATAGACGGAGATAGGAGCGAGCAATATCTGCCTCTCACGCAGGTCCGCGCACAGATGGAAAAAACCTGGACGCTAGACCAGAGTGCGCATGATAGCGGCGGCCCGGCGCGCTATGTCACACTTCGCGAAACTGGCCAGCGGATCGGCTTCATTACGCCACTCACGCACAATTTTTGTGAATCATGCAATCGTGTACGATTGACCTGTACGGGTACATTGTACATGTGCCTGGGGCAGGACGATGCGGCCGACCTCCGAGCGCCGTTACGTGCCAGCGATAACGACGAAGCACTCATTGCCGCCATCCGAGAAGGCATTTCACGCAAGCCCGAAGGCCATGATTTTATCATCGACCGGTCGCATACCGCTCCGGCGGTCGCACGCCATATGAGTGTCACCGGCGGCTGAACCTATTCTTCTAGGGTCCTTAATATTTTTCGAAGTACTCCTCGCGTAAGAGATACCGTGTCATGACCGAATCTAACGTCTTGACCCACTCGGCGGGGTCGCGGGAAGAACAGTGTCTCGTCGGAAGGAGTATCCAAAATGAGCTTTGAACGCTTTGCTGTAGTTGCCTCCCGCTCGCCTAACGCGCAAAAGGCATTGGAAGAAATCACGTCACGCTACAAATTATGCGAACCAGAAGATGCTGAGGTGATTGTTGCGCTCGGCGGCGATGGTTTCATGCTGGAAACACAGCACAAGTTTCTCCATCACGGCAAACCGATTTACGGCATGAACCGGGGAACGGTCGGTTTCCTGATGAATGAGTTTAGAGCCGATGGATTGGCGAGGCGCCTCGAATCCGCCCACCGTTCTGAATTGCATCCGTTGCGCATGACGGCAGAAAATAACTACGGCGTCGTGCAGGAGGCGCTCGCCATCAACGAAGTATCGCTCCTCCGACAGACACGCCAGGCGGCAAAAATCAGCGTAACCGTCGACGGCATCAATCGCGTCCCTGAACTCATTTGCGATGGCGTGCTGGTTGCCTCACCGGCCGGCAGCACCGCCTATAACCTTTCGGCACACGGCCCGATTATTCCGCTCGGTTCGAACATTCTCGCATTGACCCCGATCAGCGCCTTTCGGCCTAGACGGTGGCGCGGCGCCTTGTTGCCAAATGAGGCAAAAGTCGGCTTTAAAATTAACGAAGGACAAAAACGGCCAGTAAGTGCGGTCGCCGATTATACCGAAGTCCGCGATGTCGCCTCTGTAACCGTCGCTGTCGATCCGACTGTGTCCATTTACTTGCTGTTCGACCCTGAGCACAATTTGGAAGAGCGCATCCTAAACGAACAGTTCATACCCTGAAGCCGGACCTAATAAGCTGATCGATATTCCCGATATTGCGCGATATGAATTCGGCAATGCTGATGTTCCCTATGTGACGACCCTGGAGGGCCCAAACCCGGGTCCCACAGCTATGGTTAGTGCTCTGATCCACGGCAATGAAATTTGCGGCGCGATCGCGCTCGACCAACTCTTATCCTCCTCTTTCGCGCCAGACCGGGGCAGCCTCATTGCCGTTTTTGCCAACGTGGCTGCATTCTCACGCTTTGATACTACGCAGCCTTATGCGTCTCGGTTCATCGACGAGGACATGAACCGGTTGTGGTCGCGCGAAATACTCGACAGCACGCGTCAAAGCGTTGAACTTGCTCGCGCGCGTGAGCTGCGCCCCTTCGCCGAAGCTGCGGATTTTCTTCTCGACCTGCATTCTACTTCGCTTCCGGCGCCGGCCATGCTGCTGTGTGGCAGTCACAATAAAGGGCGTCTTTTAGCGGCAAAAATGGGCTACCCATTTCATGTCGTGGCAGATGAGGGTCACTCATCCGGCGTAAGGTTGCGTGACTTTGGTGACTTCAACAACGGCTCAACAACTAAATCTTCCGTACTCGTTGAATGCGGTCAGCATTTCGATAGTGAGAGTCCGACCATCGCGTTGAAAACAATCGCCGCTTTTTTGTTTGCTTGCGGCATGTTGGATCAGGACTCAGAGCAGTTCCCGCGGCCCGCAAGCTCTACGGAGCAGCGATTAATCGAGGTTAGCCACGCCGTGACGATTCAGTCCGACTGCTTTTCCTTCAGCGGCGAGTTTCAATGCTTCGAAGTTATTCCGAAGGCGGGTACCCGAATTGCGCAGGACGGAACGCACGATGTTGTCACGCCCTATGACAATTGCGTTCTGGTGATGCCTGCTCGACAACCACACAAAGGGCAAACGGCTGTCCGCCTGGGCCGTTATGTTCCGGACACCAAAGATTGAGTAGAGAGTCACCCTCTAGCCATTCCGCCACGACAAACGCGCCGCCGCCCGCGCCTGGCCTCTCACAAAAGAATGCCGCCAAATTCGTACTCGCCTTAGCTCTCGGGGCCCTCGGCGGTGCCGTCTTCTATTTGTTGCAATTGCCGCTTCCTTGGATGCTGGGCGCCATGTCAGTTGTGACGATTGCCGCTATTTCGGGCGCGCCCCTTGTCTCCTGGCCGCGTTTTCGCAATGGCATGGTGGCCGTCTTGGGAGTGTTGCTGGGCTCGCAATTCAACGCCGAGATATTCGCGCGTATCACGGATTGGTATGTCGGCCTGGCCGGCGTCGCTGTGTCGGGTGGCCTCATGGTCGCGATATGCACGGTTTACTACCGCAAGCTCGGCGGGTACGACCGAACATCCGCCTACTTTTCCGCCATCCCCGGGGGCTTAAGCGAAATGATGGTGCTCGGCGAAGCAATGGGAGGTGACGCCCGGCGAATTTCTCTCTCCCACGGCGTGCGAATCCTCACGGCAGTGTTTCTCATTGCGTTTTATTTCCGTCTGTTCGAAGGCTATCAACCTGTCGGCCTGGTTGGCGAAGAGGCTACGGCGATTGGTTGGCGTGACGGTCTGATACTGGCGGCGTGCGCCGTTGTGGGGTGGCCCGTTGCTCGTCTTCTGCGCATTCCGGCGGCGCAACTCGTGGGGCCGCTGGCGCTCAGCGCTGGAGCGCATCTAAGCGGTCTGGTCAGCGCCATGCCGCCGGGCGAAGTCGTCGCCGCTGCTCAGGTCGCGCTCGGCGCCGCCATCGGTGCGCGCTTTGTCGGCGCTAGATTTACTGAAATTTGGCGAACCATTGTGGTTTCGGTTGGCGCGGCAATTATCATGGTCGCCATCGCCGCGATATTCGCCTTGGTCCTGGGAGAAATCTCAGGCTCGTCCAAGACGGCGCTGTTCCTCGCCTTGGCACCGGGCGGCTTGGCCGAGATGAGTATTATCGCACTGTCGTTCGGCACCGCAGCCGCCTTCGTTTCGACGCACCACATTGTGCGGATCATGTTGCTGGTTGTTATCGCGCCGGCAATATACAAATTTCTATATATGAAAAAGCCGGCGGACCCTAAAGGCCACTAAACGACAAGCCGCGATAGATGACGTCGGTAACGCTGTTGCCGAGCGCCTCTAAATCGGTGTCCGAGCCCACCGAGTTTTTAAACTGGCCATCAACGATGAGTGTGGCCAAGCCGTGGAACGTCGACCATGCCGAAATAAACAGGCGCTGCGGGTCTGTATCGCCGCCTTCCAATCCCGGGCGCTGATAATTGGTGATCGCATCGGCAATGATTTGTGATGCTCTGTCCGCCGATTCTTTGAGGCTCGAATGTTCGGTTTTGTCGGACACTTCAGGGCCAAACATGACGCGAAAATGCGACGGATTGCTGGCCGCAAAATGAACATAGGCGAATCCGATAGCACGAAATTCGGCCAATGCGAGACCACGGGTCTCCTGGCTTGCCGTCTGCATCTTTGCCTCGAGGGCACGAAAACCTTCTTCGGCAACGGCAGCGAGAAGACCTTCCTTGCCGGCAAAGTGCCGATAGGGCGCGGCCGGTGATACGCCGGCCAAACGGGCCACTGCGCGGAGCGAAATACCCCGTGGTCCCTCTTTTTCTACCATCGCAAGGGCTGAATCGAGCAAGGCCCGGCGCAAATTACCATGATGGTAGGCGCCCTTTTTGGGAGCTTTCCGTTTCGCGGTTGCCGATGGTTTATCGGATTCTACCATGTCTCTACCGTTTCGATTTCTGACGCCCATCATCGGCACGACCGGATTCCGATGCAGTGGGGAATAATGTAAACCCTCGCCTACAAACGGAATATTAACTCAGGCGACCTAGTATGTGCCGAGAAATTACCCATGTTAATATTTCAATAAACATGTTGAGCAAGGTATGCCACCACGCTGCCAGCTTCTATCTAAATTTGCAGTTCTCATGACTGCGGTTTTCTTGATATTCACCGCGATGCATTCGGCGCGCGCCGATAGCCTTGTTGTTACGGTGCGTGATGTTCGCAGTAACTAAGGCGATATTCGAATTGCGCTTTACAGTTCTGCTGATAATTTTCTCGTCGATGGGCGGACGGCCGCGACACAATCATTGTCGGCGCGGCGCGGCGATGTGAAGGTGGTGTTCGCAAATTTGCAGCCGGGAATCTACGCTGCTGCGGCGTTTCATGATGAGAACCGGAGCGGTGACTTTGACACCAATTTCATCGGGATGCCGCGCGAGGGATATGGATTTTCCAATGGTGCACAGGCCGTGCTCGGCCCGCCGGACTTTGAAGAGGCGTCGGTCAAGCTGGTCCGCATCACTGCTGAAACCGATCTGTTGTTGAATTACTAACAGGGCGAATCGCTAGTGTAGAACGAAATTAGTTATTCCCCAACAAAGTCTATTCCACTAATTACCTTGACTTCAAGCGAAAAAATACCGATTTTGTTTGCGTATCGCAGTAAAGCGGTGGGGCCTTCGCGTAATGGTAGAAAATAATAGTACTGAATCACTTACGGCACTCACCGGTTCCATTGTGGCTGCTTATGTTTCCAACAATAAGATCTCCGTTTCCGAGCTGCCGGATCTCATTCGAAGCGTCCATGAGAGCTTTTCCCGCGCCGCGCAAAGTGCTGCTCACGGTCACAGCGAGCTATCCGCCAGGCCCGCCATATCGATAAAAAAATCGATCACCCCGGATTACCTGATCTGCATGGAAGATGGCATCAAGTTAAAAATGCTGAAGCGTCACCTGCGCACCCATTACGGACTCACTCCTCAGCAATATCGTGAAAAATGGGGCCTGCCGTCCGATTACCCCATGGTCGCCCCGAATTACGCAGAGAAGCGCAGCATGCTGGCAAAGCAGATTGGATTGGGAGTGAAACGTGGCACCGCCGCCCGGCGTGTTTCGGAAAGCGACGGCGAAACTTCGGCGGACAAGTCTTAGTCGAGCCGCTCGAGCAAATCATGCGACAGCGGCCCATGCCGCCATTCTACCCCACGATCTTTAAAATAGCCGGCAAGTGCGTGCTGGGTTTGCGGCCCGGCCACGCCATCTATCACGCCGGGGTCGTAGCCCAGGCTGTTAAGTCGGCTTTGGATTGTCATGATATCGGCCTCGGACAACGCCATATAGGGCCCTACATTCGCACCGGCCTCGGGTGCCACAACCTCTTCGGCTACGGCCTGCCACTGATCGGCGAGCCGCCTCGCCCGCGATTTGATATCTTCCGTCAGTATCGCACTCAAGGTGGCGGCGGCTCCTAACGCACGCCCGCTAATCGCCGCGTCCTCCGCGCCCATAGCGACCAGCAGCCAAAACAACGTTTCCACCGAATCCATCGGGACTCCGCGTCCAATCTGATACGCCACAGCCAAATTAAATTGTGCGGCTGCGGAGCCCTGCGCCGCCGCTCGTTTGTACCAGGCTGCCGCAGCGCCACTGTCGAACAAGCCGCTCGCCGGATTATCGTGCAATAGCGCGAGATTAAATTGCGCCGTCATGTCTCCGGCTTCGACCAACTGACGCCATTCCTCTGCCGCAGCAACGAAATCTCCGGCACCATAGGCGCGCACCGCGCGATCTAAATCTGCGGCCGCGACTGGCGCCGCCATCGCGGTCAACCAGAGGCTTGCTACGACGACTGCAACCCCGCCGGAGATGCCGGAAAAGATGGGAAAAATCTGCGTCACAACACTTCCGTCTGTGTTTCTTGAGAACTAGGGTCGGATCAAACAAATGGCAAGAAAAGGAGATCCCTGCCACGCCCCACCAAAAACCTAGTGGTCATTGGCAAAAGGCTCGCTCGACTTAACGCAGAGAACGAAGCGCAGAGTTCTCATAAATTGCCTTTTAGCGGTGCCCCGCCAGCGTTTCAAGTCGCCATTTTACGTACGCCGAGTCGCCGAACCCCGCCTTCCGTCTGCTCGACGGCGGGAAACTTGCTGGGACGACGGGAACTCTATTCAGATGATCCCGTTGTCCACTGGCACCACCCAAATCATCCTTGACTTAAACTTAACTTCAAGTGGCAGTATCGTGAAACCCTTATCGACACACGGAGAACTACATCATGGAAGAAAACATACCCGCCCCAAATATTGCCTGTTCGCTCAGTGACGAGGCATTCCGGAAGCGTCGAGCAACGGTGCGGAAAGCCATGCTGCCACACATGGTTAACGGCGAACGGATGGAGACCGGTCTGCGACTTACTTTCGCCGATACCGCCGAGCTCAGGTCGCGTGTGGAGAACTTCATCCACTTGGAACGCCAATGCTGTGGCTTCCTCACATTCACACTGGCGCCACCCACCGATGGACTGATTCTCACAATCGAGGGGCCACCCGAGGCGCAGGCTACTCTCGACATGTTCTCAGACGCGGCCATCGGACAATGAGGAAGGCTGGGAGTTTGGACGGCGAACTATCTGCCGTTGGAAACGCGCTAGGACGGACCGGACTAGCAGAATCGTGCTCGGCATGTTGGCCCTGTTCACGTGTGAAGTGCCGATCATTCTTGCCTTTGTCTGGGCGCAGGAACCGCAGGCTAGCACCCACCTCTATTTTTGAAATTGGCGGGATCGTGCTTGCCTTACTGGGTGGTACGTTGCTGATGGTTCTCAAAATCCGGCGCGTGCGGTCGCAACAGAGAGAGGCTCAACCATGAAGATCGGAGACGTTGCCCAACAGCTCAGCATGCCGGCATCTACAATTCGCTATTACGGAAAAATGGGTCTCATCGCGGCGCAACGCCGAGTTTCCGGCCGTCGACAGTTTGATGCGCGAGCCCTGCTGACGCTCAAGTTCGTTCGGCTTGCGCAGGCCGCGGGCTTTTCACTCGCCGATACCAAATCCCTCCTCGAACACTACGCCGACGACCCCGGGTCGACGGGCATCTGGAAGCCGTTCGCCGAGGAAAAACAGGCGGCAGTCAGACAGCAGATCAAGGACCTACAACAAGTGGATCGCGTTCTCACTGCACTCATCTCGTGCGAATGTGTAAGTCTGAGCGATTGCGTCGAACAAGCGGAATTGGACCCGCGCTTCGATCCGACATGAATCAATCTGTGGAAATTCTGGGAGTGATCGCGATCGTGATTGTGGTCGCGAGCTACGCTCTTGAAAAACGCAGCGCCTTCTTCCTCGCAAGTTTTGCGGTGGGGTGTGCGCTAGCGGCCGTCTACGCTTATCTGATCGATTCGTACCCGTTCTTGATTGCCGAGGGCATTTGGGCCGTCATCGCATTTCGGCGCTGGCAGGTGGCACGATCGGCCAATTGAATGCCGGCATTCCTACTGCCGGAGTCCTGAGCACCAAACGGGCTGGCAGGGATCAGCTCCTGATCAGCGTTCGTGCGTCTTAAGGGCCCAGCTTAGACGGTTTCGACTTTCGTCGCGCTGCCGCTGCGGGCGGCTGTGATAGCGGCTTCCATTACCGCGATATTGCGTAACGCGTCCTCGGGGTCGATGCGAAACGATCCGTCCCCCGCGCAGGCACGCGCGAATTCCTCAAGTTCAAGACGCAGCGTCTCGGCAGGCTCGATCTGCAGTTCCTCGCGCTGACCGAGTGCCGAATGGAGCGTAACCTGCTCTTCATCGATGCCGGCGTAGATGCTCGCGGCGACGCCGTAGATATTCAGACAGGACATATCCGGCGCCGCAATCGTGCCACCGATATAGCCGGTCGGGCCGGACTGAAACTCGACAAGAAAAGACGTCGTGTCGTCGATCCCGAGTGGGACGGCACATGCTTGGCGTAGGCCGCGATAACGCGCTCGATCGGTCCGAGCAAATGGGCGAACGAATCGATCATATGAATACAAGTTGCGGTCATGGCGCCGCCCGGGGCTTCGGCCGGATCGGCGCGCCAATAGCCCTTTGGGTATGTTAATCCGCCGGGCCATGAGAAATGCGCTTCAGCATGCAAGATCGTACCGAGTGCGCCATCCTCAACGAGGTTCTTGATCACCTGCAGCGCATTCATGAAACGGCGATTGTGACCGACCGCTAGCACGACGCCATGCTTGCGG
>Ga0115002_10002927_pt1 | contig 21795 bp, 20 predicted proteins | sample ArcticOcean_MG_C_8_FD_89576 | JGI IMG/M metagenome (GOLD analysis project Ga0115002, IMG submission 89576) | Marine microbial communities from western Arctic Ocean - ArcticOcean_MG_CB11_86 | ecosystem: Environmental > Aquatic > Marine > Oceanic | place: Arctic Ocean: Canada Basin | collected... | reverse complement strand
TAATGACCTTGGAACATTCGAATTTCCCGAAATACATGCGAAAAACTGATAGTTCGATTCGTCGAAATGATGAATTTCCCTATTGGACCCAGAACGCTACTCGTATCGAACTCTATGGATCCGAACACATGATGACTATTGGTCGTCATGGTGGTGGCTAGATTGTCACTTCAGATGGTGGACGTATTAAGGAGAAAGTGTTTGGTCGCCCCGGGGATGTCCCGCATTGTCAGGATTTTCTTGAATGCGTAAAAACACGCAAAGTGCCGAATGCTAATTTGGACAAACTCCATTCAAGTACCGCTTTGCTTCACTTAGCCAATATTGCCCATAGAGTTGGAAATAAGAAGCTCTGGCTCGATCCGAAAAAAGAACGCTTTAAAAATAGTAAAGCGGCCAATGCTTTGTTGAAGCGGGAATACCGAAAAGGATTCGAACTAGCAGTATAAAATTACTTAACCGAATGAAGGCCAGCTGTTAATCTGGCCATGGCTTATAGTTGCTGAAAAGGAAAAGCCTAGTAATTAACTGGCTTTTTTAGCTTTACGCTCGGCCTCGAGTTCAGCCTGAAATTCTGCCTCGAACTCTGCCTCTTTTTTAGCTTTGAGCTCATCCTCAGTCAGTGGACGTGCGGCCTCTGCAGCAGCTTTTTCGGCTGCTTCGTCGGCAAGTTTTTTGGCTTTTGCTTCTTCGCGTTCGACGCGTTTTTCAGCTTTCCTCTGCTCACGCTCGCGGCGTCTGTAGTCTTTGCTTGGTGTAACGGCCATTGTTAAGGTTTTGTCTGGGTTAATGAATACAGGTTGAAAAGCTGTGTGTTAATGGCGACCCCTGCCAGTTTAAATTGTAATTATTTGACCGACAAGGAATTGAAATTGGTGTCAAGGGGCAGAGTTGAACTGCCGACCAAGAGCTTATGAGTCTCCTGCTCTACCACTGAGCTACCCTGACATTTTTTAAAAATTGGGATGAAAGGAGTTATCTATTTTAAGTCAAGCTCGGACAAGCAAAATGAATTAGCGGATTCTCTGTAGACTATAAAATTTTGAAGGATTTACTTTGAAACTGGAAACAGTCCATTCATGTTAACATACTTTATTTATGAGTGCTATTAATTCATTTCTCCTCGAAAACCAATTGAGGATCTCAAATAACCCCTGTATTAGTCCTGATTTTTGTTTGGATTGGGCTTCGTTACAGGCGAATATCGCTTCAAATGCTTCGATCAAAGCATACCAAGCGAGTTCATTTACAACGGATGCCGGACTTTGGAGCTTAATAGAGGATGCCAACGGAGATCATGCCTGGTGTTTACTACCTTCGGAAGGAGATGGACTCGGGCATTTGACCGAAGGGGTCGTTATAGATGGGAAAACCTATTTTCCTGCGAGCTTTGAAAACCTGATCAAGGTCAAGAACCTGGTGCAAGAATCTGCTTGTGAGTGCACGATTTTCCCCCGCACTTCCGATCAATTGGGAAGCAGTACGCTTGGGATCGGTGCTAGGTTCACTACGCTTCATTGGTCAGGAGTTGATTGGGCAATGGCTAATCTCGGAATTGGAATGACGGCCAATCAAAACAGTATTCCTCGCGAGTTGGTCTACGATGTGAACGTTATGTTGGCAAACAAACTGGAAACAGTGCCTTTCCCGTTTATCGGGACCGATGTACCCGAAGGTCATCAGGGTCAATCCGTGGAAGGAATGAGCCACGGCTGTGTATTAGCCAAACTGAAGACTGGTTTTCACCAACGACGTATTCCATGGAGCTTTAATGCGGATCATCAACCCATAGGCGGTAAATTCGATAGCCGCGAAGATGCGCTCGTAGCGGGTTGCTTATTTGCGTCCTATATTACTTTCGACCTTTCCCCTGAGTTAGCGCTAACGAAAATTCCCGAATCGCAAGAATCTCAGGAATGTTACGTGAAGACTGAGATTGATGCCCTGCTGGTTTCAACGGTACGAAAACGTGTAGCAGAAGTAGGCGTTGATTTAAATGAAGCGTCTTTCAATGAGTTACTCTGCTATGTGTGGCCAGCGATGAAAAAGATGAAGGTGCGGGATAAGAAATATCGTGTCGCTAGAGAAGCCGCTTTCACAACTGAAGAAGGCAGGGCGTATTTAAGAGAACTATCGATTGATGAACTTCCAGGGCTCACCACCCATGAAACGACCGCCATTATGCTCTCGCTCTGCGAAGCGATGGATATGCCTGCAAACTTCGTCGCTCCAGCATTCGGTTTTCAGAAAAACATGCCATACCCGGACAACGATGAACTTCGTGCAATGATCGCCAAGCAATGGGCGGTATGCGAAAAGCTAGGTGTTAGTATCGGTTTTCATTCGGGATCTGGAAAATCTGGTGAAAATTATCAAGTGATGGGTGAAGTCACTGGTCAGAATCTAGAAATCAAAACCAGTGGACGTTACACTTACGAAATGGGCGTAGCTCTCAGTAAATCGACTGATGCGTCTGATCAAGCCCTCTGGCAAGATTGGTATGCATTCACGATCAATCTGGCAGTAGCCGGTGCCTATAGCACCGATCTCACAGAGCAGAAAATGGCCCGTGAGTTTATCGTGGATGCGCTTGAGTTTGAAAAGGTTTCAACGGAAGTTTTTGAATCCGAGGAGCATTGCCGATCAGCCCTGGAAGCGCTTAGTCCGAATCCCGATCATATGTTTTGGTTCGAGTATAATTTTCTCTACGTTTTGGCAGCAGAAGGAAAGGCAGAGAAATCGGCACTAGGTGATCATTCCCCCGCAGGCTATAAGCAACGGGCCAGGTTTTATTCTATCAGCGATGAAGGAAGGCTGCGTTATGCCGTAAAGGTTGCCGAATACATTTTGTTTTTAGCTGAAACAACCGGACTCGTAGAGCAAGCAACCTGTGATTCAGCAAGATCGAAGCTTGAAGCCTATGGTTCATTTGAAGATTTTACTTCTGATATTTCCGGCATCTAATGAAAAACTCTATCTTGATTGACCCACGCGACACCGTCGCAGTGGCCCTCGTGGACCTCGAACCTGGCACAAAAGTGTCAGAAGGGATTTCCACCACTGAAAAAATACCTGCCAAACATAAGGTCGCATTACAGGAGTTTCAACAAGGAGACCGCATTCATATGTATGGGGTGACTGTTGGAGTAGCTGAAACGGTCATATCTGCAGGTGGCTTAATTACGACCAAGAATTTAAAACACGAAACAGATACTTATTCTGCAGCCGGCAGAGCCGATACTCCTACCTGGCACCCGCATGATATATCTCGATGGAGTGGAAGAACCTTTAATGGGTACCATCGATCGGACGGGCGAGTGGGCACTCAAAATGTGTGGCTGGTGATTCCATTGGTATTCTGTGAAAATAGAAATATCAATGTAATGCGCGAAGCCATTTCGGAAACGCTCGGGATGGGACAGCGCAGCCGATATGAAGGTCTATTTAAACGCATGGCCTACTTGCGGGAGCAAGGCGCACCACAAGAAGATTGGCTGGCTGAGCAATTACCTTCTGAAAAAGAAGGAGGCACCCGGCCTTTTCCAAATGTAGATGGGGTCAAGTTTCTACTGCATGGCGCTGGATGTGGATCGGTGCCTTCCGATTCACATACACTTTGCGGGTTGTTGGCTGGATATATCACTCACCCTAACGTGGCCGGGGCCACGGTACTGAGCTTGGGCTGTCAACAGGCTGAAGTGAGTCGTCTACAGGATGAAATCGCCAAACGGGATCCGAATTTCGACCGTCCACTGCACATACACACCCAGCAAAAAAGCGAGTCGGAGCAAGCCATGCTTACTCTGGCGCTTAAGGAAATATTCGTGGGTCTGCATCAGATTAATAAACTTGAGAGAAAACCGGCCCCCTTATCGGAGCTCACAATCGGCTTGGAGTGCGGGGGATCCGATGGTTTTTCAGGCCTATCAGCCAATCCCGCATTGGGGCACATGTCTGATACGTTGGCTGCGCTAGGCGGTAAACCCATCCTGGCTGAGTTTCCCGAATTATGCGGAGTTGAAGGCGAACTTGTGAGCCGTTGTGTGTCTGATTCGGTTGCCAAGAGATTTCAGGATTTGATGAATACTTATTCTACTCGCGCAGAAGAGGCAGGATCTGGTTTTTTTGCGAATCCTTCTCCTGGCAATATCGCCGACGGACTCATCACAGATGCCATTAAGTCAGCAGGGGCTGCTAAAAAAGGAGGCACATCGCCTATTGTCGACGTGCTCGACTATCCTGAGTGGGCCACCAAGACAGGACTCAATTTACTCTGTACTCCAGGTGGAGATGTCGAATCGACAACAGCCTTAGCTGGAGCCGGATCCAACCTCATTATATTCACAACCGGTTTGGGTACGCCCACAGGCAATGCTGTTGCGCCCACGATTAAAATGGCCACCAACACGGAGCTAGCGACCAAAATGAAGGATATCATCGATTTTGATGCCGGACCCATTATTCGCGGAGAAAAAACCATTGAGGAAATGGGCGACGAACTTTTTGAAATGGTAATTCAAGTTGCCAGTGGCGAGTTTGAACCTGCAGCTGTCCGCCTTGGTCAGGACGATTTCCTGCCTTGGAAACGCGGAATTTCGTTATAAGGCCAGGTCGTTTTTATCCCTTAATGAATTAGGAAAGATTACTCGATATCGACAGGGCAATCCAATAGCCAATAGTCCCGCCAGTAGTCCGTGAGAGGTGCTTGGATCGAAATCGACTCGTCGGTTTCAGGGTGCTTGAATTTCAATTTCCATGCATGTAGAGCCATGGGTTTGTCTTCAGAAGAAGGTGCCCCGTAAACAGTATCTCCTGAAATCGGGCATTCGTGGTAGAGGCAATGTAAACGAATCTGGTGAGTCCTTCCTGTCTTTGGGAGCGCTTCGATCAGGCTTTTTCCGCCCCATTGGGCTAAACGTCGAAAAGTAGTGATGGCTAGTTTTCCTTGGTTGGTGTTTTCCATGGGACCTTCAGGTGTTCTTTGAACCCTAGTCTCAACGCGGCTCCATGCTGGGTTCCAATTCCCTTGGACTTTTGCGAGGTAGTTTTTGCGAACCTTTCGATCAGAAAATTGCTTTGAGATATTGACGAGAGCTTTTTTGGTTTTTGCGAACACAAGTATCCCGGTAGTATCTCTATCCAACCGATGACAGGGAAAAAAACTAGATTTAAACTTTTCTTCTAATTGGGATGTGAGAGAGCTTTTCCCATTTTTTGCAGGACCTTCAACGATAAATCCTGCCGGTTTATTCAGTACCAGGATGCTTGAATCTTCAATGAGTATATCCATAAACAAAAGCTCGTACGGCTTGGTGACACAACGTCATTGACCCATGTATACTTTAGCATATGCAATGGCAAACTTCCTGCTGTTTGTATGGAAATATTTCCAAAAAATAGAAGATTATGGACGTAATGGCTGCTAAGATACTGATAATTGATGACGACGACGAAATACGCTACTCACTGGCCCGCGTACTAAAGAGGCATAATTTTGAAGTTATCGAAGCCGGAAGCGGTGAAGCGGGAATTGTAGTCGCTGTAAAGGAGGAGCCCGATGTCATTTTTCTCGATAACCGAATGGGAGGAATGTCGGGGCTTGAAACCCTACAGCATTTAATGGGCGAAAAAGACAGTTTACATGTCATCATGATGACGGCTTACGGAACCACTCAAACAGCGATTGAGGCTATGAAATTCGGTGCGTTCGACTACATTATGAAGCCGTTCGATATGGAAAAAGTGATGTCGCTTATCGATAAGGTTCTTGAAGCGAAAGCAGATAGAGAAAGCACGGAAGACTACGAACCTTTGTTAAATAGCGATGATTACCAGGAAGACATTGTTGGAAGTTCCCAACCCATGCAGGACGTTTTTAAACAAATTGGGCAACTAGCAGCTAGTGAGGTTAGTATACTAATAACGGGGGAAAGTGGAACAGGTAAGGAGCTGGTAGCAAAAGCTATTTACCAACATAGTTTACGATCCGGCGGACCTTATATCGCTGTCAATTGTGCAGCCATCCCGGAAAACCTTATTGAAAGTGAACTATTTGGTCACGAGAAAGGTTCCTTTACTGGCGCCGCCAACATGCGGAAAGGCAAGTTTGAGCTTTGTGATGGAGGCACCATTTTTCTAGACGAAATTGGCGATATGGAATTATCCACTCAGACCAAGATCCTTCGTGTCTTGCAAGAAGGAGAGATACAGCGCGTTGGCGGAAGTGAGACGATTAAAGTAAACGTTCGCTTAGTTGCCGCTACGAATAAAGCTTTGGAAAAGATGGTCCAAAAGAAGGACTTCCGGGAAGACTTGTACTATCGCTTGAATGTCGCTCGAATTCGGCTTCCGAATTTGAACCAACGCAGTTCTGATATTCCAGAATTAATCGACTTCATGCTACAACGGTTAGTCAAAAAAGGGAAAAGCAAGGTGCAGCGTATAAGCTCGGATGTGAAGAATCTGCTTGTGGCTTACCCTTGGCCTGGAAATGTGCGAGAACTTGAAAACGTAATAGTGCGTGCCTCGGTAATCGCGCAAGGAGACACAATTTTATTAAAAGATCTTCCTTCGGAAATCCACGAATGGGCTGCAAGCAACGATGCTGATGTTAAGACGACTAGCGATACTGAATCAACTAATGCTCTTTCTACCGAGCCAACGCCAACTGAAAGATTAGGAAATGATGATTTATCAACTCTGGAATCGAGCTACGATGCTTTGTATTCAGGACTGAGAAATGAGGATAAAGAAGGCATCCTTAGTCTCATTGAAAAAGAAATGATTCAGCGTGCTTTGGCCGAAACTAAGGGCAATCAAGTAAAAACTGCTGCAATACTGGGTATAACACGAGCAACTCTCCGCAAACGGATTGAGCAGTTCAAGAACGAGGGTGAAAATTGATTCGAAGAATAGCTAAGGTGCTTTAAAGTAGACTCATTTAGTCTTCAAATCCGTTTGGATTATCAGAATGCCATTTCCAGGCAGTCGCAACAATCCCCTCAACCGTTGGATATTTCAGCTCCCAACCCAAGGTTTGCTTAGCTAAGGTTGAATCAGCATAAAGCGCCGGGGGGTCTCCAGCTCTTCGCGTATCGTACTCGATTGGCACTTTCAAGCCACTGGCTTTTTCGACGGCGTCGATTATTTCCTTAACCGAGAACGGGGTACCAGTGCCTAAATTCAAAAATAGTTGGGTTCCCGAGTCTTCCAACATAGGGAATGCTGCAATGTGAGCACGAGACAAGTCATCTACATGAACGTAGTCTCTCAGGCAGGTTCCGTCAGGAGTTGGGTAATCAGTTCCAAAGATTTTTAAAACAGAGCGCTGTCCTGTCGCGGCCTGAATAGCGAGTGGAATCAAATGCAGTTCAGGAGCATGATCTTCACCGATCGTTCCGTCTTCAGAAGCCCCAGCTGCGTTGAAATAGCGAAATACAGCAAACCTGAAGTCGTCAGAAACAGCCAAAGCTTTTAGCACATTTTCAATGTCCAATTTGGACTGACCATAGGGATTGATGGGAGCCTGGTGCAGGTTTTCAGAAATAGGTAAGGTCTCAGGTACGCCGAAAGTCGCACAGGTGGATGAAAAAATAAATTTGTTAACTCCGGCCTTTTTCATCGCGCTGAGCAGATGAATCGTTGCGGCTACATTATTTAAGTAATATTTAAGAGGTTCCTGAACGCTTTCACCTACCGCTGCAAATGCGGCAAAATGCATGACGATATCAATTTTTTTTTTTGAAGGATTGGTACCACCAATGCTTCATCACCCATATCTCCCTGATAAAAAGGAACATTAGCTGCAACAGATTTTCTGTGACCAGCGACTAAATTGTCTAAAACAATAGGCTGATGACCTGCTTCCAATATTTGCCTGACACAGTGACTACCGATGTATCCGGCACCTCCTACTACAAGGATTCTCATTACTTAATTTGGTAGATTTGCTAAGTGAACAAAAATCGGATCAGAAGACTATAGGGTGAGCAATATTAACCTTTAAATTTGCCAAATCTTTAACTTACATCGACGGTTTTCTTTAGCATGTCCCAACATCGAATCGTCATAACAGGCATTGGCCTCACCGCACCCAACGGAAATACTTTAGATGAGTACCGTAATAACCTACTCAACAAAGTTTCAACTATCCAAAACATCGAAACGCGCTACATGGGTACCGTGCATGCAGGCGTATGTGACTTTGACCCATTAAAATACCAGACGAAGAAGTCGATACGGATTGGTACACGGGCAGCGAGTATTGGTATTTATTGCGCGAACGAGGCAATTGGAGACTCTAGTATCGATTGGGAGAAGGTCGATAGGAGTAGAGTGGGCGTGTATGTCGGGACCACCGAACATGGAAACGTAGAAACTGAGAATGAGATCTATAATATTTCACAGTATGACTACGATACTCGCTTCTGGACGCATCACCACAATCCCAGAACAGTAGCCAATAACCCTGCAGGTGAAATAACCATCAATTTAAAAATCACTGGACCGCATTATGCTATCGGAGCCGCTTGCGCTGCTGGAAATGCAGGAGTTATCCAGGCATGCCAGATGCTTCTGCTCGAAGAAATCGATTTTGCGATCGGAGGAGGGGTGAGTGAGAGCATTCACACTTTTGGGATATTTGCGGCTTTCAACAGTCAGAATGCATTAGCGAAACACGAGGACCCGACAAAAGCCAGTCGACCATTTGATATGGCTCGCAATGGCATAGTAGTGAGTGAAGGAGGTTGCCTGTATACACTTGAACGTCTGGATGATGCCAAGGCGCGAGGAGCAAATATTATTGCGGAGATAGCGGGGTGGGCGATGAACTCTGATGCGACTGATTATGTTTTACCGAATCCGGAACGGCAAGCGCAGTGCATGAACATTGCTTTGAATCGAGCGAAGAAGCATGTAGAAGACATTCAAATCGTAAACACCCACGCAACTTCCACTAAACAAGGTGATATTCAAGAATGCGAAGCGATTAATGCTGTTTTCGGCAAAAGTGAATCAACTTATATTAACAATACCAAGAGCTTTATCGGGCACGCCATGGGAGCGGCCGGAGCACTCGAGTTGGCCGGAAATATCCCGTCTTTCCGAGATAAAATGGTCCATCCTACAATTAATGTTGACGAGTTGGACCCCCAATGCAACGTGGGGAAGCTTGTGATCGGAGAACCTGTGGAACTGGACCGCGTGGATGCCATTTTTAACAACTCATTTGGCATGCTGGGTATCAATTCCTCTCTCGTGGTAACGCGATTCCATGACTAAGCAGATTTTAAATACAATGACCAAAGACGGCATCAAAAGTATCGTTTTAAAGATAATCGCAGAGATTGCTCCAGACGAAGATTTATCAAATATCACTCCAGAAGTGCGACTGAGAGATCAGCTGGAATTAGATTCCATGGATTTCTTGGATATTGTGATGGAGCTACGTAAACAATATGGAATCGAGGTCCCTGAAGCAGACTACCAAGAGCTTGCTTCTCTCGAGAGCTGTGCCAACTACCTCGAGCCGAAGTTCGCAGCCTTACAAGGCAGCTAATTGAACTCGACCAAAGTTAAGCCGTCAAAAGACCACTATGAGGTGGTGATTATAGGAGCCGGAATGTCCGGTATGGCCGCTGCAATCCGCCTGGCGCATTTTGGTAAGGATGTTTGTTTACTTGAACGTCACAACGTAATTGGCGGACTCAATAGTTTCTACAGCATTGCCGGAAGAAAATATGATGTAGGTCTTCATGCACTAACAAACTTTGTGTCACCTGGTGTGAAGGGAACTCCCCTAGGTAAAATTCTTCGTCAACTACGGATTTCAAGAGATGAGCTGGATCTCAATCCACAAAAGTTTTCCCGTATAGCCTTTCCAGGAATTAATCTGAAATTCGGCAATGAATTTGCGTTATTGGAAGACGAAATTGCCCGCGAGTTTCCTGATCAAATGGATGGCTTTCGATTGCTGCTAAAAAAGATCTCTGAATGGAACGACAACGAACTGGATTACCCGGATATCTCTGCGAGACGTGTAGTCTCTGATTGTCTCACTAATCCGATTCTGATCGATATGTTGTTTTGTCCATTGATGTTTTACGGGAATGCTCGTGAACATGATATGGAGTTTGGTCAGTACGTAATTCTATTTAAATCACTTTTCTATGAAGGATTCGCGCGACCCTTTGAAGGAATACGATTAATGCTCAGGGTAGTTCGGGAGAAAATGAAGGATGCCGGGGTTGAGCGATGCATGAAACTTGGAGTAAAATCCATTCAATCAGAAGGTAAACGGATTTCCGGGCTAGAGCTTGATAATGGGCGAACCATCACTGCGGATAAGGTAATTTCGTGTGCGGGTTGGCCTGAAACGCTCCGCTTATGTCAAGATGAACCTGAAGATTCCAATCTCGGGCAATTGAGCTTTGTTGAGACAATTAATATTCTAAATCGTCAACCTAAGGAATTGGGAATAGAAGATACCATAATTTTCTTCAACAACTCTCAAATTTTTGAATTTTGCCGACCCAAAGAACTCGTTGATGTAAGAAGTGGGGTGATTTGTATTCCAAATAATTACGATTACTCCGATAACAGGCAGTTAGACGAAGGTGTCGTTCGATTTACAGCTCAGGCGCACTTTGATGCGTGGAGATCTTTAGACGAAAACGCTTACCTAAAAGAGAAATCTTATTGGTTTGATGCATTAGGAAAAGTTGGATGCAAATTTCTTCCGACCGGCTCATTTGACTCCATAAAAGAAGCTTCTATCGCGACGGATATGTTTACCCCAACCACGGTGAAGAAGTTTACAGGAAGATTTGGAGGTGCAGTGTACGGCTCTCCTCTAAAAAACAAATCTGGACGAACTCATCTGGACAATCTCTTCCTTTGCGGCACTGACCAAGGATTCCTTGGAATTGTGGGAGCAATGTTAAGCGGAATCACCATCGCCAATCTATATGGTCTACGCGATGATTAGAATATTCAGAGGTAACTAACGACTGCTCAGTGACTTTGCCTTTACGGCACTCTCTTTTCCTGAATGATTCCACCCAAACATGGCAAAGGATTGGTTAGAAGGCGTTGGAGACGAGTACGATGTAGTCGTGATTGGTAGTGGGCTTGGAGGGCTCTCTGGCGCAAATTATCTAGCTAAAAACGGACATAAAGTCCTTCTTTTAGAACATCATTACCAATACGGCGGATTGGCTACCTGGTTCAAACGGCCCGGGCGACACATATTCGATATTTCACTGCATGGTTTTCCATTTGGAATGAAAAAATCCTGTCGTAAATATTGGACCACTGAAATAGCAGACATGATCGTACAACTCAAAAATGTCCGATTCGTGAACCCCCAGTTCAATATTTGGACCAGTTTTGATCGCATAGATTTTACTGACAAACTCGTAAACGTATTTGGTCTCAAGCACGAAAAGGTTGAAGCATTTTACGACGACCTTCGAGGTATGGATTTTTTTGATAAGGATGACCGAACAACCGGAGATTTGTTTGAAGAATATTTCCCTGGAAGAACGGATGTGCATCGTCTTCTTATGGAGCCCATCACGTATGCGAACGGATCTACTTTAAATGACCCCGCGATTACCTATGGAATAGTTTTTTCAAATTTCATGAGCAAGGGAGTATTCACATTCAAATGTGGAACCGATGTGCTCGTGGGTAAAATGGTTGAAGAGATGAAGAGAAATGGTGTAGAGCTTCGCAAGAATGTATTGGTTGAAAAGATACAAGTTGAAGGTCAAGATGGGCTCAAACACGTTTCAGGGGTTTTAGTTCGATCACGTAAAAGCGAGAAGCCGCGGTTTATTAGAGCAAAAGCCGTACTATCAAACGCTAACGTAATTGGCACCATTAAAGACTTAGTCGGAGAAGAGAACTTCAATTCGGAATTTCTTGAAAAGGCGCAACCAGTTCGAATTAACAGTAGTTCCTGTCAGGTATATATTGGAATAAAACCCGGTGAAAAAATACCGAACATTGGCGATTTGATATTTTGCTCTGACTCTAAAGAATTTAGTAGTGATGAATTGGTTGCTCTGAAAACGACTAGCAGGACCTTTTCAGTTTATTATCCGGATACTCGTCCTGAATTGGGGCGAACAACGATTGTTACCTCCATTAATGCTACCTACGATGAGTGGGCAGATTTAAGCGACGAGGATTATCAAATTCACAAGGTGCGCATGATTGAAGAGTCTCTGGTAGCTCTCGAAAAGTTTATCCCGGACGTGAGGAATAAAATTAGCCACCTGGAAGCCGCAACGCCTAAAACGGTTGAAGCCTTTACAAGACATCCGAGTGGAACAAGTTTTGGAACTAAGTTTGAAGGATTGCCGGTCTCATTGGAATTGCCCGAACAAATTGCCGGGCTTCATCATGCTGGTTCAGTCGGAATCATAATGTCAGGATGGTTAGGTGCTATTAATTATGGTATTATCACCGCAAATAAGATGGATAAATTTCTATACACTTTGAAAAAAAATAATCTTAATTCCATTTCAACTTAAATGCCAGCATCTGAAGAAGTCCTAAGATCAATTCCGCACCGGCCACCGTTTTTATTCATCGATGAAGTATTGGAAATGCACGATGACGGAGCTATAACGCAATTAAGGGTAAAAGAAGATTTCGCCTTCTTTGAAGGCCATTATCCGGGCAATCCCATTATGCCCGGCGTAATTATTTGCGAAGCCGTTTTTCAGAGTGCGGCGGTTTTCCTGGTTAAGAAGTACTCAGGAAACTATGAAGGTAAAAATGTAACTCCTGTCCTGGGTCGTATCATGAATGCCCGTTTTCGAGAAATCGTAAAACCAGGCGACATCTTAACTATCAATGTAAGTATTGAAGAAAAGGTGGGTATGTTTTTTATGTGCAAAGGCGTGGTTAAAAACGGAGATAAACGATCCTTAGATATTGAATACACTTTAGTCCTTAAAGAGGACGATTAACTCTTCTACACGAAAAATGAGCTTTTTAAAATTGCAGGACAGAGTTATTCTCGTGATGGGAGTAGCGAACAAGAGATCAGTTGCGTATCATATTGCCAGAACTCTGGAAGAGGAAGGAACTACCGTCGTCTACAGTGTTCGCTCACAATCGCGAAAGGATAGCCTTGCGAAATTGTTAGCCGGAAAACCGGTTTATATTTGTGATGTGGAAAACAAGTCAGAAATCGAATCCTTGGCAACAAAGGTGGGCTCTGATTATCCAAAAATACACGGTATTGTTCATTCGATTGCATTTGCAAACTACAGTGAAGGGATAAAACCATTTCATGAAACAAGTCGCGAAGATTTCCTTCAGGCTACACAAATATCGTGTTTCAGTATCGTGGAGGTGGTTAATGCTTTTAAACCATTTCTCTCGGAGAATGCCTCCGTTTTAGCCATAGGTATTTCATCTCATCTTGTGACAGCCGAAAACTACGGATACATGTCGCCCATCAAAGCGGCACTGGACGGGACAATGCGGTACCTGGCAAAATCCTTTAGCGAAGATTCGAATGTTCGATTTAACACTGTTAACCCAAGCTTACTCAAAACAAGTGCGTCGGCCGGTATTCCAGGTTACCTGGAAAGCTATCTGTATTCAGAAAAAATTACATTTAGAGGCGAAGCTGTTAAAACTCAGGAAGTGGCCGATGTGGCTGTATTTTTATTAAGTCCAAGATCAAGCGGTATCAATGGAGGGAGCCTCAAAGTCGATGCCGGGATGGACTGTAATTATTTTGATAAGGAAGTCGTTCGACTGGCGATGCGCCCAGAAATAAAACGTGACCAAAGTTTATGAAATTTGAACAAGTAGCCATTGAAACCATCGCCTACGATACTCCTCCGGAAGTTCTTTCTTCGGACGAGATTGAGGACTTACTATACGAAACCTACTATCGGCTACGGTTACCTAAGGGACGGTTAGAATTAATGACTGGAATTCAGGAGAGAAAATTTTATCCCTCCGAAACTTTACCATCTACTATTAGCGCTAAAGCAGGAAGAGCGGCCATGCAAAAAAGCCGTTTTGAGCGTGACGAGTTTGATCTTGTTGTCCATGCAGCCGTTTGTCGGGATAGGATGGAACCGGCGACCGCATCCTACATTCATGGTCAGTTAAAACTCAGTCCCAAGGCGCAAATATGGGATCTCTCGAATGCCTGTTTGGGTTTTTTGAATGCGATCACATTAGTCGGAGGAATGATAGAATCCGGTCAAATTGAACGGGCACTTATTTGTTCCGGTGAAAATGGGAAATCACTGATGGACTGGACTTTGGGTGAGTTGAAGAAACCAGAACAAACTCGAAAGTCAGTTAAACCGTATTTCGCGAATCTCACAATCGGCGCGGGGGGTGTTGCAGCTGTCCTATGTAAGGCTGATTTGGCCCCTGAATGTCCGAGAGTTATTACTGGTACAGTGAGAACAGATTCTACAAGCAATTTGCTTTGCGAGGGTGGATCTTCAGGTCAGGGTGAGCTTCAAATGCTTACCGATTCAGAAGGGCTTCTAAAAGCAGGTATTCAACTAGCTCAATCGACTTGGTCCGATTTTGTTGAGGAAAGCGGTTGGGACGAAAAGACGATTGATCGCTTTGTTTGCCACCAAGTTGGTTCTGCTCATCGCCGTCAATTATTTGAATCTTTGAATCTGGATTTGAATAAGGATTATATAACCTACCCACATTGGGGGAATGTTGGATCTGTTTCCTGTCCGCTTACTTTAGCTAAAGCCATTGAAGATCAGGTCATTTTGCCTGATGAAAAAGTGGCGATTCTGGGAATAGGTAGTGGACTTAGCTGTTTAATGTTAGCCCTCCAATTTTGATTTGGAAATTCCTAATCACATTCGAGCCGAGTATCCTTTCAGTCCTAATTGGTTTTCCACCGGAGATCATAAACTACACTATGTGGACGAGGGGGAGGGAAGTTCTGTGGTGATGATTCATGGGAATCCTACATGGTCATTCTACTATCGTAACCTTATAAAGTCCTTAGAACCAAATCATAGGTGTCTGGCTTTGGATAATATGGGCTGTGGACTTTCTGATAAGCCGCAAGCTTATGATTATACCCTGAAACAACATATAGAAAATGTAGTGGCTTGGATCAAAGAACTAGAATTGGAAAGCTTTGATCTGGTTGTACATGATTGGGGTGGGGCGATCGGAATGGGAGTTGCACAGGCGCTTCCCGAAAGAGTTAAGAAATTTGTTATCCTCAATACAGCCGCTTTCTATATGGACAAGATTCCGAAACGAATTGCAGTATGTAAAATTCCAATCTTGGGAGATTTAATCATTCGAGGACTAAATGGATTTGCTGGTCCAGCGACAAGGATGGCGGTTTCAAGGCCACTAACCAAAGAAGTCAAAGATGGATATTTGCTTCCTTATAATAATTGGAACAACCGAATTGCTACCTTGAGGTTTGTTCAGGATATACCGACAAACCCCAGTCAGAAAACATTTCAAGTGCTGGGAGAAATTGAATCGTTTTTATTGAGCCTGAAGGAACATTCAATGCTTATTGGGTGAGGGCTCAAAGACTTCTGTTTCGACGAGGTGTTTCTTGAAAAGTGGAAAGCTTTATTTCCGGAAGCCAAGGTGTTGGCGTATCCGAAATCAGGACACTACATACTAGAAGATGAAAAGGATACTTTGATTCCGGAAATCAGACGTTTTTTATCTTGATGAAATCAACGACCATAGAGAACGCTTAATCCAGCCAGATAATCCGAGCTCTCGTTATTGAGGAGTTCTAACTGCCAAGACTGGTAACGCCATTGCCAATTTCCTAGTGCCTTTCCCGGCTCATTCATTCTTCCGGAACTGTCCAGATCCATCATGTCCTGTATTGGGAAAATCGCCAATTTAGATGAGGATCGATACGAAGATCTTATAAAATCCCAACCAACAAATTCGCCTGATACATCAAAATAGCGCTGAACATGACTTTGGATATTTTCTCCTGCTTCTTTGAACCAACCCATAGTTGTATCATTATCGTGAGTACCAGAATAAATGACCGAGTTTTTATCGACATTATGAGGTAAGTATAAGTTTTCACTGTCACCGCCAAAAGCGAATTGCAAAACAGCCATACCAGGTAATCCGGTATCATGAAGAAGCTTTCTAACTTCTGGGGTAATAAGACCCAGGTCTTCCGCTATAATTTTGGCTTGCGGTAGGGCTTTATGAATAGCTTTAAACAATTCCAATCCTGGACCCTTAACCCATTTTCCTTCGGCCGCAGTTTTTGCATCGGCACGTATGGACCAATAAGATTCGAATCCCCGGAAATGATCTATGCGTACAATGTCGTATAAATTGTAAGACGCCTTAAAGCGGTTAATCCACCAGGTGAATCCGTCTTTCTTGAGTTGATCCCAATCATAGAGAGGATTTCCCCAGAACTGTCCGTCTTTTGAAAAATAATCAGGGGGGCAACCAGCAACCGCTTTTGGTTTAAATGAGCGCTTATCAACCTGGAAAAACTCTGGATTGCGCCAAACGTCGACGCTATCAAGCGCAACGAAAATAGGGATATCGCCAATGATTTGGATTCCCTTGCCTTTGGCATAAGTCTTCAATTTTGACCATTGAGAATAAAATAAAAGCTGGAAGAACTGATGTGATTCAGCCGATAACAAAATTTTGGGTTCTAGGTTTTTGGGGGTAATGGACCTATAAGATCGAAACTGCTTAGGCCAATCTAACCAGGATCGTCCGTCAAATTTATCTTTTAACGCCATAAACAAGCCGAAATCGACCAGCCAATCTACTTCCTTCTTTTTAAATTTCTCAAAGTCTTCATGGAGCTCTTTCCATTGACTGGGGGCGCTTTTATATTTTGAGAACGCCTTACGAAGTACCGGCCATTTGTTTTCGTACAATAAACCGAAATCCGTACGACTCCCTGGCATAAACCTGAATGCCTCTAAGTCTTTTTGCACAATAAGGCCCAGAGCAACGAGGTCTTTTAAATTTATCAGATACGGGTTTCCGGCAAATGCTGAAAAGGTTTGATAAGGCGAATCACCAAATCCGGTGGGTCCGAGTGGGCAAACTTGCCAATACTTCATTTTGCAAGTTTCCAGGAAATCTACAAACGCATAAGCGGAATGATCCAAGGTTCCGATCCCTTGATCACCAGGGAAACAAGTAGGATGAAGGAGAACCCCTGAGCCGCGCTCCTTTAACCAATTAAACAATGGTGGTTTGCTCATTTTTTAGATGAAATTTTGCAGAAAAATTAGTTAAGCGAAAATTCTAGTTAACTTCTCCTCAAGTAGGCCAGGAAACAGAATATACACAATAATTACGGCTAATTCCGGGATTCTATAATATTAGACATAATATATATTGTGCGTCTTTTATTAAAATGGGCTGTAGTTTGATTTTTGTAATTATGAACCCATAAATTAGACACAGCTGAGCGCAATTAATTTGCCAATCCCCAGCGGTGTGTAAACGGATAATAGATAAACATGGCGCGGCCGACCATTTCCTTTTTAGGGACGAATCCCCAATATCGGCTATCGGAGCTATGCGGAGAATTATCACCCATGGCGAAAAAGGAATCATCTGGTATAGCGACCGTTTCGGTTGGATTGCTAAGGTAACGCATTGCGGAAGAATTTCTATATGAGTAACCCGAATAATTATCTACTTGTTTTGCGTTGTTCGCAAAAGCATCCGTACCGGTTATCAACTCTCCATTTCTATATAATTCCGGAGCTTTCACTTGAAGCACATCACCTGGCACGCCTACGAGCCGTTTAATGTAATACTTATCATCGCCCACTAAGGGGATATTTCCTGTTTTAAACACTATGGCATCTCCAACATCTGGTCTAACGAAATGATAAGAAATACGATCTACAAATAGCGCATCACCGGTATGAATGGCGAATGACAGGACATTTTCACCTTTTTCTACTGTTTTTCCGGTTCGTAGATAGGCTGAGCCTTTGTGCATTACCACTCTTTCTCTTTGATACCTTAATTCACGAACCAAGTCATTCCAGTCACCTTCTTGATCAGGAAAAAATGCGTCCATGAAAACGTCCTGCGGATGAAATTCGCCAGGAACCTTGAAAATCACCTCGGTATTACCCACAACTAACGAATACTGATTTAAGGTAGTCGGTAGAACTATCCATTTTCGTCCGGGAACTTTTTCAAAATCATTTATCGGAAGAAGGATTTCTCCAGAAGCTGGTGCTGCTATTTCGCGTCGAATCGAACCCCACGCTAGAAAAGTGGAAATTTTCCCCAGAGCTCCAGGAGCATCTGATTCATCATATACTTCATGGGTCATTCCGTTGTAGGAAGGATACATGGAATTGGTAGGAATTTTAAATGGCTGAAGAAAAAATGTGCGAATCGCCAAAGCTACTATTGCGGCAACAAGAAACATTTCAGCATTTTCTGCCCAAAAATTCTGTGGGTAGAAATAGCCGCCAACTCGTTTGAGAACTTTTTCTAATTCTTCTGAAGCTAAACGAACTTTTCCCCAATCTTCTTCACCTTTTTTCTTTAAGGCATTATTAAGTACTGAAGATGTCTCATGGAGCTCCTTCATATCGCTCTCATCAATAAGGTCTTTTCGGAAATGGTATATTTTCTCAGCTAACCTTAACCAGTTCTCGGCTTGTTCCCGGAGTTTCTTATGATTATTTTTTCTCATACAAGTGTAGTCTTAATAGAGGTCGTGGAGTTTAAACAGGTGGTTGGCCTTTTGTTTACAAAATAAAATAACCACTAGGTATTACTTTTAAGAATATCAATGAAGGCTTCCTGCGGTATGGAAACTTTCCCAATTTGTTTCATACGTTTTTTGCCTTCTTTTTGTTTATCGAGAAGCTTTCTTTTGCGGGAAATATCTCCTCCATAGCACTTAGCAGTAACATCTTTTCTGAAAGCACTTAAAGTTTCACGGGCAACAACTTTACCACCAATTGTGGCCTGAACCGGGATCTTAAACATCTGCCGCGGCAGGATATCTTTTAGTTTTTTACAAAGCTCTCTTCCTTTACCTTCGGCCTTATCAACATGGACTATTGAAGAAAAAGCATCCACGGGTTCCGCGTTAACCAGTATGTCTAGTTTAACCAATTTAGATCTTTGGTAATCCGCGAATTCGTAGTCCATGGATCCGTAACCTTTGGTTATGCTCTTTAATTTGTCATTAAAATCTACCAATACTTCATTAAGGGGTAATCGGCAGGTTATCATAAGACGTGTTTCATCCAAGGTTTCCGTATGTTCGCAGAACCCTCGCTTATCCATAACTAAAGCCAATATGTCGCCAATGTATATTCCCGGTAAGTGAATGCTGGCCACGATCATCGGCTCTTCGATATATTCTATCGTTTCTGGATCAGGCAGATTTACTGGATTGTCCACCTCGAAGAATTTATGATCGGTTGTTTTGATCTTGTAGACAACACTTGGATACGTAGCGATGATATCCACATCATACTCCCGCCGAATTCGTTCTTGGATGATCTCCATATGAAGCAATCCTAAGAATCCACAACGAAAGCCAAATCCTAAGGCCACAGAACTTTCGGCCTGAAAGGTAAAGGCAGCATCGTTGAGCCTAAGCTTTCCCATGCTCGATTTTAATTTCTGATAATCTGATGTATCTAAAGAATAAATACCGCTATATACCATCGGTCGAATCTCCTGGTACCCAGCAAGCATTTCTTGAGCAGGATCTTTTTCGAGCGTGATGGTGTCGCCCATTTTAATATCCGACACAGCTTTTATATTCGTAACAATATAACCAGAATTACCTGCTGTAAGCTCATCAACTTCCTTCATCTGGGGCGTAAAGATCCCCACTTCCTTGATTTCAGCTTTGACGTTATCCTTCATCAAAAGGATTTTGTCACCACGACTCAGGGTGCCAGAAAATATCCGAACATAACAAATGACTCCTTTGTAAGAATCGTAAACTGAATCGAAAACTAAGACACGTGCCTGTGGATAATTAGCAAGCCTTGGAGGAGGCACATGTTTTACGACTGCCTCCAAAATTTCTTCAATGCCTATCCCCTCCTTGGCACTGGCCAAAACCGCATCTTCAGCTGGTATAGCCAAAATGTCTTCCAATTGACTCAGGCAAAGTTCGAGGTTTGCACCTGGCAGATCGATTTTATTAATAACCGGAATAATTGTCAGGTTCTGAGTAACAGCCAAATGCGCATTAGCCACTGTTTGAGCCTCTATACCCTGCGCAGCATCAATGAGAAGAAGAGCTCCTTCCGCCGCAGCCAGACTTCGAGAAACTTCGTAAGAAAAATCAACGTGTCCGGGTGTATCAATTAGGTTAAACCGGTACGTTTGGCCATCATTTGCTTCATATAGCATGGTGACCGGATGGGATTTAATAGTGATGCCGCGCTCTCGCTCTAAGTCCATTGAGTCGAGTAATTGCTCCTTCATTTGCCGCTTTACCACCGTTTGCGTCTTCTCAAGCAGACGATCAGACAAGGTTGTTTTGCCATGATCTACATGAGCAATAATACAAAAATTGCGGATATCTTTTAATGGATACATCTTTGGGCTAATCACCTCCCTGTTTAGTAGCAGTACCGACAGGAAATAAACGCCCGAATTGGACGGAAAAGATCAAGCTAAGCAAGGCTTTTCCCCGATCGATCACGAATGCGAGAAATCGTCATATTCCTGAAATACCTCGACTTCCATATCTCGGTCAATTCGTTTAGCCAGGCCCTTGAGAATACCCCCCATCCCGCATTCTGCAAATTTAGTGATTCTAGATTCGGATTTTGCAGCCAACATGCAATCTTCCCACAGTACTGAAGAAACCACCTGCTTAACTAATTTTCCTTTTATGAGTTCGGGGTCATCAGTTATACGAGCGTCTACATTGGAAAATACTGGAATTTCTGGAATCCGGAAGTTGATCTCTTTTAAATAATCCTCAAACGCGATTCGGGCTGGTTCCATGAGCCGACTATGGTATGCTCCAGCTACAGTGAGCGGCATTAGTCGTTTGAATGCCCTACCCTTACCAGCTTCGACCGCTGCATTCACCTTGGAGGCCTCACCTGAAATTACAATTTGGCCTGGGCAATTTAAGTTTGCCATATCGACATCGAATTCATTCGCCAAGGTTTCAACTTGTTCTCTAGTTCCCCCGAGAACACTGGCCATTCCGCCGTTTGTTTGTTCGCACGCCATTTGCATGAGTCGGCCCCGTTCGGCGACTATTTGAAGTCCCACCTCGAACTCATAGACCCCGGTCGCAGCTAAGGCGGTTAACTCCCCTAGGCTGAGTCCGAGTGCAACACCTGGCCGTCCTTCAGGATTCGAAGCCTTCCATAATGCATGACAAGCCAATCCATGAACGTAAAGTGCAGGCTGGCAAACATTTGTCCTAGTCAAATCCTCTTGAGGGCCTTCAAAGCAGACTTGAGTAAAGTTGTACCCGAGTACTTCATTTGCTTTGTCATAAAGTTCTCTTACGAGTGAGCTGTTATCGTAGAGGGATTTCCCCATCCCGACTTTATGAGCTCCTTGGCCTGAAAAAAGTAAACCTGTTGGCATATTCGCCAATCAGGCATCAGAAATTACATGCACGATCAACAAAAAAGACTTCTCCAACACCCACAGCCTTAAGAAACAATACCGCGTGTGCTAAGAAAAATACCTTTAAGATTCATTTCCAATGCCTTCGCATTGGGAGAGAATTTCAAGGCATCGTTCTTGCTAATTGGTCCTTCTTGGACCAAGCGGTAC
>Ga0115002_10002925_pt1 | contig 21801 bp, 28 predicted proteins | sample ArcticOcean_MG_C_8_FD_89576 | JGI IMG/M metagenome (GOLD analysis project Ga0115002, IMG submission 89576) | Marine microbial communities from western Arctic Ocean - ArcticOcean_MG_CB11_86 | ecosystem: Environmental > Aquatic > Marine > Oceanic | place: Arctic Ocean: Canada Basin | collected... | reverse complement strand
GAGGACAACGGTGACCGCTTGGAAACGCGGCGGTCAGTTAACCCTAGCCTCCGGGACTAAGCTGACCGCCAGCGCGGGGCGGGGCTCACTGAAGGCTAAAGTGTCCGCGCGGGGCAAGCGGCATCTCTCGGCTGCCGAGGAATCCGCCCTGGCACCGCCGCCACTCACCCATACAAAAAAGCGGGGGTTGCGCTGATGCCATCCAGATCGAAGCAAAAAGGTGACCGCGATGAACGCCAGGTCGTCGGCGAAGCCATCGAGGCGGGGCTGTCCGCTCGGCGGGTGCCGCTGTCCGGCGCCGTCGAGGGTTGGAAAGGTGACGTGATCGTCACCGACGCAACCGGCGCCGATTGGCTAGGCGAAGCCAAAGTCCGGGCGACCGGGTTCAAACAGATATATGGCTGGCTGCGACCCTACATCAATTTCCTCACCGTGCGCGCTGACCGGCAGGAGAGGCTGGTGGTTATGCGGTGGTCGACATTTCTGGCTCTGTTAAAACGCACTGGCAAGCTCGATGCTGGCTGACCGCGTTGAGGCAAGCCCTTTTATGGAGGTAGCCCTTCGCTGGTGTGCGCGCGGGTTCTCGGTGGTGCCTATCCAGCCGGGTTCGAAACTGCCGTTGATCAAATGGCGGGCGCTGATTGATACGCCGCTGACCGAGGGGCAGATCCGAGAGATCTGGCAGCAGCATCCAACAGCTAACATCGGAGTGATCCCAGCGAGTGGGAAAATGCTGGTGGTCGATGCCGACGTCTATAAGAGCAGCGAGGTTATCCAAAATTTTGCCGATACCATCCTCGATTATGGGGTGGACCTGCCGGGCGGCGTGGTCGCCGATACCGCCAACGGCGGTGTGCATGTCTGGCTGGCTTGGCCTCCAGGCGTGGATCATTGCAAATCTGCCGCCGATGCTCTGGGCGTTGGGATCGATGTCAAATCGTCAGGCGGATACGTTCTGGTACCAGGATCGGTAGTCAACGGTCGCAGATACCGATGGCGCGACGGGCAATCGATTGAGGAATGCCCCATCGTTGCGTTGGCGTCGATGTCGATGATTAAGGCGATCGGTCAGGCCGCACCAGTCGTCGATGCTCCAGTAGTCGAGATGGCGGCGCCAGCATCGGGGCTGATGGAAGCCTATAAACGGACTGACGGTCGCGAATTGGTGATGGCCAAGGCCGTGTTCCATGTCGGCAAATTGATGCTGGAGGAATGCGGCAACGTCGACGATGTTCAACAATGGTTTGATCGAGCCTGGTCGCGGTTCTTTGATCAGGTCAGGCAGCGAGAGGGCCGTAGCCTGGAACAAGACGGGCGCGGGCCGGATGACCTCTGGGCCAAGATTAGATCGACGAAAAGTAAGCTCGACCTAGAGGCGGTTAGGCCCGGAAACCCTGGAGAAAACACAGGTAAAAATCAAACGGATGCGGAAGTTTATCCTCCCAACATTTTGCCGCTCCCGTTGGAATTCTGGGGTGAGGGGGACGACATCGACCCACCACGGGATTTTGTCGAGGGCATGCTCATCGAGGAAACCCTGTCGCTGTGGTTTGGCGAGTCCAATACGGGCAAAACATTCGTGCTGTTTGACCTGGCGTGCCATGTCGCCTTGGGTCGAGACTGGTTCGGCAAACAATGTGATGCCGGCGGCGTCGTTTATATCGCAGCAGAGGGCGCCGGGTCGTTGCGGAAAAGGCGCCGCGCTTGGCAAACTCGGTATGAAGTTGGGAATGTAGCGCTCGCGGTTATCCCATCATCTGTCGATTTCCGATCGGCGGATAGCGACGACGTGGAGCGGGTTATCGCCGCATGCCGGGTTGCCGCCGAGACGATGGACGTGCCGGTCAAACTGATCGTGATTGATACATTGTCCCGAGCGATTGCCGGCGGCAATGAAAATGCCCCAGAAGATATGACAGCGTTCATCAAGGCCGTCGATCGGATCAAAGGCGAAGTCGGAGCGCACGTCGCTTCCATCCATCATTCGGGCAAAGACACGTCGAAAGGAGCGCGCGGGCATTCGTCGTTGCGGGCGGCGGTCGATTCCGAATTTGAAATTGTCAAAATTTCCGAGGAGCTCGGCATCGTCAAAACTGCCAAGCAAAGAGACATGGAAATGGGGGGCGATCTCGGATTCAAATTGGAGGTCGTAAGCGTTGGCGAGGACCAGCGCGGCAAGCCCATTACATCGTGCGTCGTGGTGCCTGTCGAGGTCAGTCCGAGGCAAGAAAAATTAAACGATCGCCAACGGTCCATCGTCACGATTTTAGCAAATCTGCTGAATGCGGATGGACGCGTGCCGATGAAGGAATCCATTCAAGTCGACGGTGTCGTCGTCTGGGCCAGGGACGCCGTGAAACGCGATTTGGTGCGTGCCGCGTTCGTCTCTGAAGAGCGCAAAACAGGTCGTGGGGACGGTCAAGGGGACGCCGCCCCAACCGATGTAGAGAAAAAGGCGTTTGGGCGGTCGGTTAAGACGTTGGAGAAGGTGCGAAAGATCGTTTCAGATCAAAAGTTTATGACGTTTTATGACCTTGTAGATACAAGCTAAATGGTAGTTTAAAAAACGCATTTGCTGGGGGGGACGGTCAGGGACACACCCCTAAGGGGGTGTCCTGACTGTCCCCTACCGGCGTCGGAGGAAAAGATGACCAAGACGAGTGAAGAATCGGATCGTAAAATTATTGGGGTGATCGAGACCGTCGATGGGGTGGCGAGGGAATTGGAATCGCGATGGGGTGTTGGTCGTCTGCTCACCTCGTGCCCGGATGCCGGATTGCGAGAGCGTATGGATCGGCAGTTGGAGAAATTTAATTGGGCGGTCTGGGAAACACGCAATGCGACCGAGGTCGCCGCCCACGGTGACGGCGTCGTGAAAGGTTGGAAGGCACTCGAACGCGCGGCGGTCGCAGCCGGTGTTGAACCGCTCGCAATTGGTAGGCAAATCGAAACGAGAATGCCAGATGGATCGGTGCTGATCATCGTGCCGTTCGCCGACTCGTACCGGCGACCCGATGACGAGGAGCGAGCGGTCACCGTCATCAGTGCCGAGGCGGTGGCGTCGATGGTCGCATCGCAAGTGCCGGCGGCTGGCGCCGCGGTCGTGTCGAGTTTCCCCGGAGCGATCATCGAAGGCGTCCGCGACATCCCAATTGATTGGAGGAAGGGTGATGAAATCGGGTTCTAGGGACAACGGCCCGCCAGAGCGGTGGCAGCACGATAAGGCCACTATCCGGTCGATGAAGATCGGAAGCGGCATGGCAACCGAGGACGTGGTCGCCGTTCAATATCCGACGACCCTCGATCGGCTGTATGGTACGGGATTGTTAGGAACGGACGCCAGGGGGTCTGACAGGCGACTGGAGGCCGGTCTTTGGTTATTACGGTGTCGAGGTAGCGCTGGACTAGAACCCCGCGTGGTGGGCTCCTATGGAGCTCCTGGGGGTGATGCTGAAATGAGCGATGAACAAGCGTGGAACCGGAAGGCTTATTCCGAGGCGATCCGAGAGATGGGTGTCTCCGCGCGGTGCGTCGAAGCGCTGCTGGATGAGCGGTACAGTCCCGCTATTTTGGATATGGTTAAAAATGGTCTCGACCGGGTTGCCGATATGCGCGGCTATTAGTCAATCAGCAACCCCAATAACCTCGGATTGGGTTATTGGGGTACTGACTCGTAAAACTAGATAGGGGTCAAACTCCTATAGGCGACTCGTAAAACTAGATAGGGGTCAAACTCCTATAGGCGACTCGTAAAACTAGATAGGGGTCAAACTCCTATAGGCGACTCGTAAAAACCTAGATAGGGGTCAAACTCCTATAAGCGACTCGTCAATCGGACCCTCCATTTCTTTCAGCAGTCGGGCGATCTCCGGCCCCCGCTCCCGCATGATGTCCATGATCAGCGGCCGGAGCGCGGGCGGTATATTGATCTTTCCTGACATCATTCGGGAGATAGTCCGAGGCGCAATGTCTAGATCCGCCGCCAGTCCGGACGCGAAGCTCCGCCCATAAAGGGCGAGGCCCGCGCGCCGAAATTCTTCTAGGTCCATCCCATTTTTCTCCTGGCGTAGTGCGCCGCATCCATGGCTCCCTCAATCGCGCGCTGTTTTATCGGGTCGTCCTGAAAGGCCGTGCTATTGTAGCCGTCGGTTATCTCCATCAACAGGTCGTCGAGACTGTCATATAGCATCCGAGCGGTCGCCAGCGTGATTTCCGGCGAAACTATGCCGACGCGGCGGATGCTGCGCCGACTTATCTCATGTTGGAATGCTTGCACGGCGGCGTGATATTCGGCGCTACCCGGTTCGATCTCTGCCAGAATCGCATCCTCCTCTATGTTGAACTGAACCAAATCCTCCGGCGTGTATCCGTCGGTATTTTCCATCGTAAACGTGGCCATTTTTTTAACTCCCTTTCTGGGGCTTCGTTAGTTGCAGCGCGCCATGCTGCGACACGGCGCGTTTTTTTGGTGGTGTCGTTCGGCGCTGTGATTGATGGCTATGCCGACGCCCTCGGCAGCGCGGAACAGAACGCCCGCGTCGGCGTCTCCTTCGGCGTAAACGCCATTCCGATCGCGGTAGGAATACCGGGAAAAAATAGCGCTGGTTATGCCTAGCGTCCGCAGTTGGGCGTTGCTCGCGAAAAGCCATTCATGGCCGGGGTCAGTGTGCCAAATTAGGTCCATGGTCGGAATCCCTTGGTTAGCGATGCCCCATCGGCATCGGAGAGCCGGAGCGCGACGGCTCCGGCAAACCGATGGCGATCAGGCGGCTATCGCCACTTGTTCGGCGTTGGATAGGTATGCGACAGCTTTTTGCGCCGCCGCCGCCGCCGTGAAAATCGCGCGCTTGTCTTCTTTAAGGCGCGCAATCCAGGAGTTAAGATATTTTGCGTGGCTCTCGACGTGGCCGGCGTCGGCTTCGCCGGTAACGCCAAGCGCTGCGGCTAGGAACGCGCTGGTCAGCTCGGCCACCAGTTCCTCAAATGCGTAGGCCTGGTCACCGAACCGCGCGCCGAATTTGCGGTCTAGCCGGTGGACGGCGCCGGTCCAGTGGCCGAGCTCGTGGAATGTGGTGAGGTAGCGCCCGGCGCTGGCGTCAACGCCGGGAGTGTTGCGCCAGTCTGCCGGCACGCTGATAAAGTCGCCTTGTGGCGAGTAGTAGGCGCGCCCGTTCTGATACCGGATCACAGCCCCAGTTTCAGCAATGAACCGTTCGGCAACCTCGGCAGTCTCGACAGGGTCCGGCGTGATTTGCGTGGCGCCGTCCCATCCCTCGACCTGATCAGCCGAAAAAACCGTGTAGCCGCGCGCAAGGCCGAAGGATTCCGTTTCTCCGGTTTGGCTATCTTTTTTCGTAATAGTTTTAAAGAATACGATGCCTGTGCCGCGCTGGCCCTTAGACACTTGAGCGCCGCGCTTTTTCCAGGCGTTGTAGGTCGCCCAGATGCCGCCGCCTTGCAGGCCGAGCAGTAGCGCGTTGATCCCCTGGTAGACGTGGCCGTCTATGGATCGTGCAGCGCCGCCAGTGGACCGGCGAAACGGCGCGGTCCAGTCGGTGCCGGCGGTCGTCATCGCGGCGATTACTCGGTTGGTTACGTCTGTTTGAATGTTGGCGGTCATGTTTCGTCTCCCGTTCGCCCGGCTTGATCGCCGCGACTAAGATCAGAATAGATCAATTATTTGATCTTTGCAATCATTAAAACATAAAAAAGTAGATGTTATTTTTACACCTGTTATATAGCGCCATGACTTTTTATGATCTATCGGCGCGCCTCCGGGCTCTAGGCCTCAGCCACCAAGCAATTGCCTACCGTGTTGGCGTCACGCGGTTAGCCATCGGCAACGCATGCCGCGTGGATGGTCGCTGGTTGACTGCGCTTGTAGACGCGTTGGAGCGCCTGGATAGCGCCGAGGTCGCCGCGTGGGCGGCGGGTGTTGACAAACAAAAATAAGCACGTAGGTTCGGGGGCGGAGTAAACCGCCCGCGATTTCAGCGGGCTTTTTTTATGGGCGGACAATGGCGGATAGAGACGAATACGGACTGAACATCCGGGAGCGGAAATTCGTCGAGCTATACATTTCCGGTGGCAACGCCGGAAGGGCCTGGATCGAGGCCGGTTACAGCGCCAATGGAGCTGACGCGAACGCCAGTCGTGCGATATCTCGGGACAGGATCAGACAAGCGATCGATGCGCTACGGCCTGATTTCAGCGCGGATCTCCAGCGTGTTACGCCCGAGATGGTGGTGGCAGGGCTACACGCCGAGGCCACCAGCGGCGACACGTCGAGCGCCAGAACCGCCGCCTGGACCCAGCTCGGTCGCGCCTTGGGGCTCTTCGTCGACCGGATCGAGAGCAAAAATACATCGCTTGCGTCGGAATTGGATGAACTTGAGGCGCGCATAGAAGCCGACGCGCCGAAATTAAAGATGATTGTAAATCAATAGGTTAGCGCGAAAGAATGTTGCGCGCTATTTCGGGAATGTGCGAAGGCCTAAAAAACGGCGGAAACGCTAGGGTTCAATTTCCCATAATAGAGGTTATGCGACAACGCCTCGGCCTCCGATCCAAGGTCATGGTGCGGTGCGGTAGGTGCAGTGCAGCATGTAATGGTGCAGTGCGGCATCCCCCCCCCGGCCAAATTTTCCTGGGGTCGTGCTCTGTAAAACACCCGTCCTCCCGGCTGGGCGTAAAAATCGGCAACCCTGCCGAAAAAAAATTTTGGTGAAAATTTGGCAAACGAACGCGTCCAGCAAAAGCTAGAGGAGTGGCGCGACGACCCCGTCGCCTGGGTCCGGCAAGTGCTCGGCGCCGAACCGGAGGCTTGGCAGCAAGAGGCTCTAACGAGCATCGTCACCAGCGACCGTGTGGCCATTAAATCAGGTCACGGCGTCGGCAAGACAACGATGCTCGCCTGGGTAATTCTTTGGTGGCTGACCACTCGCTCAAACGGCGTAAAGGTCGCCGTGACAGCGAACACCGCCCATCAGCTATCGGACGTCTTGTGGAGCGAGCTTGGCCGCTGGCGCGACGCCATGAAGATGGGCAAGGGCGATATAGAAATAAAGAGCGACAAGGTTCTCCTGCGAGGCAAGCCAGATAGCTTCGCCGTCGCGAGAACAAGTCGCCGCGAACAACCGGAGGCTTTGCAAGGCTTCCATGCGAACCACATGCTTTTCGTGGTCGACGAGGCTTCGGGTGTCCCGGATAACGTCTTCGAGGTCGGGCAGGGCGCTATGTCCAGCCTGGGCGCCAAGACGATCTTGACGGGCAACCCGACGCGTTCCACGGGCTATTTCTACGATTGTTTCCATGGCTCTGCGTCTGACCGTTGGACAAAGATGACGGTATCGTGCGCGGATAGCACGCGGGTGAACCCTGATTTCATCACCGACATGGCGACGCAATACGGCGAGGAGTCGAACACCTATCGGGTCCGCGTTCAAGGCGAGTTCCCGCTGGGTGATGACGACACGGTGATCCAGCGGCACTTAGCCGAGGCTGCGGCCAAGCGTGACGTCGATCCGTCCGAGTCAGCCCCCATCGTTTGGGGCCTCGACCCGGCGCGGTTTGGGATGGACAGAACGGCGCTCTGCAAGCGCCAGGGCAATGCGGTTTTAGACATCCGCTCTTGGAGCGGGTTGGATTTGATGGAGACGTGCGGTCGAGTAAAAGCCGAGTACGACATGATGCGATCGGAAGCCCGCCCCCAGGAGATCTGCATTGATTCGATTGGGATCGGCAGCGGGTTGGTGGATCGCGCCCTAGAGCTCGGCCTTCCGGCTCGCGGGGTGAACGTCGCTGAGTCCAGCGCCATGGGCGACCGTTTTATGCGGTTGCGTGATGAGTTGTGGTGGACCGCACGCGAATGGCTGGAGGAGCGCAACTGTGTCATCCCGGATGACGACGTTTTGATCAACGAGCTTTGCCTCCCTCGCTATGCCTACACCAGCGCTGGGAAGATCAAGATTGAGTCCAAAGACGAATCAAAGAAGCGCTACGGCGGCAAGTCGCCTGACCTGGCTGACTCGTTAATCCTGACCTTCGCCTCGGCTCAAAGCTCCATCACTGGCAAGGGCTACGGATGGAGCCGACCGATCGAATACGCAACGATGGGAATCGTTTGATGAGCAATGCGAAGACGTACTACCTGCGCCGTGCGATCGGTCCAAGTCCGATGAAGATATGCGGCGCGTGCGAAAAGCCCCGCCGTTGCGACCGCCATCGCGAGTGCGCGATCTCCGCGGCCAAGCCGATCCTGAAGCGAGCGAAGCGGGCGGTCGCCCCATCTGGAGATATCGATGCCATCTAACCTAGGATTTAACATCGGCGGGCACCAATTTAACCCGATTGGCCCCCAGATCGACCCGAGTCTTCCGATCCACAAGCCCGACCCTTATGAGGGCCTGATCCCGGATGATGAGTTGCAACAGCTCCTTTCGTCATTTGCTGGGGGGCAACTCCAGGGCGTCCAAAATCTGACGGGCCGACCGTATGATCCGAGCATGACTCCTTATATGTCACAAGCCCAAAACATGGCCATGCCAGATTGGTGGCAGCCGGGGATGCCGAACCCGAATGTTCCCCAGCAGGGCCGGTACCACCCGATGCCCCAGACGGGTGGCTTTCCAACTCAACCTCTTCCAGCCGGCAGTTCGGCGCAGCAGCCAACCATGCTGATGCCTCTGGTCAATCCTAGCACCGCGGCCCAACCGTTGGTTCAGACGGTCCAGCCATCCGACATTTACGCGACCGAGGACCAAGGCGGGGTTACCCCCGTCGGCGCTCCGCCGGCGGCGGCTGGAACCGGCGCGTGGAGCTTAAACGACATTTTCAACATTCAGTCCGCGCTTGGCGGCGCCAACTTCGGAGACCAAACACCCATTGATGCAATGTCGCTGTTCGATGACGCTGGCGGCGGCACATACGACCTCCACCCAGGCGCTGAATACAGCGGCCTGCTCCAGATTGGCGGCGACCCTATCAACGAGGCGACGAACTGGCGCACCGGCGAAAAGTTCACTCCAAACGCCATCCGGGAGATCCTGCGCAACCGCTTCCGGGGCATCGACGAGTCCGGCGGCGACGGTGGCGAAGGTGGTGGCGGCGAAGGTGGTGGTGGCGAAGGTGGTGGTGGTGGTGGCGGTAGCGACGGTGGTAGCGACGGTGGTGGCGAGTCCGTATGACCATGATGGACGACGACGACCTGCGCCACATCGTCCAGAGCGAGGTCGAGCAAGCGCTGAACTATGCCGACAGCACGTTCAGCGAAGAGCGCATTAAGGCGCTTCAGTATTACCACGGCGAGCATTTTGGGAACGAGGAGGTCGGTCGCAGCCAGGTTGTAAGCCGCGACTTGAGCGAGGTCATCGACCACATGATGCCGCAACTCATGCGGATTTTTGCGAGCTCAGACTATGTCCGGTTTGTGCCGCGCGGCCCCGAAGATGTCAGGGCGGCGGAACAGGCCACCGACCTTGCCAACTATATTGTGGAGAGCGAGAACGGCGGATTCCGCCTGATGCACGATTGGTTCAAAGACGCGCTGCTCAACAAGGTTGGGGTAATCAAGGCTTGCTGGGAGGAAAAAGAGACCGTCCAGGAGAGGGAATTCGAGGGCCTGACTGATCTGGAGCTACAGGCTTTGCTGGCCGATGACACCGTCGACATCATCAGCCAGGATGTGCGGATTACCCAGGAGGCGCAGGTCGCCCTGGAGGGCGGCGCCGAAATGCAAGAGCAGGTCTCTGAATACGACGTGTCCATCAAGCGCCGCATCCGTAAGGGTCGCGTGCGGTTGGATCTAGTGGCTCCAGAGGAGTTCCTGATCGACACCCGTGCCAAGAGTTTGGACGACGCTCGGTTCGTAGCTCATCGGACTCTTGTGACGATCTCAGACCTAGTCGCCATGGGCTATGACGCGGATGAGGTGGAGAGCTACGCCGGCTCGGCTGACGAGATCCATAGCCAGGAGCGACAGAGCCGTTTCCAAGACCTGGATGGCGGCCTGGAGAACGACCCGGCAGACGATACGCTGCGCGAGGTGATCTACACCGAGTGTTGGATGAAGGTCGATGCGGACGACGACGGCATCGCGGAGAACCGGCGCATTTGCACCATCGGCGAGGATTACCACGTCGTTCGTAATGAATACTCTGATGTGCCGCCGTTCGCGCTACTGTCGCCGGTCTTGATGCCGCACCGCGCTATAGGCCAGAGCATTGCGGAGAAGCTCTTTGATATCCAGTTGACGAAATCGGCTCTCCTCAGAAGCACCTTAGACAACATTTATTTGACTAACAATTCGAGGGTGTTGGCTCTGGAAGGTGCCACCAACCTAGACGACCTGATGACCAATCGGCCTGGCGGCATTGTTCGTGTCCGCCAGATGGGAGCCGTCCAGCCTCTCACCGTCCCCCAGGTCGGCCGGGACGCCATGGCTGTTCTCAGTTACATGGACCAGGTCAAGGAGCAGCGAACGGGCATAAGCAAGGCCAGCATGGGCCTAGACGCCAACGCGCTTCAGAGCGCCACCGCCACGGCTGTGGCCGCTACGGTAAGCGGCGCTCAAAGCCAAATTGAGATGATCGCCCGAGTGTTCGCGGAGACCGGCGTCAAGGATCTGTTTCGGATCATCCTGCGCCTAATCACGACCTACCAAGACGAGCCGAAAACGATCCGGTTGCGTAACGAGTTCGTGCCGATCGACCCTAGCGGCTGGGACGCGGAGATGGACCTATCGGTCAACGTCGGGCTGGGAACCGGGCAGACTGCCGAGAAGATGCAGTTTCTATCGATGATCGCGGCCAAGCAGGAGCAACTGCTACAGACGCTGGGACCAAAGAACCCGTTGGTCAACTTGGGGCAATATGCCGCGACCCTGGAGAAAATGATCGAGGCCGCTGGGTTCAAGGCCACCGAGGCTTTTATCAACCGTCCTGCCGAGGTCGAGCAGCTTGCAGAGCAGATGGCGCAAGAGGCCGCGCAGCAACAGCAACAACCGCCAATCGACCCGGTCGCCCAAGCGACCATCCAGGCGAAGCAGATGGAGGTTCAAGCCAAGATCGAAGAGGGCCGCGCGCGCATTGAGTTGGAACGAGAGAAGATGGTCGCCTCGATGGAACTGGCGCGCGCCAAAATGGAAGGCGACCTCGCAGTGCAGCGTGAGATCGCCGTTGGCAAAATCGAGCTCCGCCGCGCCGAGCTAGTTGAAGAGGCCAAGTTGGAAGCGATCAAGATGTCTGCCGGCCTCCCCGGTGGTCAGGGCAATATTAATATGAGCCGTTGATGACGCTCGACGAGGAGATGGACCGAGCGGCCAGGGCATCGACGTTGATGCGCGATCCTATGCTCATCGAGGCGTTCATCGGGCTAGAGGAATACTACACCGAGGCTTGGAAGGATTCGCCGCTCAACGAGGCCGGCGACCGCGAAACCATTTACAGATACCTGGCGGCGCTACGTGAAGTGCGCGGCCATCTAGAGCAATTCATTCGGACCGGCGCGCTCGCATCGAGCCAGCGCGACTCCATGACCAAGACGGCATTATCTTAGGCCACGCCTGTAAGGCAGCCTGAAGCTCGCGCAGTGATGCGCTGGCACCAGAACGACGGAGACCACCATGGCCGAAGCCACGCCCGAGGGCAGCTTGAGCTTAGACGACGCAGCGAATCTCCTGGACCCAGAAATGGACAATCCAACGGACGAGGAACTGGAGGCCGATGAAGTCGCGGCCGCGATCGAGCGCGACGAAGCGGAGGAGGTAGAACCCGACGACGCCGAGGAGTTCGAGGTCGACACTGCCAACGACGATGACCCTGAGCCTGACGAGGACGAGGAACCCGCGGAGTACATCGATGTAACGATCGATGGCCAGACCGAGCGTGTCACCCTTGAAGAAGCAGCAAAAGGTTATCAGCGGGAAGCGGACTACCGCCGAAAGACTATGGCTCTGGCCGATCAGCGAAAAGCGCTGGAAGCCGAGGCAGGTCAAGCGGCGAGTGAGCGTCAGCAATACGCTCAGGCACTTGCTATGATTCAGCAAAAACTCAGCCAATCAGAGCCAGAACCCGATTGGGCTGCGCTCAAGCAGGAAGACCCGTTTGAATATCTCACCAAGCGAGACGAGTGGCGAGAGAGGCGGGAACAGGTTTCGATGTTGCAAAACCGGCAAAACGTGCTGGTGCAACAACATCACGCCGAGCAGCAAGTCACTCTTGAAAAAGAACTTGATGCGCAGCGGAATAACCTCCTGGAGCGGATACCCGGCTGGAGAGATACCGAGACCGCGAACAAGGAGCGGGGATCTCTAGCAGAATACGCGACTAGCGTCGGCTTTTCTCAGGAAGAGGTCGACACGGTAATCGACGCCAGGGCTGTCGAGCTCCTGCATAAAGCGTGGCAGTTCGACACATTGATGTCCAAAGGCGCCGAGGCAAAACGGGTTAAGCGGGCTCCTCCATCGGCAAAGAGTGGCCAGCCTGGATCACGCAAGAGCAATGCGACTAGGTCGAGCGGAAAAGCCTTCGATCGACTCTCCAGAACCGGGAAACTTGACGATGCCGTCAATTTCCTCATGTCCAATTCGAAAAAATAAGGAGATTTGTAGTATGGCTACAGCACAAGCAGCCCTGTTTGACAGTGGCAAAGGCGGCGGCGCCGCCATCGGCGAACGGGAGCAACTCTCGAACGTCATAATGCGTATTGATCCGGCAGAAACCCCCCTTTATTCCAATGCTAAAAAAGAAGTGACCAAGGGGGTATTTGTTGAGTGGCAGGTCCAGGATCTCGCCGCCGCGGCGGAGAATGCGGTTAACGAGGGAAGTGACGCGAACTACGCTACACCGACCGCGACGACCCGCGTTGGGAACTATCACCAGATCGGTCAGAAAGCGGTTTCTGTTTCAGATACCCTCGATGTCACCGATAAGGCTGGAAGGGACCGAGAAGTCGCTTACCAGAAATCTCTGAAGGGTCTTGAGCTTCGAAAGGACATCGAGAAAAGCCTCGTGTCTGATCGTGCGCGGTCTGGTACCGATCCTCGGTATGCCGGCACGCTCTCTTCCTGGATCACCAACGCCTCGATCTCGACGGCTGGCACGACGTCAGCTTTACCGACGGGCAACGGGACGGATATCCCAACCTTCGCCGGTACTGACCGTGCTCTCACCCTCGCCCTAATCGACGAGGCAATGATCGCGGCGTACAACGACGGAGGCCAGCCGGACATTCTCGTACTCAGTCCGACAAATAAAGTTAACTTCAGTGACCTATCCTCGGGCTCTGTAGCGACTAACCAGATCAATTATACTGCTCCACGCGAAGCGGCTATCATTGGTTCGGTCAGCCTTTATTTGAGTGACTTCGGCGAGTTGTCGGTGGTGATTAATAGAGCCATGGCGAATGATCGTGCGTTCTTGGTTGACAGTGATCATTACTCAATGTGTTCGCTGACTGGACGGAACTTCAAGGTCAACACCATTGGCAAAACGGGTGACTCCACCCAATTCCAAATTGTCAATGAGTGGAGCATGAAAATCACGCCCAAGGCACATGGTGCGGTCTATGATCTTTCTGGATCTTAGTCTCACTTAGATGTTTGATACTGAGAGCGGGCGCCTTCGGGCGCCCGTTTTCTTTTACGCGTCGTGAGACGCCACCCTTCCCATAGATGGATTTTCTTATGGCACTCGACCATATTTTGACGTCTCGACCGGATATCGGGTACGAGAGCCGGCTGGAGTACGACAACGACCTTGGCGTCGTTGGTGTCCAGCGCCAGAACGTCGACTCGATCAAGGAAAGCGCCAATGCGGATCGTAACGCTTGGGAGCGGGGACATCTGATTGGCAATACTCAGAACCATCGAGAAAAGATCGCCGACATTCCAGTCGTCATGTATTTCGAGCTTATTCAGCGCTTCGGACGCCCGGATCAGGCGCCGCGCGAGTGGGCTAAATGGCTTAGTGAGAACAACGCGTTTCTTACCACTCGGCGCGCTCTCTGATGGCCATATCCACTTACGCCGAGCTCAAGGCCTCCGTCGCCACATGGCTTAACCGGAGCGACCTGACGGACCGCATCGATGATTTCATTGATCTGGCGGAGAGCTACATGGACCGGGTCTTACGGACCTCCGTTCTGATGAGCCAGGCCGAGGCGACGGTGAACGAGGAATACGAGGATCTGCCGGCTGACTACGTCTCGATGGTGCGACTCTACATCTCCAACACGAACCCGGTAATCGATTTGTCGCCCATGTCGCCGCAAGCGTTGATCAATCAATACCCGTCGACCGCCACTGGGCGGCCGGTCGCCTACGCAGTGGTGAGTGACCGCCTCCAGTTTAGGCCGATCCCAGATTCCGAGGCTTACACAACCTCGCTACTCTACTACCGGAAGACATCCTCGACGGCGCTTTCCGCCAGCAACACCACAAGCGCGGTTTTGACCGCGCATCCCGATGTTTATTTGTACTCGACGCTCTGCGAGGCCGCGCCGTTCCTGATGGATGATACGATGCTGACCCGTTATGTCGCGCTGCGCGGCGCCGCCATCGAGGCAGCTAACAAGGCGACGGCCGAGGCGCTTGCGCCAGCCTCGCCGCTTGTAATGCAGCACGGCATGAGGATGATCGCATGAGCACAACTTGGAGCACTGTATCTGGGGCTGTGACGCAGTCCCTCGCCACCCAAGCGGCGAACAGCAAAACGGATGCGGGGAAGCTCGCTACCGGAGTCGCGGGGGCTACCCAGACTCTGTCTGATGGGACCACGAGCCTGAGTGCGCTTCATTATGCCGACGCCGCAGCCACCAGCGCGACGGCCGCCGCCGCCAGCGTCACAAGCGCGGCCGCTGAAGTAGTTTTAGCAGAAGCTCAAGTAGTTCTGGCTACAAACCAGGTCGCTTTGGCTACCTCTGCTGGTGCTGCTGAAGTAGTTCTAGCCGCGGCCCAGGTAACACTTGCCGCTGCTCAAGTAACGCTTGCAGAAGCTCAAGTAACATTGGCCACCGCACAGGCAACCGCTGCTGCCACCAGCGCTACAGAAGCAGCCGCCGTGCTGGCGCTGTTCGAGTCGCAATATCACGGAGCCTCCGCTACGGCCCCAACCGGGGCCAGCGTCACAACCGGCGACCTTTGGTTTGATACCAGTGTTGGTGTAAACGCCATGAAAACGTATGACGGCTCGTCTTGGGTAGCCGCATACATAAGTGCTTCAGGTATGCTGACGGCGACAAACAACCTGTCAGATATTTCCTCAGCCTCCAGTGCTCGAACTAATTTGGGGCTCGTGATCGGCACCAATGTCCAGGCTTACGATGCCGATCTTGCCGCCATCGCCGGCCTAACATCGGCGGCTGACCGGCTAGCGTACTTTACCGGCTCTGGAGCCGCCAGCCTGGCAACCTTTTCGACGGCTGGTCGAGCCCTGGTTGACGACGCTGATGCCTCGGCCCAGCGGACGACGCTCGGCTTGGGGACCATGGCGACCCAAGGGTCCGGGGCCATATCGATCACCGGCGGATCGGTCGCCGGCATAACCGACTTGGCGGTCGCCGATGGCGGGACGGGCCAGGGCTCATACACCAATGGTCAGCTACTTATCGGCAACACCACCGGCAATACGCTTGCGAAAGCCACGATAACGGCGGGTGCTGGTATCTCGGTTACTAATGCGGCTGCTTCAATCACTGTTGCAAATACAAGTCATGGTCTCGGCGCAATGATTGCGCTAGGCGTTGTATAAAGGGAAGTCAATATGGCAAATCCAGCAATTACTGGCACAGTAGGTGTCACAAGCTACAGCGCCAGTACTATCATTAGCACGGCGACGACCGATGAGAACATTCTCGGTAACATAGCCGCGAGTGGTAAATTGATTCGGATTCACTCCCTGGCTGTCCACAACATCGATGGGACCGCCGCCGCGACCTTCCAGTTGAAGAGGCGGGATCAGGACGGCACCCCAATGCACTCCAACGTGGGTACATATCAGGCGGCGATCGGCGCGGATGTCGTGGCTGGTAGTGATCTCGGCGGCATCCACAATGTGAGTGTCGCCGCTGCTAACAGTCTAGTCGTGTATGACAACACCATGAACGTGACCTTGCAAGAAGATGAAAGTTTGGTCATGCAAGCCTCTGCGGCGAGCGACCTGTCAGTAGAGATCAACTATAGTGTGATCGGCTGATGAAGTTAATTGGCGGGAATATATCCGACACACCCGTAAAAAATGTGCGGGATGGTAGCGCCTTTAATGTCGGCGGCGGCGGGTCCTCCGGTGGGCAGGAGGCGTTCCTGTCATCCTTGGGGGAAACTGATAACCAGGAATTGGCGTGGCTCCCTGGCTATTTGTCATCGTACACGGCTGGGTCCCGTATGATTTTAAACTCCGTGGCATCCCCAGCCACGGGCGTCGCTTCGGATGTCTATACGCTCCATTATGGCACGGATCTTCACACAGCCACCGAATTCCCTACGTTTACGGGAACACCAGGGGACGAGTCGTCATCGGAATATCTGCTGTTCGATGGCGGGGACGCTCTAACCGCTTTAGAATCCACGTTTATGAAATCCATCGCTCAAGACAACGCGGCATGGTCGCTCATTTTTGCGATGTTCGTCGTTCTCGAAGCCGGCAGCGACAACCCATCGATATTTAATTCCAATAATACGTCTTACCGAAAAGGTATCGGAATAACTATGAGTCCATCTGAAATAATAACTTTACAGGTCATGCACGACAGCAATGTCTCCAAGCAAGTTTCACACGGAACGACTCTGACGGCAGGGTGGCATACTTTCGGTCTTTCAATCGGAGAGGCGGCTACTACAGGTCACATCATGATCGATGGTGTCAGCGAAAGTTTTACATCTACGTATTCGTCACCAACATCGACCGCCGAGGGTATTTTAAATATTGGGTGTTTCGGCTCAGATGTAAGTGGAGCAGCCACACTCCCGAACACATGGAGAATGGGTGACATCATCATGTGGAACGCGGAAATTGGTTCGACGGCACTAGATGCCGCTTCCGCAGTCCTCGAAACTAAATACGGGATTTAGGACAAATGGCCGCGAGCCGATGAAACCGCCGGCCAAAAAAACCTTCGATGTCAACGAGCAGTCAGGCATTCAATTTTCGTTATCGTTCCTGATTCAGGTGTTGGCCACTGTCTGCCTCGCCGTGTGGGGATACAGCCAGCTCGATGCGAGGATTAGTACTGTTACAAATTCGCTAAGTACTGCCGCCTCAAAAATACATACTATAGAGACCGATCTAAAAGAAAACCAAGATAAGCCCATACCGAGCGACCATGTGCAGAATACAAAGCTATTTGCCCATGAGCGAGAGCTTATGGAGCTGAAGACCCGAATTGCGGTCCTCGAAACCCGCTTGTACGCCTCACGTACTAGATTGGACTAACCATGGTATCGTCTGCGACCAGCATCCTCGGCCTAGAAAAACAGGGCACGGGCGACAATTCAAACGCCTGGGGTGGGGTACTCAACACCCAACTTGATCTGATAGAGGAGGCCGTCGCGGGGACAGTGACAATATCTCTGGCCAGCGGCGACGTGACGCTCACGACCACCAATTATGCCTCCAATCAGTCGCGGCCGAGCCACCTTTTGCTGAACGGCGCCATACCGGCAAACCGGACCGTAACGGTCCCGGCGAACAGCAAATTATTTTGTGTAACGAATTCTTGTACCCAGACCACCGACTACCTGTACTCAGTGACGGTGAAGACCAGCGGCGGCACCGGTGTGACAATCCCGTCTAGCGGTCGTCCAGTTTGGGTTCGATGCGATGGCACCAATGTCGTGGCGGTCAACGGCCTCCCGTTCTGCTCTGTGGGGACTGTCACGCACGTCTCGTTGGCCGCTACCAGCGACGCGGCCGCACTGACGTGGGCCGCCGCTGATCAAACCTCGGACCTGTGGGGAATGGCCGACCACGCCAACAATCGCATCACCCCGCCGACCGGCTGCGAGCTGTTCCAAATCTCGCTAAATGTGTTGATGGCGGAGGTCGCAATCCCGACGACGACACATATGACAGTTGGGATTATATGGAAATCCGGCTCGCCCGGCAGCACGGTCAATATGCCGTTTCAGATACGCACGACGGAATCGGGAAGTGGTTCCGCCAGCAATACTCTTTCCGCGTCGGGATTGTTCCATATGCCAAATAAGACGCTCGGGGCTACGGACCGCGAGAATTTTTTCACCTTCAACGCGGGGTTAAGTGTCTCGACCGCGCTTGCCAAGGTGAATGCATTTGAAATCAACGCGGTGGCCCTGCGATGACGATCGTTGCCCTTCAGCCGCGACCGGGCATTTTCACCGACGACGCCGAAGGCAGCAACGACCAACCGTCGCTAAAATTTGTCGACGGCAACCTAGTCCGGTTCGTCGGCGGGAAGGCCGAGACCATCGGCGGCTGGCAAGTCAAGACCTCTGAGACCTTGTCCGGCAAGGTCAGGACTCTGATGAGCTCCAGCGACCTGGCGGGGGTCCGCAACATTTTCGCTGGGTCTCATACGCACCTCCAGATGCTGACTGGCGGCGCCGTTTACGACATCACTCCTATTGCCGCGGCGGCTGTCGCGATTGGGACTGACGGTATATCCACTACGAGCGGAAGTCCGACGGTAACGGTGACGTCGAGCAACCACGGCCTGGCCGTCGGTCAGCGCGTCATCATAGCTGCCGCCTCCGGCGCCGTCGGCGGGCTAACGATCAATGGCGAGCAGACGGTCGCCACCGTCGCTGACACTACGACTTACACGTACACCGCCGCGTCGAACGCGTCATCCAGCGCTACGGGCGGCGGCGCGTCGATGACCGGCCAGGGGCTCCTCCGCCCCGGTGCAGCGGTCGGCGCGTTTGAATACGGATACGGAATTCTTGGCTACGGCGCCTCGACCTGGAACACTGCTAGAGCCTCCAGCGACGTGGTGTTGGACCCGCGAGTCTGGAGTATAGAGAGTTATGGTGAGGATGCCCTAGCCTGTCCGGGTGCCCAGTCGAGTGTCTATCATTGGGATAGCACGAACGGAACCAGCGCCCGAGCAGTCGCCGTAACCGGCGCTCCCTTATGTAATTTCATCATCGTTAATCCGGCGTCCCGTCATCTCATTTGCTTCGGAGCAGACGGCGACCCTATGAAAATCCGCTGGGCAAGCCAGGGGACTCTGACTACCTGGACTGCCGCCGCAACGAATGATGCCGGGGACATCCGCTTGCTTGATGGATCATCCATTCGATCTGCTAAACGGCTAAAAAATGAAATCCTAATTTGGACCGACACGTCGGTGTACTCATTTAGGTATGTCGGTGGGACTTATGTGTTCCAACTGACCAAGCTGGCCGACACGGCGCCGATCCTCGGGCAGCAAGCCGTGGCCGGATCAGACGCGTTTGCGGTCTGGATGTCCGATGGGCAATTTCAAGCGTATGACGGGACCGTGCGGTCCCTACCGTGCCCGGTTCTCCGGCATGTATTTGATGCCGATCGCGGTCCAGGGGTCAACCTGACGCAGCGGGCGCTGATCGTTGGGTTTTCAAATGTTGAGTTCGGCGAAGTTGGGTTTTTTTACCCCTCTGCCGGATCGTCGGATATCGATCGGGTGGTTGTTTGGTCGTACAAAGAAGGCCCGGACATATGGTGGATTGGTGAACTTTCCCGCACCGCGTACCTCGACCGTTCGATCGAATTATCGCCGACGGCTGTAGATGGCGATGGCATTGTCTACAATCACGAGATGGCCGGCGCCGGCAATAATGGGACTCCGATCCCGTATTCCATAAGAACGGGCGGGGCATTCGTCGCCGAGGGCGAAGATTTATTCCATGTTCGGCAAGCTATCCCTGATTTTGTTCTCGTCGACAGCGATGCCAGCAATGCCCTATCTCTCCAGTTTTTTGCGCGGCTCTTCCCGCATGGCCCCGAGACCAGCGACACCGCGAGCTCAATAACCAGCACGACCGAAACGATCGACACTAGGATCACCGGAAGGCAGATCGCCTGGAAGGTCTCCAGCAATTCGAACCAGCTACAATGGCGGCTAGGAAAGATCCGCTTCGACGTCCAACAGTTAGATGCCGCACGATGACCACGCGCTACCCGGACCCGCCGACTAACCCATCGTTGATGATGGCTTGGGCGGCGGAACTTGTGCGTGCTTTGAACCAGGCGTCGGAGGATGACGCAGCGCGAGTTGCCGGTGAATTCACTGCCACGACGACGGCGACAAGCCGGTCTCTGGCGGTGTCAACCGCCAGCCTGGCTGAACTTGGAAATGTCGTCGGAACCCTGATCAACGATCTCCAGAGTCGATGATCGACCCAGAGACCTGGGCTACTGCCAAGCCGATGCTTGAGGCGGCGCTGGAGCATCAAGACACGCACTCGATCATCGATGTTTATCGAGCGATTGAGGAGGGCGCCGCGCAGATATGGTGCGCCGATAAAAGCTGCGTGGTTACTGAGATCCTAGAGCATCCCAAAAAACGGGTGGCGCGAATTTGGTTGGCGGCCGGCAACCGGTTTGAACTGGTCACGAAGATGTTGCCTGACATCGAGAATTGGGCGCGCGAGCTCGGCTGCGACAGTGTCGAAGTCGTCGGCCGACGGGGCTGGCGGCGGGTCTTAACCGGCTACACCGAGCCGCACACTATTTTGGAGAAAATACTATGAGTAAAGGTGGAGGTAGCTCGACCGCGACCAGCACGTCGCGCGTTTTGCCGGAGTACGAGAAATTCGCGAACGAGACTCTGGCTCTGGCCGGCACCCAGGCTAATTCTGGATACATGCCGTATCTGGGCGAGCGTCTGGCTAATTTCAGCGGCGACGAGCGAGCCGCGTTCGACCAGATCCGCCGCATGGGCCAACCTGGCGGCGCTGCCACACGCGGCCTCGGCCACGGCGTGGCCAGCCGGGTGGCAGGAACGCAAGCCCCGACGATGTCCGCGGGCGGGGTGACCGGCGTCGCGCAGCAATTTATGAATCCGTATCAGCAGAACGTCGTCGACACCACGATGGGCGAGCTACAGCGGCAAAACCAGATGGCCTTGAATCAGGTGGGCGAAGGCGCAGTTGGCGCCGGTGCTTTCGGCGGTAGCCGCCACGGCGTCGCCCAGGGCGAGACCAACCGGGGGTTCGCCGACGCAGCGGCTCGGACCGCCGCCCAGCTTAATCAAGGCGGCTACGACGCCGCGATGAACAACGCGATGACCGTGCAGCGAGCAAATCTCGGATCGCAAGATGCCAATCTGAACCGGCATCTACAGGCATCTAATCAGATGCTGGACAGCGGCATGGCCCGGATGGAGCGGGACATGGGCTACGCAGGAGCGCTATCTGGGTCCGGCGCCGCGCAGCGTGACTCGGAGCAAGCCCGTCTTGACCTCCGCCTGGCTGATTTCTACGAACAGCAAAACCACCCTTTGCAGCAGCTTGGCGTGCGCCAGTCTGCGCTCGGCATGACGCCAATGGGGTCGATCCAAAAGACTCCGGTACAGCGATCGGGGCTAAATTTTGGGTCACTCCTGGGAGGCCTGGGTAGCCTGGCCAGTGGCCTTGGCGGCACCGCCGGGCTTCTGTGTTGGGTAGCTCGCGAGGTGTACGGAATTGACAATCCGCGATGGTTGATCTTCCGGGAATGGGTGGTCACAGAAAGCCCTCGGTGGTTCTTCAAATTATATTCCACCCACGGCGAGGCTTTTGCTCAATGGATCGCCGACAAGCCAAGGATTAAACACATGATCCGGACGGCCATGGACGTCGTCGTCGAT
>Ga0115002_10002922_pt1 | contig 21819 bp, 15 predicted proteins | sample ArcticOcean_MG_C_8_FD_89576 | JGI IMG/M metagenome (GOLD analysis project Ga0115002, IMG submission 89576) | Marine microbial communities from western Arctic Ocean - ArcticOcean_MG_CB11_86 | ecosystem: Environmental > Aquatic > Marine > Oceanic | place: Arctic Ocean: Canada Basin | collected... | reverse complement strand
GTTAATTAGCTTTTTACCTCCTTCTTAAATGAATTAAATTTTAGTCAATTGAAGCCAGATTGATGGTAAACACAAAAACTGTGAAAAACTTCATGATTCAATTAATTTTATGCGCGTAACCTGTATTGTGACGAAGGATACACAACTTGATCGATTCAAATGGTTACATTAACAAAATCAAAATCAAAAAAATATTTTTTTTACTATAGGATCAACAATGTCGCGTTATATCATAATTATTTTACTAGGTCTTTTCCTACAAGCATCGCCAGATCTGTTTGCAGCAATTAACCCTGTCCCAGGTTACCTTGAATCCATTCTGGCAGGTATGGATGAAGCAGAAGATGGTGAATGGATGGAACAGGCAAAGCTGATAGCAGAGGATGCTGATGCGGGAGACATTTTTGGGTGGTCTGTCTCAATCAGTGGCGATTATGCTATTGTAGGTGCTTGGGGTGATGACGATGCGGGAAGAAATTCTGGTTCTGCCTGCATGTTTTCCCTTGATGATGGTGAATGGATTCAACAGGCAAAGCTGACAGCAGAGGATGGTGATGTGGATGACTGGTTTGGGTATTCTGTCTCAATCAGTGGCGATTATGCTATTGTAGGTGCTTATCAGAATGACGATGATGGCGAACAATCTGGTTCTGCCTACATATTTTCCCTTGAGGATGGTGAATGGATTCAACAGGTAAAGCTTACTGCAGAGGATGCTGATGGGGGAGACTATTTTGGGTATTCTGTCTCAATCAGTGGCGATTATGCTATTGTAGGTGCTAGTGGGAATGGCGATGATGGTGAACTATCTGGTTCTGCCTACATATTTTCCCTTGATGATGGTGAATGGATTCAACAGGCAAAGCTTACAGCAGAGGATGCTGATGAGGGAGACCGGTTTGGGCAGTTTGTCTCAATCAGTGGCGACTATGCTATTGTAGGTGCTCCTGAGGATGACGATGATGGTGATGATTCTGGTTCTGCCTACATCTTCGTCCGTGATGATGGTGAATGGATTCAACAGGCAAAGCTGACAGCAGAGGATGCTGATGAGCAAGACTTCTTTGGGCTTTCTGCCTCAATCAGTGGCGATAATGCTATTGTAGGTGCTTATAATGACGATGATGGTGAACAATCTGGTTCTGCCTACATATTTTCCCTTGATGATGGTGATTGGACCCAACAGGCAAAGCTGACAGCAGAGGATGCTGAAGCGGGAGACCATTTTGGGTATTCTGTCTCAATCAGTGGCGATAATGCTATTGTAGGTGCTTGGGAGGATGACGATGACGGTGAAAATTCTGGTTCTGCCTATAAATTTTCACTTGATGATGGTGAATGGATTCAACAGGCAAAGCTGACAGCTGATGATGCTGATGCAGGAGACTTCTTTGGGAATTCTGTCTCAATCAGTGGCGATAATGCTATTGTAGGTGCTATTGGGGACGATGATTCCGGTTCTGCATATATCTACCACTCCCCAATAGAAGACCCCGATGATGGTGAAGATGATGAGGAGGATGTTGATGATGGTGAATGGCTGGAACAGGCAAAGCTGATAGCTGATGATGGTGCTTTTGATGACTTATTTGGGTTTTCTTCATCAATCAGTGGCGATTATGCTATTGTAGGTGCTTGGGGGAATGACGATAATGGTGACGGTTCTGGATCTGCCTACATATTTTCCCTTGATGATGATGATGAATGGATTCAACAGCCAAAGCTGACAGCAGAGGATGCTCGTGGGCTAGACCATTTTGGGTATTCTGTCTCAATCAGTGGCGATTATGCTATTGTAGGTGCTGAGGGGAATGACGATGATGGTGAAAGGTCTGGTTCTGCCTACATATTCTCCCTTGATGATGGTGAATGGATTCAACAGGCAAAGCTGACAGCTGATGATGCTGATGCGGGAGACTTCTTTGGGAATTCTGTCTCAATCAGTGGCGATTATGCTATTGTAGGTGCTAATGGGGATGACGATGATGGAAATATGTCTGGTTCTGCCTACATCTTCGTCCGTGATGATGGTGAATGGATTCAACAGGCAAAGCTGACAGCAGAGGATGCTGGTGGGGGAGACCAATTTGGGAATTCTGTCTCAATCAGTGGCGATAATGCTATTGTAGGTGCTTATTGGGACGATGGTTCCGGTTCAGCCTATATCTTCGTCCGTAATGATGGTGATTGGACCCAACAGGCAAAGCTGACAGCAGAGGATGCTGATGAGGGAGACGTATTTGGGTTTTCGGTCTCAATCAGTGGCGATAATGCTATTGTAGGTGCTAAAGATAATTTCGATGAGGGATTTGATCCTCCCATGCCTGCATCTGGTTCAGCCTACATATTTTCCCTTAATGATGGTGAATGGATTCAACAGGCCAAGTTGACTGCTGCTGATGCTGCTGCTAGGGACTATTTTGGGAATTCTGTTTCAATCAGTGGCGATTGTGCTATTGTAGGTGCTAAGCGGGATGACGATAATGGTGAAAATTCCGGTTCTGCCTATAAATTTTCCTTTGATGATGGTGAATGGATTCAACAGGCTAAACTGACTGCTGATGATGGTGGTGAGAATGACCGGTTTGGGTATTCTGTCTCAATCAGTGGCGATAATGCTATTATAGGTGCTTATTATGGGGACGATGGGTCTGGTTCTGCATATATTTTCCAACATCCTGTAGTAATAGGAATCCCCGCGCTGCCGGTTCAGTTCACGGAAGGCTGGAACCTAATTTCCCTGAACGTCTTCCCGGCTGAAGAATTTTACGCTGACGATGAAGACCGCGGTCCGGATGTGATCCGCATGACCGAGCAGCTTCAGGGGGAAGAGGAACATCACATAGTCCTGATGAAGAATGAGGCCGGGCAGTTTTACCTTCCCTCCTTTGACTTCAACAGCATCCCTTACTGGAATCTAACAGAAGGCTATCAGGTGAAAGTTGATGAAGACATTGAAACTTCATGGTCAGGTGAACAGATCCCAGCGGATGCGGACGTGCCGTTAGAAGAAGGGTGGAACCTTATCGCCTACTATCCGACCTACGAACTGGACGCCTCGGCGCCGGATTATTATGTGCTGTCGCCAATCATGGACAATGTTCTGCTGGCAAAGGACATAGAGGGTAATTTCATGTTACCAGAGCATAATTTTTCCAACATGCGGCCCTGGCGGGAATCACAGGGCTATCAGGTCAAGGTTGACGACGATGTGACCTTGAATTATCCAGAGGAGCAGGAAGAGGAACAGAATGATGCAATCCGCGTAGAAAGAACTGCACTAACATCAACAGGAAACAACATGAGCCTGCTTGTTCAGGGCTTGAATGCTAATGCAGGTTCTGTGTTAAGTGCAATAGACGTGAATAATACAATTGTGGGGCATGGATTTGTCAATGCTGATGGTCAGTGTGGGCTGGCGATCTGGGGTGATGACTTAACGACTGAATCAAAGGACGGTCTATCAGATGGCGAATCTTTCAGCCTTAGAAATGGCGATGAAGTTATAGCTCCGACAGCCTATCTTGCAGGTAAGGATTTAACATTCAAAACTGATGGCTTGATAGTGATTGATGCGGAACGCCAAGTTAGCATTCCGACCGAATATTATCTTTCAGCAGCTTTCCCCAACCCATTTAACAATCGAACTACATTGCGCTACGGACTGCCTGAAACAGGGCAAGTTGAAATTAACATGTATGATATTTCCGGTCGTCTTGTAAAAGGATTGGGCGGGTTTGAAAAGATTGCTGGCAACCATACAATAGATGTGAATGCTTCTAATATGGGTTCTGGTCTTTTCATTGTCAGGTTTGAAGTTAACGGATTTAGTTCTGTTCAGAAGATAGTGTTGATGAAATAGCTAAAAAACAACCAACCCATATAATAATTTAAAACCCGCAACCCCTATAGTCAAGGGATTGCGGGCGTTTCGCTGGGACACAGGGATTCTAAATTCAAATTACTCTCGAGGCAAATGTCAGCACTCTTACTTATCTATTTATAGCAACTTACAGGACAGTTTTTTACATTATAAAATCCGTAAAAAGCCGATAAAGTTCGCTTTGTATTGAATTAATTGGCAAAATAATAATTAGACTCTAATACTAATATTCTAGCGAGTGGAAATAACGATCTAATTCATCTTTAGAGTATCGATTATTTGGTCCTTTTTTTATTTCACTTAGTTTAACCAGTTGAAAAAACTTTGTTCGCCCAATTCTTAAGTATTCCCACGCTTCTTCCGCAGTCAGAAAATCAGGAATTTGCTCAGTAGCCTCTCTAGCAGCCTTCGAATCTGCCAAAGTACGATTAACGAAGTAATCACGTAAGGCAGTATCCGTTATATTTGATTTTAGCTTTGTGTAGAAATTATCTGCATCATCAATAGCCATCGCAGACAAATCAACAGCACCATGCTTCCCTGAAGTTATGTAGTACATCAAACTTTTTCAGTCGTGTAGATTTGTAAATCTTGCTCATCGCCTTTACGCATCTTGTCTAATCTAAGACCTGGTTGCAATTCAATCGAAACAATTTCACCAATGTTCACAACTTCCGTAATGTGGAGTAATCCATTCTTGTTTATCACGTTAGCAGTTTTTTTGACTTTATTAGTATTTCCGTCATCCGTAAAATCTACATCTGGGTAAAATTGATCAACCTTTCCCATTGTTGATTCGACTTCCATCGGCGGATCAAACCTTAATTCATATCGATGACATGAATCTGGATTCTGCATATAGTGTATGTGTCGGCTAATTTTCATTGACAAAGTAGCCAGGCTGGATAGCCTAGATGAACTTTCAATTAGGAAAAGATGCCGTCTTGTCTACTTTCTATTATCTACCTACGTTGATTGGCGAGATACCAAATTTAGCCGTGTGAAAATAAAGAATTCATTTACAACGATTATGTTTGAAAACATCCACAAGGATGGTCCTGTTATAGAAATAGATTTTCAATCTATTGTTGATACACTTCTAACATTTTCACCTTCTTCGGATCATGCTTCCAACTGGTGGGAGGTTTTCGCGCGCGGATTAACGAATCCTCTGCCTCTTGAGGAAGTAACTTCTGAAATTGTTTTTGGTGGAGGTGCAAAGAAGAAACCTGGTCGTAAACGGAAACTATGACATTTGATCCGCGTGTAGCCTTTAATCTGTCAAAGGTTTTGTTTTTTTTGGTTATTATTTATTTATACATCTCTGTAAAATAGCTTATTGAAATTATGGTAACAGCACGATTTAATCTGAGATTAACCAACATATCTACAATTCTACTGTCGTCTCCTGTAACATTAAACTCACACCATTGATGGATGGGATCTTCGCAGACAGGGCGACTAATAAATTTTCTTTCTTCATATTATGGCGTAATTTAACGTGATATGCATGGTCGAGGCGATCCTCCTGTTTCATCTCTCGCAAGGTTATTAAAGCAAACGTCTTGCAATACGTTCGCAGTACGCTCTCAAGCTCAATTAAATTAGAATCATCTTTTGACATGTTAAAACGCAACATTCCGTCATAGTAGCTTGTCTGTCCTAAGGGCGTGAAGAAAAGTAGTATTGAGGTTGCTACAAATCCGGAGGCACCTACAACCGCGACTGTGAAGGCACCCACGCCACAAGCTATTCCGGCTGCTAACGATGAAAACATGAACATTATATCGCGCGAATCCTTAAAGTTCGTGCGAAACCGGATGATTGCAAGTGCGCCGATCATGCCGAGTCCTCGAGCAAGGCTATCGCCGATGGCGTGCATTACCGTTGCTGCCACTATTGATCCGAGAATCACTGCTTGTACATAATTGCGCGAATAAGAAAGACCTCTGAAAGTTTTGACATACGTTATCCCAATCATTGATGAAAGCAGAAACGCCACGAGCACGGTATAAATCATTAGAGGTAGAGTAGGCAACGATGATACCGTGTATAAATTAAGGAAATCTATCATATTATCTCTTTGTTATATCCCAATACTTGGGACAGTTGACGCTGAACTATACACATTTAACCCTAAGACCTCCCGGACTCCAGTCAAATATTTTGAAAAACTCCTTCTCTGCAGATCAAAGCATTTTATCAAATCAATCATCCATAATGGTACAAACGCCGAATAGCATTTTAGCTCCAGTACTACCGAACAATCTGGATCAAAAACAGTTTCTGGATCACAGGAAACCATCGCATCATCAATTGGTGCCACGTTGTAATCGTTCTCAGGGGCATACTTAAGCTCCATGTCAAAAGTTACTCGCCCATATTCATCAACATCGCTGACCCAAGCTTTACGGTTGTATTGGGTTAATACTTTGGGAGTGGCGTCATATGAATGTATCAATCTCTCAATCAACTTACTGTTTCGGATTTCTACAGGATTATCACTTTCAATTATTGAGCTAAATCCCGGCTCAGTATAAACTTTGAACCAGTCAGGATCGCTTAGCATAGCCCGATATTTTCGAATAATATGTCCCTTCTTTTGTTTCAATTCCAAGAAGTAAGGCATACTTGGGTGATTTCCATATGAGCGAACACGAATATTGAAACGATTTTGAACGCGCGCCATTCGCATTCTGACAAATAAAAATTCGGGTGAGTCAAAATATAGACTGTTGACCATGTAGTAACCGTCATCGGATTGAATTGAGTATTTATCAGGAGAGCAGTAAATTGATGCGAACTCTGAAATAGGTTCGACCATCGAAAAGGGGATGGTAAATTTCATTTCAATTCGCTCAATAACGGGCGGTATAGCCTTCTGTCCCTCACTCTTCATCCACAATCTCCATTCCTTTTGAGATGTAATTTTTTAACGGCTTTTCAGAGAGCTTACCGACCAAATCCATGAGTTCTACATAGTTAAAAAGTATTGAGTAGAAAATCTGACTCTGTTGACGATCATTGTTAATAATGCTCTCTCTAATCTCCAATAGGCTGAGCGGATTGATACCCTCCATCTTCATATATGCCTCCAGTGGACTTCGAGCATCACTATTCGCTTTTTTATCAGTGACAATCCGATACTGATTTATTAATCGGCTTAGAGAGCGAATGTTTGATTCAATCCGTTCTGAAGTAGCTCTTTTCTCACCCTCATATTTCAGTTTTTCCTCGATGTAATTTACTCTTCTACGATTAATATTCTCTCTATCTGAATTTATAAATGGAAGCCGAAAGCCAATATCAAAAGAGTATGCCTTTTTATTTTTTTTGTTGTAGTTATCCCTGTCATACTCGAGCTGAAAAAAACTCAAATAATCCCGCTCTTGGGCTTTTTCAATATTGTATTTGATTTTCGCTCTTTCAATCTTATTTTTTCTATCCTTCAAATAGATATTGTCAGAATCGGGGTTTAATTTTAGACTATCAATTTCGCGCACAATATCCTCTATGTCAACCAGCCCATCTGAATCAAATGATATTTCGCTGATCGAATCTGCAGCAATGTGAATCTTGTGAACTATTCCAGTCAGTTTGTTTTTTAATTTCACCAAGTCTAATTGTAAATTCGTGTATTTATTTTCCGCCTGAATATATTCTCCCACATCAAAAGCGAGCGTTCCTGTCTGTTGTCGGAGAACACTTAAGCGATCATCAAATACATCCTGTAATTCCTGAGTAACCCGCAATTGCTCTGTTGTTTCAAGAAAGTCGAGGATCAGTCGATATCTCCTCAATAGTGCTTTGTTAAAATAGACCTGATGTTCAACTGAATAGGCATCCATAATTGAAGCAGTAAGTAAGTTGTTATATTTGGTCTCGCTCCAACCCTTCGGATAGAATCTAAGTGCGTATTTCTGCTTGGATATTTCAAAATCTTTAGAAAATGTACGAAACTCTATTTTATCCATGTAAGGTGTACTAGATGTAGAATTTTCAAGGTATTCAAGTACCTCTCGTTGACTTTCTAAACTATAGTCACTGTATGAGGTTGAAAGGAACTTATTTGTGGTAATTGTGTCCAATTCTGCTGCAAATACTCTACCTGACATCATTAATAGCAAGATGAAAATAATAAAACTACCAGTAATCCCGAATTTCACTATGCTACCTTTTTATATGCGAGATTTAATTGATTATAATTCCCCTGACCAAAATATGCTGCGTTGGAAAAAGCGAATACCCAACGAATTTGCGAATTTAGTGACGCAATCTCATTGAATATTGACAAATCACAGATTGCTTCGTCGTCCCGACCCAAGTGTCGGGAATTTTCGCAAATTTTATTTTCACAAACATTCTGAAAACAGATTAGTTTAGTACATTCATCTCTTGTTGTGCTATATTCTTTCAAAACATCAAATATTAAATCAGCCCTATATCCTTTTAGCAAAGTTGATTTATGCGGGGTAGCGTTGATCAACACTTTTTCACCGAGGATCAAGGGATTTACTGCTGGTATCTTTATTATTATCTCCCGTCCCCAAACTTGTAAATCGGGATGTTTTCGCAGTCGGACGGGGTATTCCACAATTCTTGAGCCAACACCGACGACTGTTCCAGTAATTTTCGTCTTAGAATCTGTTAGTGAGGTCACACCGACCTCCATCCCTACTGAAATATGGGTATATACATCCTCGTAAATATAACCCTTTATTAACGAAGGATTCTTTGTGTGCAGTGTCAGGATGGGGCTGTGAGGGGCTACTATCTCGCCAGATTTGTAATTCACAGAGCCGATTATACCAGATATCTGGGCATAGATTGTGAGGTTGTCCTCTTCATGATTTAGCAGTTCAAGCTCCCTTACGAGCCTTTCTACCTGAATTTCAATCGGGCTTTCGGATGCATCGAGTACATCCTGTAGCAATTCAAGTTGGATATTTATCGGGCTGACTTTTAGCGAAAGTTCTTGGTTAAGAATTTCTATTGCTATCAATATAGGGTTACTTGCTCTAAAACTGTCAGTCATTTCTATTTTTTGAATACTTTTTAGTTCTGAGGTAAGTGCTTTATTAATATTATATTGATTTTCAAGCTGTCTTATCTTGTTATTAATTTCGCTCTGGGTGGCTTCTCTCTCTGCTTTAAGTTGGCTAATTTTTGATATGAGTTCGTTTTTGTTGACACCCTTTTGAGCTTTCAGCTCATCAAGTTGGTGAGAAACCTGATTAATTTTTATAGTCAGGTCCGGACTTATCAGCTCGACTATCAATTGCTGCTGATTGACTGACTGTCCTTCGACCACACTAATTTTTTTAACTTCCACCGAGCTTTCCGAGCTAATGACAATCTCGCGTGTTTCGGTGATTCCAAAAAAGCTGGTGCTTTCAAGCTCACGGGTCCAAGTGATGAATATTACTAAAACCAAGATAATTACCCACACGGTATATAGCAGCCAGTCGCTCTTAAAACGAGTGGTCAAGTCGAACTCTCCTGATACTTGTCAATTGTTGATATAAACTGTAAATGTGAAACGCTGATCCACAATTCAAACTGAGATTATTATAATCTTGGCAATATAGACTGGAATTTCCAGCTTCACCCAAACAATATAGCACATTAGATTAATCAATTAATCCCAATTATTCAATATCGTTAATAAAGGTCTCAAAACACTCCAAAGTTAGTGATTTTGAATCCACAGTTTTACCATTTATTATAACCGAAGGAACAGCATTTATTTTATTAGACCGACGGATTTCGTATTCATTCATGATATAGTGCAAGTAATCGCCTCTGTTCATACGCTTGGCAAGTTCTATGTGATCCATGCCAATATCTTTGGCAATTTCCAAAATTCCTTCAAGGTTCAATCCGGTGCTTGGAGATTGAAATACGAACTGCTTCCTCAACATTTCAAAAAACAGATCTTCTTCTGATGCAATATGCAAAGCTTGAATCTGAATTGCAGATTGTCGCCACAGTGGATTGGGTTTAAAAACAAAGAGAACTTTGTCACCAAAGCGGTCAACTGCCTCCAGCATGACGTCATGTAATTCTTTGCAATGAACACAATTGGGGTCAAAGTATTCAATGAAAATTATATCAGAATCTAATTTGCCCTTCTTAATATCAAAGTGAGTGATTAACTCCTTATAATTAGTTAACAATGGCTTGTCTTCATCATACAGGCAATCGATATCTACAGGCGTGTCTTTTTCTGTTTTCGGTGGATTAAGCTCGGCTAAGATTGACTCAAAATCTATGCCCAATTTTCGCGTTAAGCTGCCCTCTTTACCAATGGGATTAAAATACAATATATCTCCCACACTGAGAAACATAATGATAATCATGGTCAAAGAAAAAAACCATAAATGCGAATGTGGGACTGTTAATGCTATGGGAAAAGCTTTCCAATAGATTATTGAGGTTACAAAAAGGAGGAGCAAAATCGTTGCTGAAGTTAGGCAAAGCGCACATAGGGATTCAATCCAAAATACCTGGTAGGATGACAGCAGGATTGAATAAATAGCCCCGATTGTAATGTTCAGTAATCGCACCGTCCTGATGACCCGCTGTAGCCTATCGTACGTGAAATATATTAACAAGTTCAACAACGTCAGTACTGCATAGAACATCATTCCCCAAAACACATTGGAGATCCCCAACATGGTGCTCATCTCAGATTCAAAAACTAATTTGCAGTTAAAAGTTTCTTCAACAGCTGCATTCGTTGAAAAACCCATACATCCTCGGTCAAACCCACGTTCGCTCATCAGCCATAAATGAATGGTGGTAAATAGCCCGAGCAGGGTTAGAATAATTATTATTCTCTCAAGATTTTTCTTCATAGAATCGCTAAGATTCACTGTTGGCTCCAACCTGGATAGGGACGTGCCTGTTTAAAGTACAGTTGCATCTGGCCCGTCACAGGGTTTTCATCAAATTTGAATTCTGTATCCATACCGTAAAATCCCCCGTTGTTACCATATACGGGATAGAAATAACTGTGTAGAGCACTAAGCGCACTACCTAACTCATGTAGCTCGCGGTCGGTCAAGACAGTTTCACCCTCAGGGATAAGATTGCTGTGTTGAATGTAAACCGCTGGTTGATTAGGAAGGTCGAAGTAATATATAATTTGATCGGTGGTCACGCCTGCCTCTGGAAAAACTACGGATTCTTCACCCTCTTGCACATTGATGTAAAATGCTGGTTCAAGACCAGATATGTCGTATATGTTGTTGGTTATTGCAACGCCATTGGCGTTCTCATCTGGGAATGACCGATGGCAGAGCAGAGCCATGCCGATATTGCGGTGATTAATACTGTAAAACTCACGCTCTTCATAGGCGCGATCAGACCACAAGCTTGCCCATACTTTTATTATTGCCTCTTCCACCGGGTCCGATGGATCATTGGGATCGCCCGATTTTGACCTATATAATCCTGCGCCGTTAAATCCAGCAACATCCTCGGCATTAGTGCTGGAACGGAATCGGAAGCGGGTACTGGGGTAAATGCCACTGTTAAATCCATCCAGGATTTTAGTCTCAACTTCGGTGATAAAATCTGAGTCGATAGGAGCGTCCTCTATTTGGTTGCGTAACCGACTTAGCATGTCCCGCCGAACCTCTATGTTGTTCTGAAAATTCAGGTTGGTGAGCATTTCCTCAACTGCCGTCCATAATCCGTTGTCGGTCATGAATTGGTGATAATAATATACCGGAATTGCAAATGCTATTGGGTGAGGCACATCGTCACCAATCAATGCCAATGCACCATAATGAGCTGCCTTGCCACCAAATGCGGGAATAGCGCGGCTCAATGCTTCAGCGAGGTCAACGTCAGCCATGTTCAGGATGTCCTGCTCATCACGGATATCTGTGACACTGAGATCCATCATTTCAATGTCAATCGGTTCCGACTGATTTGCTTCCCACCACTCGTCGGCTTCTGCCTGTGTAACTTCCCGTATGGAGTAGTCCATTGGGCTTACTGTAAGCTCAATCCACTTGCCTTCAAGGGATCTTAGCGTGGAATCATTGTATGAGTCAATCAGTGCCATATTAGGCGTACCCCGATTTTGCGAGAGCACGTTGATATGAGACAGGGGAGTTTGAAAATCATTGGTTATGATGCCCATTACGATAGAGATTTCATTGGGAACTGCATCGAGAACCACGATCTCCCTGAAATATGGTATTTGATCTTTCAGGTCGTCACTGCTATAAAAAGCAATTAATCCCATACTCGTGCCCAGATTCAATGGCTGATAAGTGATATCGCCGAGGAGTTCTTTTGTGGTTATAACAGGAACATTATTAGACAACTTCCCTGCCTCGATTTCGATTGCTTTTGAGGTGGGGTGAAAGAAAAGACTCTCGCCGAAATATGTGTTATCCTTTATCTTGGCGAATGCCATTTCAATCATTTCTGCACTGGCGTTGTCATATGGTGCTATTTCATAAGTCCATACTCCCGGACCCTCATAGCGGGTGATTGCACCGAGGATAAACCTTCGATTGGGGTTGTAGTATTCCGTGGAGTTAAACTGAGCCAGACTTGGGACAATCGGTTTGCCGTTACCCGAAAGATGAGCGATTGCAAAATCCCAATGTATTTGATATTTACGACTGTTTTGAAAATACAGAGTCCCACCATCTGCCTGATCTATGATGCTCTTTGCAGAGGTTGCACCGGGGATTGATGCGTCCAACGGCTCCGATGCCAAATAAGTATAGTCAGCTTCTACTCCGATCATATGAGTAAAATCTGGTTTATCGCCTTCATTTATTGCCGGTTCCCATATTCTTGGCTCAGGGTTCACTGGGTTGTCATTACAAGACATCAGTAGTATTATCATGGTTATTAGAAGCGAATATTTTACAATATGTTGCGGGTTCACCAACATCATCCTTCTTCTCTGCACCGGAAATCAAAGGCGCAAAATTGTCCCTCGGGGCAATCGGCATCGCTGTTGCATGATATGATTCCAGGGATCGACAGTATTCTTGTTACTAATGATTCAACCACAATATCAACCTTTATAGGCGACTCCGTAGTGGTGGTCGTTTTTCGGGTAACCTCAATTTTTGGAAAACCTGAGATACCAAGTGCCTTTAGCTCATCAATTAGAAAGCCAGCCACATCCTCTGAACCATCATCCGGAGTTTCGCACACGATTTTGCCTCTTGTCCCGCCGTGATAGCTTATATCGAATACAACTGTCAGAGTGGTTGATCCTTGTTGTTCAGGTGGTGTCCACTCCAACCTAATTGGTTCACCATCAAGGGTGATATCATCATTGATAACATCTAAAGGGTTAATTCCCTTACCTGTGACCATAAATGCAGGTGATGATGCGCTACCATCGGCTCTGAAATTAATATCATCCCCCTCGGCGAATGATTCAAAGGGAAGTATAGTTCCGCCTGACGGCTGGTAATAGTTATTTATGGGGTCCATATAGAACGACTCATCCAACCCATCCACGTAAACTCTACCGACATTGATTGCCGAGGGATAAGGTTGACACTCGTCATCTTCGACACAGACATAATTATTATCACAAGCAGGATCACAGAACGGAATACGCGGTTCGAGGAGCAGACAATCGCCACTGCTCGCTGTTTCCTCCCAAATGATGCTAGACGGTGTAGGTCCGTCATACATCAAGCCCAGTACTGAAGTATATCCCTGTGTTGATTCGCGGGGTGCAATCAGAGACACACGAAATGTACCATAAACCTCTGAATCAACGTTTGAGGGAGGTTCAACAGCAGATGGATTGTCTTCGTTACAGGAGGATGCAATTATTACGAAGGCGAAAGAGCCTGCGATAATTAGAGTTTTCTTGTTCATTTTATACATTCTATATAATATACATTTCTTTTTCATTTAACCAACAAAAACTGTGTCGAAACGGTACTCCGCTCAGATTGAAGCATAGGAATATTACTCAACACATCCTACACTGCAAGACTACTTCATTAATACTAACTTGGTGGTTTCAACAAACGATGCAGACTGCATCCGGCAGAAATAAATGCCTGTTGCATAACCTGATGCATCCCAGACAATGGCATGATTTCCCGCTGTTACCTTTTCGCTAATCAAATCTCTAATTAATCGTCCGGATACATCGTAGATCCCAATTGAAACACCACTTGCACGGGGGATGCTGTAGTTAATGGTGGTTGTTGAATTGAAGGGGTTGGGAAAGGCAGGGCTGAGGGAGTATTCAATGACCAAATTTGGATCGACACTCGGAACACCTACCACATTTTCGCCTACAAGCTGCACCCAAAGTTCCTTAGAAGCCGTTGCAGCCCTCGAATGCCCATTAAGTTCTGCGAATACCCAAATATTGTCTGAATCCGGGTCGATGGCAGCTGTTACCATCTGCATCTTACCATGGTCAAAAATATCCAGACCATTTTCTGGGTAGTTTTGATTTACGATTTCGCCTTCGCTATTGAAATGGATGACTTTGATAACATAGCCGACCTCCCATATCACCCAAGCTCCACCTTCAGAATCAGTGATAAGTCTCGCTTGGAAAATATCATCGGTAAAATTGAACCCTTCATCTCCCCATAATCTTTCTCCATCATTAGTTAATCTTTGGAGTACCTGCCTATTCGCTATCAACATCCACCAGATACCATCGGATGCAAGTTGTAATCCACCTAGGTTAGTTCCCCAATCGATAAATTCATCACTGAAAAAATAGAGAGTGTCGCTGCGCAGCGTTGTGGACGATGCACCAATTTCGGATCGAATCATCCGTGCATCCCTATTATGCCAGTAAACGACTGCGGTGGTGTCCTGAAAGGCTACCCGGTCAGGATAGTTAGATCTGTAATCGCTACCTTGATAATCAAGTTCCCTAGTCCAGCTAATGTTCAGGTTGTCATCTAATAGAGTGGCTCTCCAGTAATCTGTGTGTGGGGGGTGGTCAAAATAGAGCCAGCCTTGCCCTGGCCAGTAATCCAAAAGCTGGGGAATACGCAGATCCGTATCAACGCTTCGGAGGACTTCACCAGATGAGTCGAGCTCAATCAGCCTTACCTGACCACCTTGCATATGTCTAAAAACTGCCAACAGGCGATCGCGACCGTTACCGACTGGGCTGGAGTAATCGGTAAGACCGATGCCACCATCGCGGTCGGACTCGACGACGCTTAGCCCCCAACCTCTTAGCATGGGTTCCTCTGCGCTTATCGCATAACGCCGTTGCCAAAGCTGCTCGCCGTCTGCATTAAACTTTAATACCTCCACCAGCGGATTTACTCTGGGATAGAGTTCGACCGAGTGGGCAGCAATGATACAATTGTCGCTCGTGGTCAATATCCTCGAGTTCACGCTCCAGTCAGGCAGGCTGAGACCACTTTCCTCCCAAAGCACTTCTCCATCCAGATTAATCAGTTGCAGTCGTCGGACATAGCCACTCCAATGAATTAGAAAGGTATTCGGTACCGGCCCGGGAAATACACCGTACAGAGACTGATGAATATCGGCGGTATCCAGAGCGATTCCATCCTCACCCCACAGAAGTTCTTGTTCAGAATTTATGCGGTTCAGATAAATCTTTGCATCTTCATCTTCGAATCTTTGCATGGCGACGATCACGCTGGAGGTATCGGCAGGGACTATCTTCGGATTAGAATTTATAACGGGTTCAAAAAATAAGAAATTATCCCCCCACGTAACATCTCCTTGCCGGTCAATATGGCGAAGCCCGACGGGATTGGCTGCAATCCAACAGCCACCGTTAAGGTCGGAACAGATGACCGCCTGTTGCCCGATCCGCAACCGGATGTATTCATCCGCCGCCTGCCCCCATTCGGCACGGGATGTTGAGGCACAGATCAATAAAATGACCAGTGTGGAATTGAAGGTTGTGTAATTACTATTCATCAGCTGTCAAACATATGCTCTATCATATAAATTTAGAGTATATTACAAGTTACCCTCCACCAATCGCAGCAAACCCCTGCTCCAGATCATCAATCAGATCGTCAATATCTTCAATCCCAACCGACAGCCGAATAAATCCGTCCGTGATGCCAAGCTCATTCCTTGTCTCTATCGGCACGGAAGCATGAGTCATTATCGCTGGATGCTCGACAAGCGACTCCACACCACCAAGCGACTCCGCGAGTGTGAAGAGCTTCAGCTTCGACATGAACTTTTTTGCCTTATCTAAAGTCTCAATATCAAACGAGATCATACCTCCAAATCCAGAAGATTGAGCTTTGTGAATTTCATGTCCGGGATGATGTGGGTCGCCAGGATAGTAAATTTTCTTGACCGAATTGTGCGATTTTAGGCATTCAAAGACTTTTCTGGCGTTCTGTTCATGGCGATCCATACGCACATGCAGCGTTTTTATGCCACGCAATGTCAAAAAGCAATCCTGAGGACCGGGTATGCCACCAGCCGAGTTTTGGGCAAAATACAGCCTCTCGGCAAGATCGGGATCAGAGGTCACTAAGGTACCACCAACAACGTCCGAGTGTCCACCGATGTACTTGGTGGTGGAATGCATGGCAATATCTGCACCGAGTTCAAGAGGTCGCTGGAAATATGGCGACATGAAAGTATTATCCACACCAAGCAATATGTTCTTGCTTCTGGCAATCTTCGACACTGCGGCTATATCTGTAATTTTAAGAGTGGGGTTAGTCGGTGATTCTAACCAGATCATTTTTGTGTCCTCAGTCAGCACCGCCTCAATATTGTTTGTATCGGATGTATCCACAAAGCTAAACTCCATTCCAAAATTCCGAAATATCTTATCAAACACCCTGAAGGTGCCACCATAAATATCGTCCGAACAGACAAAATGATCACCAGATTTGAAAAGCAATGTCAGTGTGGAGATCGCTGCCATGCCAGACGCAAATGCGAGACCGAAGTCTCCCATCTCGAGCGAAGCGAGGCAAGCCTCCAATGCTCTCCGTGTCGGATTGTCGGTTCTGGAATATTCGTAGCCCTTGTGCTCTCCCGGTCCAGATTGAGCATAAGTAGATGTTTGGTAAATCGGTGTCATTACCGCACCGGTTAATGGATCAGATTCTTGCCCACCATGTATAGCACGGGTGCCAAATTTATAGTCTTTGTCGTTTTTCAACTCTTGCTCCGTGCAAGATATGATATCAGGTCTATTCTCGTCAGAATGCCGAGAATATTTTCACCCTGCATGACGAGAACAGCACCTACACCTGAGGAAAAGATATTTGCAAGGTCCGAAACTGGTGCTGCAGGATCGATTACAGAAAATTCTTTATCGGTGACGACTCGAACGGAACTGTTAAGTCCTTCTGATCGGTCAGCAAACGCCCGAAGTAAATCAATTTCATATACCATACCGATAATTTTCCCATCCTCTTTAACGGGCAATTGAGAAATATCGTACTTTTTGAGGAGAGTCACTGCATCCATAATAGTGCTGCCAGCTTCAATGACCACAGGCTCCTTCCGTTCAGTTCCGAGCAGCTCGGCGACATCACTATCGAGCCCTTCCTCGACCATAAATTCGTTGTCCGTCATCCAGCCGTCGTTAAATATTTTCGAGAGATATCGTCCTCCTGAGTCAGGCAAAATAACGACAATCACATCTCCCGGCTTGGCTGTTTCGGCAACTTTTAACGCTGCCCAGACTGCACCACCTGATGAACCTCCGGCAAACAGACCCTCTTTGCGCGTAAGCTCGCGGGTGGTCAGGAAACAATCGCGGTCGCTGACCTGAATAATGTCGTCAACTACTGAGAAGTCCATAGCCTTGGTTGCCATATCCTCGCCGATTCCCTCGACCTTATAGGGATGTGGCATAGGTATTTTTCCAGTTTTGAATATACCGTGAAAAACCGAGCCAATCGGATCAACCGCAATATTTTTCAATCCGGGAATTTTTTCTTTTAAGAATTTGCCAGCACCAGATAATGTTCCACCAGTTCCTATTCCTGCGACGAGGTAATCTAATTTTCCACCCGTCTGTTCGTAAATTTCAGGTCCGGTGGTCATATAGTGAGCCTCGATATTGTCGAGGTTGTGATATTGGTTGAGGTAGAACGAATTAGGAGTCTCTCTTGCGATCCGTTTAGCGGTCTCATAATAACTGTTGGGTGCATCTGCGGGGACGTCGGTTGGAGTAACTATAACGCGGGCTCCATATGCCTTCAGCAAGTCGATTTTTTCATTCGACATCTTATCTGGCATAGTGAAAATGGCTTTGTAGCCCTTGATAGCTGCGACCATTGCTACTCCTACGCCTGTATTGCCGGAGGTATTTTCTACTATTGTGCCACCGGGCTTGAGCAGTCCGTCACGCTCGGCCTTTTCAATAATGTGCAGTGCCATGCGGTCTTTGATCGAGCCTCCGGGGTTAAGGAATTCCGGTTTTACATAAATTTTAACTCCATTCGGCGGTGCCATCTTGTTGAGACGAATTAACGGAATATTTCCGATACCTTGCAGGATGTTTTCTAAGTATTTCATATTTTCTCTAAAACGATTGATGATAATTTCAATTAGGGTGTAAAGTAATAATGCTTGCAGCCTAATGACAGTGAAATTGGGCATTCGGTCAAGCTATTTGATTGCAAAGCTGTCTTACTTGTAAATACACCGCTACAAATTATAGCTTAGTTGTGATTGTTACAATCCCTATTGATGCATGTTTTATCTTATCCCCTTTTTTTTCAGGTAAGGGATCAATCAAAATTAAGTAACTGTAGTTGTTGGAACAAGACAAGACATCATTAATAGCTGAATTATCAATCAAATTATCATCCAGTTAAGTTCATGAAATACTATTTTTAGGTTTTATATTTAAAAATAATAACCGTGCCATATTACGGATGAAGTCCGAAACAATAGAAACCTCCATAACCGCCACCGGCACCTACCGTATCAGACCCAGGCGGTGGACGACCTTCCGTACCGACTCCGGCAGCGCATCCCGGTGCCGAGAATTCTGAAATCCAGTGATTCCCGCGTCCATTCCGCTCGCGTGGCCATGACATTCCACAGCGTGGAGTTCCATTGTCCGGTGAGCCGTCAGAAGTAGTCCAATCCAGGCAAGTAGAATTATTATTCATCAACCTTCCAACCAAAGTGGAGCCAGTCAGCATGTGATGATTATCCTGTGGAGGCTGATTTGGGTCAGGCTGGTGATTTGGTATGCCCCATTCGTTAGGGAGGTCATTTTGTATGGTTGGGTCACCATTTTGCATACGATCCTCGCCTACAAGGTCATCTAAAGATGGTGCTACAAGACGCCCGAGTCGGTCATACCATGGTCCATCGCCTATCCGGTCGATGGCATTTACAGGGTCACCATTTTCATCTGAGCTGACGCTTAAGAATGCACGCCACTCTTTAGAAGCTGAGCCTGCCATGCTCAATTCAGCGATCTCTTGACAAATTTTATCCGCTCCACGCAGTCCCGCACCTGCACCGGTCTCGCCATAACGAAGATCTCCGCCAAATCCATCCTCGCTTCCAGACAATTCTCGTATTGAAGCCAGACTTGTGACGAAAAAGCTGAAGTGGGGGAGCGTATCACCCTCCGTTATGGTAATGGTTATCCTAAGATCGTCAGTCAAATCGCCATCGGAAACCGTAAATATCGGCTCATACGTTCCCGCATCCTCTGGATTTGTCTCCCATATGAATTCAGCGGTACCATTTCCATGATCTAATAAATCAGCCTCTTGTGGCAGGTTTTCGCCATTCATACTAAATTCTAATGCGTCTCCGTCGGGATCGAGAGCAATTAGGCTAAGCTCAACTCTTTCGCCGCCCTGTGCTTCAAAGCGATTACCATCATTTATGTCCTCGATTAGCGGAGGTCGATTTCTATTGGTTATAATTATAGTCAAAGTAACATTGCGTTCAGCTTCACCATCGGACAAAGTAAAAACCGGACTGTATTCACCTGCATCTGTGTAACTTGTGATCCAAGTAAAGAGTCCGCTTTGATCTCCGTTGTCGGTGAACTCAACAATTTCTGGTAATCCCCCAAGGTTGGACAAAATTATAGTTACAGGATCGTAATCGGGGTCGCTTGCGGAAATATTGAATGTGAATTCTTCGTCCTCCCTGCCAATTAGAGGGTCGGAAGGATTTGGAGATTCGCAGACCGGTGCCAAGTTTACATTACCAATAGCTATTTCTATCGAAACGGTGGTTGACAAATCACCATCAGAAACCATGAAGGTAGGAGTGTAATGACCTTCTCCTTCAACTCCAGGTGTCCAACTAAATACTCCAGTTCCATCTTGTGAGTCAATAAATACTGCCTGCTCAGGTAATCCTCCTCTTTCGATCATGAGGATTGATAAATCATCACCATCGGGATCACCTGCTCTGACTTCAAATGTAAGTTGCTCGTTTTCGTCACCGGTAATCGCTTCGTTTGGATTGGGCTCGTCCCAGACAGGAGGGCGATTTACATTGCCTATTGTTATAGTCACCGATAAATTGTCACTCATTTCACCGTCTGAAATTGTGAAAACTGGACGATAAACACCCGCATCATCGAAACCTGATTGCCAGCTAAAGTTGGCAGTGCCGTTGCCATTATCGACAAATTCTGCAGCCTGCGGAAGAATATCTCTATCAATAGAAAACGTCAATGCATCGCCATCTGGATCGCTTGCTGAGAGCTGAAAACCAACAGTTGCATTTTCGTCAGTTTCGATTTGGTTGCTCTGATTGATGTCCGCAATACTGGGAGCGCGGTTTACATTTTTGATAGTAATTGCGATGGTGATGCTACTGGTCAGGTTGCCATCGGAAACAGTGAAGATCGGCTGATACATTCCTGCATCATTGAAGCTCGTTTCCCATGTGAAGTCACCTGAACCATCACCGTTATCGACAAATTCAGCAGTTTCCGGAAGGTTGAGTCTGTCCCAGTTGAACTCTAATGCATCACCATCAGGGTCAGAAGCCATAAGTTGGAATGAAACAGTTGCTCCCTCATCAGCTTCGATCTGATTTCCACCCTCTAATTCTGCAATATTTGGTGCATTCAGAGCGGGAGATTGTGGGTCATTTGAATCACAACCGACAAAAAACATCAATCCAAATATGAGAGAAAAAAGTGTAATTCTTGCAAAAAGTGCAAAATTCTTCATCGGTATCCTTATGTTTATTATTACTAATATTATATAACGCTAACCTTCTCGATCAGTGATGTTTACAACATATCCGTAGTTATAAAGCAAAGCCTATGCCAGTGGTAACATCGCCAAAATATAATGTCTCTTCCAAATTAACAATTACACTGGAATGTAGAGACTATTAGTTTATTTATTTAAGCCTTAAATATGGATTGACTGTGGTTATTACACAAGCTTCAAGCTCTCTTTTCAGGTCAAACTTCTATAGTAGCCTGCGAATATTGTTCACAGTAGTTATGTCAATTATTCGCAATTTCTAAAGGTTAACTGCTCCAATCGAAATTGCGAACATAGTGAAGAAATCTCAGCTTTATTGACCCTATTTAATTAGTAAAAACCCTGTTGAAACGGTACTCCCCCGCGACTGAAGCATCAGAATATATTCACCACTGGAGAACTTAGATAGATCCTGTATCATGTAAGGAGCCTCCATCATCCACCCACTGGAAACAGACCTTCCCATCTGATTGTAAATAGTGTAACCAATCGGCTCGTTTGGATATTTTGTTTCAAATTCTATTTTGAAATGTGAGTTGCTTGGTGTGAAAATTTAGACTACGGTTGACAGAATAGTAAAAGTGATTTTGAGAATTCTTATTGAACTATTATTATTCACTGAAATAGCAGACCCTCTATTTCGATGAAGCTGTCCACATTTCCACAGCAGCGTAATTTCTATAATAATTGCGCCGTAGAGGTGTGGTAATGTTGTCAGGTGGAGTTCAGTATTTATTG
>Ga0115002_10002920_pt1 | contig 21824 bp, 20 predicted proteins | sample ArcticOcean_MG_C_8_FD_89576 | JGI IMG/M metagenome (GOLD analysis project Ga0115002, IMG submission 89576) | Marine microbial communities from western Arctic Ocean - ArcticOcean_MG_CB11_86 | ecosystem: Environmental > Aquatic > Marine > Oceanic | place: Arctic Ocean: Canada Basin | collected... | reverse complement strand
TATGTTAGGTACCGATAATTATGCATTTTTAAAAGAAACATACACGGATTCTCGTTGGATGTCTGCTATTCAAGAAAAGATGCCATTTACTAATAATAAAATGAACGAGTATGCGTCAAATGGAACTTATTATTTTAAAACTGGTGCTATTATGAAAAAATATTTTCAAGAATTAATGGATTTAGAGATGAAGGTAAAAAACGAATACTATGTATCAATGGTTTATAATTTATTAGTTAGAGATAAATTATCTGTTAATATATTTGAAATAGAACATATGTTACAATGGGGAACACCTAATGATCTTGAAATATATAAAGATTGGTCTAGATATTTTGAAAATATAATTAAACCACAATCCAAATTTATAGATAATAATAATACTACAACATTATTACCATTGGCTGGTAGAGGTAGTAGATTTGTTAAAAAAGGTTATAATGTTCCAAAACCATTAATTGATGTTAGCAACAAACCCATGATTGTACAAGCAGTAAATTGTATTCCAAAATCATCCAATTTTACATTTATTTGTTTAAAAGAACATATTGAAAAGTATAATTTAAAACAAGAGCTTAGTGAAAATTATAATAATCCAAAAATCGTCATTATAGATAAAGTTACTGAAGGACAGGCATGCACATGTGAATTGGGATTAAATTCTACAAAGTTCGATTTAGAACAATCTGTTTTAATTAGTGCATGCGATAATGGAGTTTATTATGATGTGGACAAATATCAACAATTAGTAGATGATGATAGTGTTGATGTAATTGTTTGGAGTTTCAGAAATAATTCTACCAGTAAAAATAATCCAAATATGTACGCTTGGATGGATGTTGATGAGAATGATAATATAAGAAGCGTATCGTGTAAAAAATTTGTAAAAGAAATACACGATATCAAAAAAAGTCATGTGATTATTGGAACAATGTTTTTTAGAAAAGCAAAATATTTTGTAGGGGGATTACAAAAAAATTATAAAGAAAATAAACGAACTAATAATGAATTTTATGTAGATGATGTTATAAATCAAAATATTAAAGATGGATTGAATGTTAAAGTTTTTGAAGTTGATAATTATATTTGTTGGGGAACCCCCGATGACTACGAAACATATAAATATTGGCAAGATTTTTTTCATAAATGTAATTGGCATCCATATCATAAGGAATTAGATATTACATATGATACAAGTAAAATTATCAGAAGCTAAAATATGCTGATTTTCATTGATTTATTATATAAATTATGAACGTAAAAGATCAGTTAAAAGATTTAATGTCAATGATTCATTACTATCTTCTGGTTTCATCCATTGAAATTTATAATAAACGTATGAGTAATAACTATATGGACTATTTGATAATATTTCATTTCTTATTTCAGAAAAAGAATATGTAGGTAAATTTAATATTTTTAATATTTCATTCGTCATATATTTTAAAACACAATTAGTAGGATGATTATTTGTATGCATTAATTTTATTTTTTTTATATTTTCTAATGTAAATAAGGGTGTAATTTTAATATCACAATATTTTTCTTTATCTTTTATTCTTTGAATAGTATTATCATATCTTTTTTTAAACTCAAAATTTATTTTATTATTATGATATAAAATCATAATTTCTTTATTTGAAAATTTTTTTTTTAAATTTATAATAACATCTCTATTTACTATTTTTGAATTATCATAAGAACTCCCTCCATCTATTTCCGCAGCATCATTAGCATCATATAAAGGAAATAAACAAGCAAAATAAATATAAGGGAAAGCAATTTTAATACATCCTTTTTTTAAATTAGTTAAAATATTATTCTCCACGCTTTCATCAGTTGAATATTTTCCATATTTTTCATTTAAAGGTTGATATATAAATATATCTGCATTATTAAATACGTTAAAAGGTATTTCTTTTTTTTTCCAAATAGTTGAAAATGTTTCAATATAAATTACTGATTTAAACTTAATTTTATTACATAAAAATGTTTTAATACCAATACCCGCCTTGACAATTTGTATAAAAAACCAAATTTTTATTAGAATTGTTCATTATGTAAAAATATGGTATATATATTTAAATGATAATATTTATAATTTATATATAAACTTGACATATATTATCTATAATGAAGATAGCGGTAATAATAGTTGGTAAAAATAATTATAATGAATATGAATTAAATGAAATTACACGTTGTTATAATCTTGATAATCCCAATACTGATATATTTATTTATAATAACTCTTCGAAAGAAGTCAATAATAAATTTTTAAAATTTTTTGGAAAAAATAAAATAAAATTTTTAAATACTATACAGGGTACAAAATACGAGCAACAATGTAATCATATCATACATACAATGAATGATGCAATTATAAATAATTTTAAAAATTTTTATCAATCATGTATAGAAAATAATATAATTAATAATAATACTCTATCGATCCATGTACCATTCAAAAAAATATCATTTTTTAAACCATTTAAAAGCTCATTTTATCAATATTATCAATTATATTTATCCCTATTGGAAATTGAAAAATATGAAAAAATTAATAATATGAAATATGATTATATTATGAAAATTAGACCTGATTTTTTTTTAAAGCATAATAAGTTTGGACCAAATCATTATTTTTCTGATAAAAATGATGTATTATTAAAATCGTATTCTAATTTAAAATATTACTATGATAAAATAGAAGAAGATGATAATTATTATCCTACAGAATTCAGAATAAATAATTATTTATATTGGCGAACAACAAAATTTTTAGGTGGACAATACGTATTAAATAAAAATTCTTATAATCAAGTGAAATCATACTTAGATAACAGAGAATTATTTAATGATAAAATTAAAAATGATTTCGTTATAACTATTAATGATGCGTGTTTTTTTTCTAATGCTGATAATTTTAAAAAATTTGTAAAAAATTTATTTCAAAAATATGGCGAATTTTATAGTAAAGATGTAAAATTTTGGTGGACTGCTGAAAGCCAATTACATCTTTCAATCTTAGATAGTAATCTATTTTATTTTGATTATCTTCAGAATGATAATTATTATGGAGCACGATATAGGAAGAATTCAAAGTGGGGGACGATGATGTGGGTAAATGATTACCACGGCACAGAAAAATATGATAAGCAAGAAATGAAAACTTATTAAAATATAATCCAATTTTGGTTTTCATATAATGAATAATAATAGCCTTGTCTAACACTATTGTGAAAATATATGTTATTTTTATTAAATAAATTATATTTTTTTTGTAAATTATAAATAATTAATGACCAAAAGGTAGACAAAATATGAATTTCAGTTGCTTCTTCTATTATTTTTATCATATCAAAGCATGTTTCACTACAATTACATAAATTAAATACTGGTAGTGATTTATTTACTATTTTACTTTCATCAATTGATAAATTTCTTATATTATCTTTAAAAATAATATTATATTTTTTACCTATCTTATTTGTTAATTGTAAATATTTATCATTTTCCAAATTTAAATCTCTATTAATAATGAAATTATCAATTGCCAAGTTTTCATCTATGCCATATGTTTTATAAAAAAAATATTTATCTCCATTGTTAGATGTAAATTTTGTTGTTTTATCTAAAGATCTTCCATAAAAATTAATATCAAAATTTTTTATTTGGTATTCTTTTACTATACTATTTCTATAATTACAATCATCTAAAAGAACTTTATCTATAAATAATATTTGTAATTTTTTTTGATTTTTAAATATAAAATTTATCATTTTATAAGAATCTTTGCGTATTAAAAGAACTACTTTATCATATTTTTCAATATTAAAATATACCAATCCGATACATAAGATAATATCAGTCCAACCCTGATGAAACATTATTAAAGATTTCATTATTTATTAATATAATTTTTATATTTAATAATATAATTTATTAATTTGTAAATCTAGTAGCCCATATCGGATATTTTTTGGATAAATTACTACCAAAGCTTTCATTTCCAAGACATCCGCCTCTCCCAAACCAACACTCGTCTTTAATGATTAGATTTCCTCCTTTTAATTTATATAATAAACTCATTATTGATTGATCCCAACGATGATTTTCTCCCTTTTGTGTATACGTTTCATCAAATAAATGTTTATTATCTTCCAATATAGATAATACCTCTTTAAAAAAATCCATGGTAAATTTTGTTTTTCTTATTATATGAACTGTTGCCATTAATTGTTCATTTGATATATATTTATCCATTTTTGTATTATATCTCTTCTCAAAGTAGTTTATGGTATATTGATTTGTATATTTTTTTTCTTGATGAGTTAATAAAAACCGCAAATGACCCGCCCAATGATTATTTACCATTTCTATATATTGATTAAATCTTTTTTTGGCTTCAATTGTAGTACATAAGTCGCAACCAGCATCAAAATATATCAATACATCATTATCCATCATTGCTTTTAATTTTTCATAAATAATATAGGGTTTCCATATCCACCATCCACCCCCTCTTTTTGAATTATACCAAATTTCTTTATTATTTTCTTTAAATTTATTACTAATATCATTTTCATTATACATTTTAAAATCATCAAAATAACCACTATTTTTAAATGCTGTCGCCTTTTGTTGACGAGCATTAAATGTCCTCGAAGCATAAGATATTCCATATATCTTCTGTTTTTCAATCAATCCTAATTTTACCTTTAATTGCCATTCTAACGTTTTGTAATAATTATCTAAAACATATGGGGCTTGTTTTGTAAATATATCTAATTTTATTTCTTTTTGTGTGGCTATCGATATTTGTTGGTTTAATAAAGTAGTGTTTTCTATATTCATAAAACAATAACAATCTTCTTTTAATATATCTTTTTCCGGTAAATCTATCCCCCAATATAAAGGTATACATCCTGCTTCTAAGGCATGCATTATTTTTTCAGTACAATATCCGGTATCCGCAGAATTTTCAGGGCATATCGTAAATTTTGATAATTTAATAAAGTTTATTTTATCCTGCCAATTAGCACCAATTTTAATACCATTATTTAAATATGAACCAGCACTTGCAACTTTACCATATTTTGACAATTCTGTGAAAATTTTAGTCCGACCTCCATTCCAATCGTGTCTACAAACCAAAGAACCAAGAAACTTTTTATTAACACTATTTTCTTTACGTTTTTCTAACATATGTGTTATAAAATTATTAGAACTATCCATTGTAAAAAAATTATAGTAAATTAACCATAAAGGTAGTCTTATTTCATTATTTTTAATATCATTGGGGTGCATCCCTAATCGTAAATCAAATATTTTATTCATTAAGGATTCGTTGTCATATTCTTTATAGCGTTTTAGATTTTCTCCTGTATAAAAAACTTTTATTTTAGCTTTGGCATTTATTATATTACTTATAGAACCCGAATTAGAACAAAATAGAATATCCGGATTTTCTGTATGATGAACTAATTGAACATCAGAAAATATTGTTTTGCAAAAATTTGATAGCCAAAAATCCGGTGGGTCTCTTTCCACGTTTTGATTCCAAAAATTAATATAACTTAATTTCATATTTATACATATTAACAATATATGTTTAAATATCTACTATAATTTTTTCAATAACACCTTCTTCAATTATTTCCTTTTTAACCAATTTATAAGTAAGAGAGTCTATCCCATTACCTATAATATATTTTTCTTTTTCTATATTTGATAAATTTTTCCACATTCTATAATGAAGTTTATGGTGTTTTGACTCAAATCTTCGATCCCTATCATTTATATCATTAAATGCTTTAAAATATGTATCATATATATGTCCTGGTTCTCTTTTCCAATTTGAATAATTCAATAAATTAGTTTCTTTTTTAAACTGATAATGCAATACTCTATTTTGAATTGCTTTATCTTCCACTCCCCAACCCCAAATATTATTAGGAAATCCATTGATTACAAATAAATTCTTAATATTGGTTTTAAATATAGGTGCTAGTGTATCACAAGGAGACGTTAATATCCCCTTAAATACATTATTATCTACTTCCTTGTTATATAATTCTATAATAGCTTTTTTTTTAGGATTGATATCTACATCATGAGTTATTATATATTTACATTCGTCTTCATATTCTTTAAAAACAACATTTAAAAGTTTTCCCCTATTAAAAGGTTTTCCCTCCGTTTGTTCCACTATAACTACTTTCATATTTTCCATATATTTTTTCAATAATGGTACGGAATTATCTATAAAATATTTCAAATGCTCTTCTCGACCTCTATATGGAATTATTAAAATTGTACTCATTTATATATAATAAAATATAAAGTTTTTTTTTAACTCATTATACATTAAACATAAAGGTAATATTTAAATTATCATTCTTTAATATTTTATATCCCTCACTTATCAATCTATCAACTATACGTTGCGTTTCATTATTCACATCCTTTTTTTTAAGGTATAAATCGAACTCAATACACAAATAAACCGTGATATTAAAATTTATCACCTTTGGAAATTCAAAACGCCGATTATAAGTTTGAATATAATAAAAAATATATAAGTAAATAAATATATAAATAATATAGATGAATAATTATGATTATTTACAGGTTTATAATATTAATAATAAATTACGGATCGGTTCAAAATATGATGGTGGATATATTATTTTAGATGATTTATGTAATTATGATGTGTTATTATCGTGTGGTATAGCAAATGATGATGATACATTTGAACATTATTTTGTAAATAAATACAAAATAATATGTTTTGCATTCGATGGAACAATTAATAATATTCCACATAAACATCCAAATATAATATTTTTAAAAAAAAATATTGGTGCGACGAGTGATACAACTGATATGAAAAATGTAATTAAAAATTATAATAATATTTTTCTAAAAATGGATATTGAAGGTAGCGAATTTGATTGGATTAATAATTTATCAGATATTGAAATTAACAAATTTAAACAAATATGTATAGAATTCCACTTAGAACACGAGTGTGCTAATAATATAAGTTTAAGTAAAAAATTAGATGCTATTAAAAAATTAGCAAACACACATTACTGCATTCATTTTCATGGAAATAATTGGAGAAGCACTACATTAATTGGTGAAAAAATTATTAACATAGGAACTTCAGCAACTAATAAAAAAATTATAAATTTAGATAAAGAATACTCAACTGATACAAAGATTGTATTTGATTATAAATCACAATTTCCCATAAAATTTTCTTATAAATTTGATAAAAATCAATTGATAATAACAAGAACAGATGAAAATAGTGGATGGGATTATAAATATAGATGTGTTATAGATGGAATACAAATACCAAGAGTGTTTGAATGCACATATATACACAAATCATTGGTTAAAGAATTAGGGTTAAATTCCAACACAATTCCAAATGTCCTATATGATACACCCAACACTGGTAATTGGAAACCCCCTACAAAAGATTTTGAAAATAATAGAAAGGCGAATACTATTATTCCTGATATATGTTTTAAAACATATCCTTTTGTTAATAATAAATTAAAAATGGAAGATACTTTTACTAAAATTTATGAAAAAAATCATTGGGGTAATAATATGGATATAGCATATTCGGGTAGCAGTGGTTTAGGAAGTTCAATAGAATATAATAAATTTTATATTCAATTTTTAAGGAAAATTATTGGGGATTTAAAGATTAATAAAATAGTTGATTTGGGGTGTGGTGATTTTAGAATAGGCAAATTATTGTATAATGATTTAGAAATTACTTATACAGGATATGATGCATATAAGGATGTTATAGAGTACCATAAAACACAATATTCAGAACCAAAATATTCTTTTAAACATCTTGATATATATGCAGATAAAGAAAGTATTATAGGAGGAGATATGTGTATATTAAAAGATGTTGTACAACATTGGCCATTAAATAATATATATTTATTTCTTGATTATTTAACTAATAGTTATAAATTTAAATATATTTTATTGATTAATTGCTGTAACCAGACAGTGGATAATCCTGATTGTAAAGTGGGTGCTTTTAGACCCCTAAGTTGTAAGGGTTTACCTTTAAAAAAATACAATATAATGAAATTAGCTAATTATAATACAAAAGAAATTTCTATTATTAGAATGACGATACCAAAAATTATTCATCAAACATATAAAAATCACGATTTACCGGAAACATATAAAATGTGTCAAACAGAAATTAAAAGATTACATCCAGATTTTGAATATCGTTTTTATACAGATGAAGATATGGATAGGTTAATGAAAACAGAATTTCCAGAATATTATGACAAGTTTAATGAGTTGCCAAGAATGATTATGAAAATAGATATGTTTAGATATTTTTTAATATATAAATATGCTGGATTATATGCATATATGGATTATCTAATGTTTAAACCGTTTGATTTATTAAATGAAAAAATTGTGATACCAACAAATCGTGATTTAGATGATAATAATAAAATAACTAATTTAGGAAATTGTATATTTGCTTCTGTTCCAAATCATCCATTTTGGAAATCATTAATGGATACACTATTTAAACTTGATAGAAAAAATTTACCATTTGATGGATTTAATAATGTTATAAAAAGCACAGGTCCTTTGTTTGTTTTTAATATGTATGATAGATATTTGAATAAAAATGATATTAATATTCCTGAAAGAATGTTATTCCATCCACCTACAAAAAATAATCAATTATACATAGAACAATTAAAAAAAAAAGGGTGTTATGGAATGCACATTTGTACTGGATTATGGTTAAATGATAAATTATAAGATATAATAGTATATAGAAATTCCACCACACAAAAGCGAAGACTATAAGATTACGTCGGTTCAGTATTATTTATCTAAAAATAAGAATCAAGTGCAAACTTGTGAGATATTTAAGTGCCACCCACGAAGTCTAATGCGTTGGGTAGATAAATATAACACGGAAAAGGAAGACATCAAAAGCATACAAAGTTAAAAAAGAGCAAGTAGATTATATTCTAAAAACTTTACGAAATGACAAGACCATTACGATGAAAGATATGCTTCAAAAAGTTAAAGAAATACCAAGATTTTGATATACAAGCAGACATATTAGTAATATTGTTAAGTATAATAATATTACATTAAAATTAACGAGATTTAGACATGAACCACCGAAACGCTTTGGCAAAAATTTATATTATTTATACAATAAATACTCTATCATTGTCCCCCAACAATTATCACTATGCACATTCCTTTGATACCATTCATAACACGCCAAAGACATCTTTGTCCATTCGACCTCCGTTATCCGCGACATCTTTTCTCTCGCCTCTTCAGGTGATCCTACGCGAATATAATGTATGTTTTCTCTCGGCGGATCATAATACGATTCTATCGTCACACCCGGAGAGATAAGAGGTACGGTCCCAAAAGCCATACATTCCACTTCTCGATGACATTTACTCCCAAACCCACGCAAACACAACCCGTACTTACTTTCTCTCAACTTCAACAAATATTCTTGCTGAGTAAACTTATGCGTAAATCCAGCCGTACAATGAAACATAGAAATAACATCCTTCCAACCAATATTTGTCTTACGATATTTCTCTTGAATATCATTTTCATAATTACCCATGAATACTGATCGGTTAGAACGTTGATCCCACGCTAATCGTCCATTTTCTCTCAATACTTTTTCCAATATCATAGGACGACGCGCCCAAAAAATCCATGGAGATGCATTTACCCCCATCGCCTTTAATTGTACCCCTTCTACTTCCATCGAACCATTCCCCAATAATAATTTATAACTTTGCTGGCATTGCTCATCAAACCAATAACTTGTAGGGCGATCATATAATAAAACTTTTGGTTTCAACCATACATGTCCACTATCCCTATTAAGTTCAACATCTACATCTTTATTTTTACTCTTCAGTAAAATACATAATTCTCGAAAACTATCATTCGTATGTTTCCACGCTCCCGCCATAGGTTGCTTTGGAAGTTGTAATGTCCACTTATTATCTAACATTCGTTGAATACATAATAGCTCGCGATATTTTTTACATTGGTGTAACATTGATAACATTAAATTATTAAACCCTCCATATCTCTTGTTATTAAGATGCGTATGAATAAATTTTAAAGGCTTCTTCTTATAATATATTTCCCCGTTACGGATAGATAAATATCCTCTTATTTTTTTAGGCAGCTCTTCCGATTGTTGCACACGCCACCAACTAAAATTATAATTCTCTCCAAATTCAAAATAAGAAAAACATCGCGCCAAATCCTCTATGGCTGCCTGATCATGATAATGTGATGTCTTGGTATATTCTTTCCATTTATCGGGTAATGACTTTTGATTTGTCCATAACATACCCCCATTATAAAACCCATAGATATCTGTATTAGATTTCTTAATATAATGTGGCGATATCCCTAATTCTTTACTATTATCTACATCATTTATTGTTCCTAATATAAAAATATCAGAATCTAAAAATAAAGTATCCGGGCTTGTTTTCAAAGCTAAGGTAATAACATCAGCTTTCGCCATTTGAAACTCATTCCATATAGACGCATTTACCATCATTTGGCGATTCATTCCGTTATACTCGTCTAATGCAATATCCCACACTATATTCAGTTTAGGTTTCGGCGTCATTCTCTCAATTTCACCCTTCGTTTTGGTATCCACCATACAATAAATAGTAGCTCCCGGATGATGGAGAGATAGAGACAACAATAACCCTATTAATTCTTGGTAGCAGGTATGTGTACAAATAGTACAAAAAGAGGAAGGTTTCATTAAATATAATAAAAAATAAATATTTAAATCTAAACATTTATTATTCTTAATGTCAGGAATAAAAGTCGCCATACTTATCCCATCCACCACAAAAGAGCGCCCGTGGAAAAATATCAAAGAAACCGATCTCTATAAAATAAATCTAAAATCATTCTTACTCACCTACGATCCAGAACACACCTATACATATTATGTAGGCATTGATAATGATGACCCACTATATTCCAAAGAAAGCGAGAGAAAAGAACTGCTTAGATTCATATCAGTGATGAAAAATGTCTCCCTCCAATTTATTTCTATGCAAGGTATCAAGAAAGGGCATCTAACCGTTATGTGGAATCGTCTTTTCCATAAAGCTTATCATGATGGCTACGATTACTTCTACCAATGCGGAGATGATATACAATTTATCAATAAGGGATGGGTCACGAAATCAATTAAACTCCTTCGCCTCTATCATAATTTAGGATGCACAGGACCTCACGATAAAATGCAATACCGCGTTCACACGCAAAGTTTTGTATCAAGGAAACACTACGAAATTTTTAAATTCTATTTCCCCCCCGAAATCATTAATTGGTTCTGTGATGATTGGATGACAAAAGTTTACTGGGAAGATCTATTGTATCCTTTACTGGACAAATGGTGTATGAACTGTGGGGGAGCGCCTCGATATATAAACCCACACTACAATCATACTTACGATAAGCAAAAGAATTTGTCCGATAAGCTTATCGCTCGCGATCGTAAAAAATTGGCATATATTTTGCAAGAAAGTGGACTTACTTTCCCAAAATCCATTATGATACAAGAGCGGGGTAAAATGAAGATAGGTTTCAAAGAAAATGAAAAAAAATATGATAAATTAGTAAATAATACACATACAGCTGTCATGAACTCTGTCAAAAAACAAAAAGATACATACCAAAGTACAATACAGAAAATTATCCAACAAAAAAAAATTATACAAAGTACCAAACCACCGTCATTGCTTAATGCGTTAAAAACTAACATCTCGCATAAAAAGGCAATGGGATTATTAATAAAAGATTAACGCCGACCCATACGTAATAAATCAGACATTCTGGTAATCTTACTTGGTCTATACTTCATTTTTGGTCTTCCCCTCTGGAATATTTGATCTTTTGCCTTAGTTTCACTCGTAAACGACTTCACATTTACCATCTTACTTTTATCCCCTACACCCTCGACAGTATACGTAAGATTTTTTAACGTATGAAATCCATGTGTTCCTATCTCCTCATAAAAATAATCAACATTACGTGGATTTATCTGTTTATTCATCGAAAACATAACCCCATGAGAAAGTTCGACTACTCGTTTATCACGACGCCCTATCCATTGACTTCTATCTATTTTTCCACCAACCGCGAGCCATTTTTTTTGTATTGCATTGTCTTCAAACCCCCAACCCCATAAATTCGGGAAGCCAAAGGTTCTCTCAAAATCCCCACCCTTTATTGCAAACATTCCCCCCAACACATGATTAAACCCGAAATAATGCTTTACCGTCCCTTTGGTTGTTTCATAATCAAATTGTCCTTTAATAGCTGGAACGTGATCGATATCATGAAAAATCAATGTCATATCTTTATACTCTTGTGGATAGGTAGCTTTGGCATACAAAAAACCCACATTCTTCATAGCCCCCCTATTAAAAGGGCGGCGATCACACTGATGGACAAAGATAAACTCATATTCGTCATCCTCTAATATCTTTGACATATGATTGATGAACACCTGCCCATGAGAAAAACGATCACGATAAGGTATAATAAATAGTTTTTTCATTATACTTTACAAGATGTGAATAAATGCATTATAAAATACGCATTTTGGTTGATCATTTCATAACCTTGAATTGCTTGGTATATATATATTTTTTAAGAAATTCACTAAAATTCGAAGAGAGCAGCCATCGTTTTTTTGGATCATAGTTTTTTTCGGAATTATTGCACGTAAAGGCAGAGACATTTATAATTTCAACAGAAGGTTCTAAAGAGATTTTGGATGCGTTTATATTTTTCAAGGAAACAAACCCATCGGCAATTCTAATGTTACGCTGCAGCCGCTCCTTCGTCGCCATTTCATTAAATGTATTAAGAGTCTTCATAGACGCTGGACAGTTTGCTGTATTATCTAAATGAACCATTTTCGTATCATACAAGCTAAACTTATTACGGATGATGGTAAGATTTGCTTCACGGCACCGGCGACCTAACAGCGTATCTTCCCACCCCCACCCCCAAAAATTGGGGTATCCCCCACTTTTTTCATAATCACTTCCCTTCATTACAAAAATTCCTCCTAAATCCTCGTTCTTATAATTCCCATAAATATGATTGATCTCATTACGATTTGTTGTGAATTCTACAATGTTTTTTTTACCAACCAAATTATCTAAATCATGAAAGACCAGATCCATATCTTTGTAGGTATCAGGGAAGTCCTTTTTCGCTTCCAAAAATCCAATATTACGCATAGCCCCCCTATTAAATGGGCGTTTATCTGCTTGGTGAACAATATAAATACGATATTCATTAGGAGACATATCTTCCAACAAATACTTCATATGATTCAAAAAAACACGTAGTTGCCCATCCCTATTTCTATATGGAATAATAAAAATCTTCATATAATTATATTATTATTATTGAATGGTTATTTTCACGCATATTTTTCAAGAATAGATGATGGGATCAAATCTTCTTTCATCTTTTCCAATTTCTTGTAACATTTATTAATTGTTACCTCGCTAATTTCACTTACACAATATACATCGTGTTTACTTATATTCAAAGAACAAATCTGCGCGATGAAATAAATAATACCGGCAGCTACAGAGTGAGGAGTATTTTCAGGAATAATATTATTACAATCTATTCGCACAGCTATAAATTTACACACTTTCGTTAATTCACTATTAACACTCAACCGACTACAATATCTTTCAATAAAATCAAGTGGTTTCGTCTGATGGAAGAATGTTTTATCATTATTATGAAAGTCCTTCTCTATTTTATTTAATATTGTTAAAGCATTCTTACACCCCTTGGTTGCGCTTGTATTATCCAATATGAATATTGTGGCAATTTCCTTTGGAGTGCGCGTATACCCATGAATACGGGAAGCTATATAAATAGATGCTGCAATAATACCATCACGATTCAACCCGCGAAATGTTTTTTCCATAGAAATTTTTTTGTGATATCGCAATGCTTCATCAATAATTATCTTATGAATACCCGCCATTGTAGCCATAGCCTTTATACGCTGAAACTCATCATACATTGATTTTTCATTATATGGCATTGATTGCCATTCCGTATAACGCCTTATTTTACGCATTTCGTAAGTAGAACGCCGTCCACACATAACCTTACATCCGTAAGAAGATATCTCTAATAGTGGATCAATGGGAATACCGCAACGAGTGGGATCTATAGATTTACTATCTCCTGCACCGTAATAACGCCATTCCGCTGTGTGATCTAATACCTCTTTGTAGATGATTCCACATTTACTATTTGTACATACCATAAATTTTTCCTCTGAGAGACGTACAGCCGAACCACATAAGTCGCATTTATCGCGCGTATTACGTTTACTCTTTGTATAAAGACATTCTAATTTTTTTGTCTCGGGAACTGTCTTTTCAAATAAATCCCATATTTTCTTTTTATTTACACCTGCTCTTCTTTTTTTTTTGTGCTTTTTCTTTGATTAATTAATAATATTAATTTCTTTTAATTCAATTTTGCAATATAAAATATTTATTTATATCATATGGGGAACGCTCAAAATACCAAACAACATCCACATAATCTGGTAAAAGATTTAGATCAAATTGCTACAAAATATATTCTTACATCGCATTATAAAGATTTGGCAAACCTTGAAAGAAAGGATTATTGTGACAAGCTTGTAATATTAACCTCCAGAATTTTTAATAAATTCTTAGATCAACAAGATGTGAAATATTTAGAACAAAGAATGGACCGCGGCGTTTTGATTGATAAAATGTCCCGCGATAAGCTTATATATTTTGATAAATCAAATCTAAAGAATTTAGATGTGAAAAATTCTTTTAGAAAGAAAAGAATGTGCATTGGTATCGCGCGATTTTATGTAAAGGTAGGACATATATTCGCCGCTATACTCAAGACGATAAATCCAGAATACATATTTACAGATGATGTCGGTCAGCGCCGGCGAGTATCTATTTTAGATAAAGACAAAATCCCAAAAAGGCGCGGGTATAACTACTATGGCGATGAAGGGGAAAGCAGATCGATGATTAAAAGTTTTGACAATAATTTATGCTCAAGGCGTATTAAAGCGCTGACGCCAAAATTTGATAGAAAAACAGGTAAATATAATATTCGTGTGTGTAAAATTAATAAACCATGGTCACGGACTTCTAATATACCAGGTACGCGTGGAAGAGCACGGAAATTTAATTCAGAGGTGGGTATACCTGAACTTCGTTATCTTTATCTTGATGTATACGATTACGGGACAGGACAATTCACAAAAATGTCTGATACTGCTAAAAAAGAATACAAAAAAGATGTGGCAACATTTTACAAAGCTTTCACTGGAAATTCTGCCGTTCCAAAGGATATAGACGAATTTTCTAAAATTCCTTTAGCTGATTTTCATAATAGGGCAGGATGTCAAGAAAATGGCATATTAAGCAAAGCGTTTACTTATGAGGCGGACTCAAGTATATACATACCTTATGCCGAACATCTCAAAAATATGCTTAATAATGCAAAGGAAAATCAAAATAAGCTGATTGCCATCCTTGGCAAAATATTTGTTAAAAAGGTAAATAGAGAAACGCGTCGGGAAGAATATACATTGAATCCTTTATTAACAAGAAATTCACTTAACGCCATCACTGTCGAAACACGGAAATTAATTATGCAATTATATTTAGAATGTGAAAAAGATTTCCGCAAGGGAATAAAATTATTTGAAGCCCTTGTTGAGAAAAAAGAACAAATGCGTAATGATAAACGGCGAGCCAATTTAGAAAAAGAATTTAATAACCTTCTAAAATAATTTTCTCCCCCTAACATATAATGACAGGAAGCACATCTCAAACAGGAGGACGCCGTCGCCGGCGCAAAACCCGCACTTGCCGCAAACGCTGCCGGAAGCACTGCCCCAAAACTCGCCGCAAGAAACGCCGCCGCGCCCGCAAAACCCGCCGCCGCCGCCGCGGAGGACGCCGCCGCCGCCGCCGTTAAATACTTTTCCACCATTTGATATCTTGTTATCACGATATCAAATTATTTAGACATTAATTCATCTTTAACACAAACATTATTACTCAAAGTTTTGACAATTTTTTCTTCACATCTCTTTAGGTCGCTCCCACCACCCATCATTGTATGAACCATACTACGCCATTCCTCCATTAAGTCAGCCTCTTCCAAATATCCCGGGTGTCTATTTTCCCATTCTTTCAAATGCTTTATTTGCTTTACAGATACTTTTTGTATTGTCTTTGAGATCTTTTCATTTTTTTTATCCCTTTCCCATTTATTCTCATCTTTAACATAAAATTGCAATCTCTTCTTATCACTACAGTGAAATGGGCGTTCAGTCGGTGGCATATCAGTAAGATGCTTTAAGAATATGTTGCTTATTCCCTCCGCGTAACCATTTTCATTTGTATACATTAAGTCCTCAATGCTTATCTTTATTTTTTCGACAAAGTCCGTGAGATTCATTGCATTTTTACAATGTTCATTTAGAAATACATTGATGGAAATTTTATTATTATTATAATTTCCTATTTTCGGAATCATATCCTTTAGGGTATTAGAAAGAGTTTGATTGACTTGAGACTGATTGGAAGCCAAATCTTTTATCATGTTCAATACCTCATTTGTATTGTCACTTTTAGACGCCATCTTTATTATTTCTTCCTCCAAAAAATCAAGGCGCGATTTTTCTTCACCTGTCATTTTTTCAGCAAAACATTTTTTTTTGTGTTTAGAAAGACCACTCCTATATTTATACTTTCGCCCACAACCAACACAAGAATATTCCTTTTCGGATTTTTCCGGATTTTTTGTTATCCTAAAGTTATCCACCACATGTTTTGTAGTGGATAAATGTTTGGAAAAATCTTTTTTATCATTACAATGATAGTCACACCTTTCACAATTATATTTTTTCGCGGATTTTTCCGGATTTTTTGTTATCCTAAAGTTATCCATCACATGTTTTGTAGTGGATAAATGTTTGGAAAAATCTTTTTTATCATTACAATGATAGTCACACTTTCCACAATTATATTTTTTACCGGATTTTTCCGGATTTTTTGTTATCCTAAAGTTATCCATGTATTTATAATTAGGATATACCTTAATCTTTTTTTTTTGAATATATCTAATTTTTTGAAAAAAGTTACATTTGAATTTACTGCGATCCACTACATAAGGTAAGAGAGTTTGAAAATAGTAGCAATATAACCATTCCATAGACCACGCCCGGATTTTTCCGGATTTTTTTGTGAATTTTTGCAGCTTTTTGTTTTGCGTATTGATATACTTAATAATATCTTGTCCATAAATAATATTAGCAGTTGGTTTGTAGGCATCAATATAATTTCTAATTAGAAAATACCTTATTTTTTTTTAAAATATATCTAATTTTTTAAAAAAAAAGGTGCATTTGAATTTACCACGTTTCACTACATAAGGTAAGAGAGTTTGAAAATAGTAGCAATATAACCATACCATAGACCACGCGCGGACTTTTTGCGGATTTTTGCGGACTTTTTGCGGATTTTTGTTATCCAAAGTTATCCGTGTAGGGAGAAATAATGGTGCTAAATTTTTTTACATTCTACAGTTCCGCACCATAAATTTATGACTCCGGATTTCCCGGATTTCTGTGTTATCCAATGTTATCCATCGTGATTTTTGCCAAAAAATGGGAAATCTACTGTTTTACTGTTTGGTCCATAATTTTTGAAAAATAAGCCCCTACATGAAAAAAAAAATGAAATATCGAAAACGTTCTCCATGTATCAAGAAGCCATGGATTGGTAGCACGAATTTGGGTTTTTTTCTCTAGGGGCATGACCCGTTTTGGACATTTTAAAAATGTCCAAAACGGGGTACCCCCCCCAACGAATATTACCAAAATCTATCCCCAAAATCCATGTCTAAGCAAAATAGATAACAAAAAAAAATATAATCTAGACCCGGCTGTGACTGGCCAGTCACAAATCGAGAACAGCTGATCATTTTGTTGTCTTGGCGTTGATACGTTTAATAAGATCTTGTCCATAAATAAGATTTCCGGTTGGTTTATAGGTATTTATAGCTTTGAAATTTTTATTATTTGCGCCTTGTGTAGTGGATACAGCTGATATAAGATGTTTTTGTTTTTCTTCCTCTTTTTTGTCTTTTACAAGATTGCCAAATCCATCGATTTTTACTCCATATTTTTTTTTTATTTCTAAACGTTGGTATGCTGGAATATAATGCTTCCAGGAAATAAAGAGTAAATTGGGGTGTGTATATTTTACTTCAAATCCATTTTTTCCCAATTGTTCAATTAAATAGGTAATGCATGTAAATAAATCATAGGTGGGGATTCCCACAAGAAATTCGGGGACGACAAAAAAACAAAAGAGATCATTATGTTTTTGTCGGGATGTTATTTTAATTTTTTTATGAGCCCGGGATAAAATTTTTTGGTAGGTTTTTAAGCGATTAACATACAGTTCTCTGCTTCGAGTATATAAATCATCTAAATTTATATTTTCTTGCCAATTTCCCATGTCCATTAAATAATTTAAAGAAAAAAAGAATTTAATATAAACTGTATGTATTAATTATGTCTATTAAATATATTGTATTAGGTGGAGGAGGATATCTCGGACTCGCTGCCTTGGGTGCCCTCTATGAATTAAATAGCAAGAAATACTATAATATAAATGATATTAATGAAATATATTCTATCTCTATTGGGGCATTTATTGGCGTAATAATATGTTTAAAAATAGATTGGGATATTGTCCTCGATTATATAAAAAATCGCCCTTGGCACAAAATTGTATCTGTCACGCCTGATATGCTTTTAAATACTATGACAAAAAAGGGACTGTTCGATAATTCTTTTTTCCAAGAATCATTAAAAAATCTGCTTAATTCTGTAGATTTGACGACAGATATTACACTGAAAGAACTTTACGAATACTCAAACATAACCCTACACATATTTTCCATAAAAATTAATAATATGTCGCTTGTAGATTTTAATCATAAAACCCACCCCGATATGAAAGTCATTGATGCCATTTATGCAAGCAGCACTCTACCATTTATTTTTCAACCATTGTGGTATAATGATTCGTATTATTTAGATGGAGGTCTATTAAACGACTATCCAGTAGATATTTGCGTCAAAGAAGGAGCAGAAATTTCAGAAATTCTTGGGATAAAATATATGATGTCATCCGCAGAAGATGATCTCCCCAAAGATGCCCCTATGCTGGAATTTTCATTTTTTTTATATAAAAAATTTTTTAGAAAATTACGAAAAAAAATAGTTACAGATATAGATAATGAAATACTTATCCCCTATGACCCTATCAGTATTAAGGAATGTAAACAATTATTAGAGGATTCAGTCCTTAGGGAGAAATATATTAATAATGGAAAACAAGCGGTACAATTATTTTTATCAAACAAAGAAAGATAATAATAAGATAATATATGTTAAGTCTTATAAAAGCAAGCAAGGGTGGTTCTAATTTTTTGATATTTATTTTTTGGCAATTTATGCTGGTTTTTGTATTCGCTTTCATTTATTGGTGGATAGCCAATAGCAAAAAGTGTCCTAAGAAAGATGATAATTGTGAGTTCAAGGGATTAGGATCACATTCAACATTACTGGATTTCTTTTATTATAGCCTAACAACACAAACAACTGTCGGAACTGGTGATATTATTCCCACAAGTAAAATGGCTCGATCTATGAGTATGCTTCAAATGTCAATGATGTATATTGGTATCGGCATCACAGAATCAAAAATAATCCATATAATAAAAGCTAAAAAGGTTTGGCAACCAAGCTTGGTATTGTTATTTTTACTTATCGCAGCATTTGCACCACCTATTATTACTGTGATCGTACGGGTATTTACAAAAGGGGGGAGTCATAATAACACAAATAAAATTACACAGAAGTTTGTAAAAATTCCTTTAAAGATTCAGCATCAGGTTTAGCATCATAATCAACAACTTGATTTCCTTTAACAAGCTTAATAGTTGGATATCCTTCAATATTAAATCTATCTGCCATTTGTTCATTTTTCTCACAGTCTACTTCCTTAAAATTAAGTGTTTTTCCATTGAATAGTTTTTCATTATATTGTTCTTTAAGATTATCCCAAATTGGTCTTGCTTTCTTGCAATACGGACACCATTCGGTAAAGAAATAATATATATCTATTTCGGTAATATCATCGCTGGCAGACACCAACTCTTTATTTTCCACAAAGGATGGATTTAAACGAGGTGCTACATAATAATTATAAATGAAAAAGGCTATCCCCGTTAACAGAGCTGCTACAAATACAACAATAAGAAATTTTTTATTGTATATAAGATTACTAAGCATTTCCTTCAATTGTTCCAACATATAATATAAAAATATATAAGATGATGCGTTTTTTGACGAATATACCTAAAGATAATATAAATATAAATATATTATGTTTGTGCGAAATTTTGAGGGCAATGTTGTGGAAATAATTAGAAATTGTTTTTTAAATGATAAAGAATTTTATAAATATTTGTGGAAGATAAAATATAACATATCCAGTTTGAATCCACAAATTTCATTCAATGCAAAATTAATAAATTATATTAAAGGGGATAATTTTTTTATATGATCTTTTTTTCTTATGTCATATTAATATGGGAAAAACAAGGAAAAAAATTAAAAGAAAACGCGTGTATACAAGAAAACAATATAATAGTGGAGAAGGAATGCTTACATCAGTATGGGGACCAGGACTATGGTTCTTCCTTCATACTATTTCCTTTAATTATCCTCATCACCCAACGCGAGAACAAAAAAAATATTATAAAAACTTTTTATTGCAACTACAACATATTTTACCTTGTCGTTATTGTAGAGAGAATTTAAAAAAAAATCTCAAAGTATTACCGTTAAAAAATAAAGATTTAAAAAATCGCGAATCATTCTCTCGTTGGTTATACAATCTGCATGAATTAGTGAATAAGATGTTGGGTAAAAAATCTGGGCTAACATATGCGGATGTTCGTGAGCGTCATGAACATTTTCGCTCACGTTGTACGAAAAGCAAGAAAACCAGAAAAAAAAGAAAGAAAAAGGAAAATGGATGTACAGACCCTCTTTATGGTACCAAATCTAAATGTGTAATAAAAATAGTACCTCAGGAAAAAAAATGTAAAACATTTCAAATGGATAAAAAATGTGTGAAGGAAAGTCACATAGCAAATTGAGAGAAATCATCAAGAACAGGTCTTGGCATATCGTTATTATTACGCGCATTATAATTTGGAACTTTTTCGCAAGTAAAGGCTGGGTCAGGGCAGCGACCACACGGTGGGCACGCTGGGCACGGTGTTTGGCGACAGGTGCGAATATCTGGGCATTTAGGACAAACGGGTGGTACAATTTGGGATTTTAAGATCCATTTATCACGATTACGGCGGCGTCGCGGTCTCTCTTCAATTTCTTCAATGGGGTCACCGTAAGATCCGGCACCACCTGCATAATGGTCATCGCCGACATAGTTCGTTCCAAGAACATTTCCAATGCCACGCCCAACTCCTCCAACAACATCGCCTATACCCCGCCCGACCCCACCTGCGACATCACCAACGCCCTGCCCGACACCCCCAACGACATCACCAACGCCACGCGC
>Ga0115002_10002917_pt1 | contig 21844 bp, 20 predicted proteins | sample ArcticOcean_MG_C_8_FD_89576 | JGI IMG/M metagenome (GOLD analysis project Ga0115002, IMG submission 89576) | Marine microbial communities from western Arctic Ocean - ArcticOcean_MG_CB11_86 | ecosystem: Environmental > Aquatic > Marine > Oceanic | place: Arctic Ocean: Canada Basin | collected... | reverse complement strand
CAGAGTCGAGGGTCACTTTAGCACCATATACTCTCCTGAATGTGGCGCTGCGTTACGCCATAAGTGACAGATTGGACATTTTCGTAAGGGGCGAAAATGTACTGGACGAAGAGTACACGGAGGTCTTCGGCTTTCGGTCACCCGGACGTGCGGTCATGGCGGGCGTGACGCTGAGTAACTAGATCCGTTATGACACACGCTAAAAAACAGACATGCCTTGTGCTTTTGATTAGTCTATTTAGTGTCGCTGCATTTGCTGCCCCGACGAGAATTGTCTCGATGAACCTGTGTGCTGACGAAATGGTTCTGGCATTGGCCGATCGAGAACACATCCAATCCGTGAGCTGGTTTGTTGCCAACCCGGATATGTCGTGGAGCGCAGAGCAAGCGGCGGGAATCCCTGTTAATCATGGTCTCGCAGAAGAGATTATTCCGTTGACGCCAGATTTGGTGGTTACAGGACGGTTTTCCAATCCGGCAACGAAAGATGTTCTCAGAAGACTCGGCATACCGGTTTTTGAGATTTCGTTGGCTACCGATTTGGGCAGCATCTCAAGGCAGATACGATCGGTCGCGCAAGTACTCCAACAAGAAGAGCGAGGCGAGGGGCTGGTCAGCGCAATGCAAGAGCGCTTCGCGCAACTTGGTTCTGGCGAGCCCTATGCACACCTTTCTGCAGTGGTTTATGAACCCAACGGCTATGTTGCCGGGGTCGGGTCGCTAGCCCACGAGGTAATTCAAGTGGCCGGTTTACGAAATCTCGCGGTGGATCTCGAGTTGGTCAATTATGGTCAATTTCCGTTAGAGCTATTGATAGTCAATCGACCGGACGTGCTCATCATGAATCGGTTGAATGATGCAGCGCCATCGTTAACGCACGCTGTGCTCGATCATCCGGCATTGACTAAAGCATTTGGCGCGAAAGAAATCGTCTCGATCCCATCGCAGGCTTGGGCTTGCGGCAGTCCTAAGCTGTTGGATGCAGTTGCTGAACTGCGCCGTGCCGCTGACCTAATTCTCGCCAGCCGAACAGGGCTCGAGTAGCGCCCCCTATGCAAGCGCACGTACAAACTGATCGATCGAGGGCTTTGCTGGCCGTACTCATAGGTTCGGTTTCATTATTGTTTCTATTGTCGACCGCAGTAGGGCGTGCATCGATTGAGTTTTTGGATGTTATCGGCGCGGTAATACGAGGAGACTTGACGCCCGAAACCCTGGTGTTTACCGAATTGCGCGTGCCGCGCGCATTGCTCTCGATATTGGTGGGCGCGAGCCTGGGGGTGTCGGGTGCTGCGATGCAGGGACTATTGCGTAATCCGTTGGCTGAACCCGGCATCATTGGCGTTTCCGGGTGTGCAGCGTTTGGCGCAGTGATTGCCTTCTACACGGGTGCCTCAGTTGTGATCCCGATGGCATTGCCTTTGGGCGGCGTCGCCGGCGCTTTGCTGGCCGTGGGTCTACTCTATGTATTGGCGGGCCGCCGGGCTAATACGCTCACGATCATCCTTGCAGGTGTCGCGATCAATGCAATGGCCGCTGCCCTCACAGCCCTTGCGCTAAACCTGTCTCCCAACCCGTTTGCGTCGTTGGAAATCGTGTTTTGGCAAATGGGATCGCTTGCGGATCGGAGCATGGATCACGTTTGGCTGTGTTTACCGCTCATGGGAGTAGGTTGGGCGATGTTGTTGAGCAGCGCGCGTGCATTGGAAGCGCTTACCTTGGGCGAAGCAGCAGCCCAAAGCCTGGGGATAAATCTCGCTAAGACTCGGGTTATGGTCATATTCGGTACCGCATTGGCCGTTGGCGGCGCCGTGGCTGTTAGCGGGGTGATCGGCTTTATTGGCTTGGTCGTCCCGCATTTGCTCCGCCCGTTCGTCGGCTACAATCCGGCAAAACTGCTGCCCGTAAGCGCCTTGGGCGGCGCCGCTTTATTATTAGCGGCGGACATTCTCGTTCGCATTCTGCCCACCGGTGTCGAGTTAAAGCTAGGCGTCATCACTGCACTCGTTGGGGCGCCGTTCTTTCTATACCTCGTACATCGCTTGCGTAGGGATCTCGCCTAATGTTGGCCGGTTCGAACCTGCATGTCTCACTTGATGCCGTTGCGGTATTGCATGGGGTTTCTATCTCGGCAGCCCCTGGAGAAATTGTAGGCCTCATTGGACCAAACGGCGCGGGTAAGTCGACCTTGTTGCGTACACTTGCGGGTATTGAGTTGCCGAGCCAAGGGACGGTCGAGCTACGAGGGCGAGATATTACAGCGATCAAAGCAGCCCAACGTGCGCGTCAGATTGCCTACCTGCCGCAAGCGAGCGAGGTCTATTGGCCGCTATCGGTGGCGAATCTGGTCGGTCTTGGACGGGTGCCTTATCGCAAACTCTTTGCGAGTCTTTCGCAAGTTGACGAGCAAGCGATTGAAAGTGCGCTAGCCAAGACTGAGCTTCAAACCTTGCGCACGCGCACGGTTGGGACACTGTCCGGTGGCGAACGGATGCGCGCTTTGGTAGCACGGATGTTGGCAGTCGAGGCCGATATTTTGTTGGTAGACGAACCGGTCGCTGGGCTTGACCCCTATTATCAGATTCAGTTTATGGATGTTTTCGCCGCAGAAGCTCGGCAGGGTCGCGCGGTGGTGCTCGTCCTGCACGATCTGAGTTTGGCCGCTCGTCACTGCGATCGTGTTGTATTGCTCGATGCAGGCAAGGTTGCCGCTAGCGGCACACCGGAAGAGGTGTTGACCAAGGATCAGATTTCGGCTGTATATCGCGTGGAAGCGTTGCGCGATCAACACGAAGGGGAGCTACTTGTGTTGCCTTGGCGCCGTACGCAGCCCGATTCCGTCGACACCAAAACTGTCGACCGACGCTAGCAGAAGACAAGTGCCTCGTGCGCTAGACTGGCGCACCTACTTTGCGTTTGTGTAAGCTTGCTCTTTTACTTTGAGGGGTATGGCGCATGAAACTAGGATTAGGTGTCGGACCGTTGGGTCCACCGGGTGGTGAGCGAATTATCGAGTTAGCGAAATCCGCCGAAGAGCTCGGTTACGATACGGTTTGGTGTCCTGAGATTTATGGCGCGGACTGTTTTACCCCACTATCGTGGATCGGTGCACATACTTCGCGTATCAATCTCGGTACATCGATTATGCAGATTTCGGCGCGAACGCCAGCGAGTGCGGCGATGCATGCGGTTGCGTTGGACTACTTGTCAAATGGTCGACTCATATTAGGGATCGGTGTGTCCGGCCCGCAGGTCGTCGAAGGTTGGTATGGTCAGCCTTATCCGAAGCCGTTAGCGCGTACGCGTGAGTGGGTTCAAATCTTCCGCAAAATCATTGCGCGTGACGAACCCGTGGCCTTTGATGGCAAGCACTACCAATTACCGCTGCAAGGTGGTACGGGATTGGGTAAGGCGCTGAAGCTAATCCAACACCCGGTTCGTGAGCACATACCAGTCTATTTGGGGGCAGAAGGACCGAAGAATGTTGCGATGAGTGCGGAGATATGCGACGGCTGGATACCGATGTTCATCTCCCCCTATCGCATGATGGGTGTGTATGAAGACGCCATGGCAATTAAGTCGCCGCAGTTCGAAATTGCCGCGGGTGTGCCCGTAATCATCGATGACGACATCGACCGTGCATTGGGCCAAATCAAGCAGACGGTTGGGTTCTATGTAGGTGGAATGGGCGCGAAATCATTCAACGTCCACAAGGACCATATCAGCCGATTCGGATTTGCCGATGCGGCTGAGAAGATTCAGGACCTATTCTTGTCAGGTCAGCGCGATCAAGCCATTGCCGCGGTGCCCGACGAGCTAGCTGATGAGATCTCGCTGGTTGGCCCCAAGGAGCGTATTCGTGAGCGTCTGCAAGCATGGAAAGACAGCCCGGTGACGCAGATCAATGTAGGGTCTGGCGATCCTGAAACGCTTCGATTCATGGCTGAGGAACTGTTGTAGGCGACTCGTCCCATGGTTCTCATGTAGGAGCGGCTTTAGAGGCTGTTGTAGAACAGCCTCTGAGTTCTGGCCTCCTTATGACCCGGAGGATGGCCAAGCAAAATCGACCACTGTAAGTGGTTGATTTTGGGACAAAAGAGCCTTCAGCGTGTCGGGCGTAAAAAGCACATGGATGTGCGAGGCGGAGCGTAGCGGAGGCGCGAGGGCGCGGAACGCGAGGAAAAGTGCTTTAGAGGGTGTTTGCGACACCCTCTAAAGCCACTCCCACGAGACGCCCCTCCCACGAGACGCTTCTCACACACGGACTCTAAATCGGTAGGTCGGCCACCGCTTCGCGCATCTTCGCGACGTGTTGGCCGGGCTCAATACCGCCGCCTAGCGTCCGCAAGCAAAGGTGGGTGAGGCCGGTGTCGTGCCAATGCTGCACGCGGTCGCGCCATTCGTGTTCGCGTGGGCCCACCACAGCGACACCTGCCTCGGTGCCAATATCGGAAGGGTTGCGTCCATGGGCCTGCGCCGCTGTATCAATGCGCGATTTCACATCGGCAAAGTCTTCAGGTGTGGCTAAAACAAACCAACCGTGAGCGAAACGCCCGATGCGATTTACGACTGGATCACTCGGGACGGACGCTGCCCCGATCCACACCGGTATCGGCTGTTGAATCGCTGGTGGGTTAATGCGGCCACCACAGACGCTATGAAACTTACCTTCAAACTCGATTTCGTCGCCGGTCCAGAGTTGAGGAAGCAATTCGAGCTGCTCGTCGCAGCGCGCGCCACGCAGATGAAAGTCGATGCCCATGGCTGTGTACTCGGCCTTGTTTGTGCCGACGCCGACCCCCAGTCGCAAGCGCCCTCCTGATAGCGCATCGATAGTGGCCGTTTGTTTTGCAACTAAAACGGTTTGGCGTAGCGGCAGTACGATCACCGACGGCACGAGCTCAATCGACGAGGTAACCCCGGCAATGTAGCTGAGCAGTGTCAGCGGCTCGTGCAGTTGTCCATCCCGCAACACTTGATCGGGTATGCGTAGATGGGTGAGCCCAAGCGCTTCCGCCGCCTGCGCGAAATCGCGGATTGCGCTTAGGTCGTCGCCAAGTTCCCTAACCGGTAGAGAGATACCAACACGCATACTCAATCTATGATTGCTTGCAAAACCAAGTGACGCAGATACTCCTGTACGGGGTAACGTCCGCCCGGCATAAACTGGGTCATGAATACGCACATGAGGTCTTCGGTCGGGTCGACCCAAAAGCGGGTGCCGGCAGCGCCGCCCCATCCGTAGTCACCGACGGATTGCATATTGGATGCTTGTGCCGCATCGATACACACGGAGCCTAGTAGGCAAAAGCCGACACCGTTAAATGCCGATTCGGCAAAACCGCCGGCGCCCATGGCTTCCATGTCGCGGTTGCCGGGCAGGTGATTGAGCGTGGCATACTCGACTGTCTTGCGGCCGAGGATACGCACGCCGTCCAACTCGCCTTTGTTCGCAAGCATTTGCCCAAAACGCAGGTAGTCGGGGAGGGTAGACACCAACCCGCCGCCACCCGATTTGAACGTTCGCTCCGTGAGGTATTCGCTCGATGTTGCATCGTCGAATATATCCAAAGGTCCTTTCGGGCGCGCGTAGTTGTTGGCGAATCGATCCACTTTGTCAGCGGCGACGGTGAAGGATGTATCTACCATACCCAGCGGCCCGCAGATCGTATCTTGTAGATATTGATCGAACGATTCTCCGCTGAGCGCTTCTATCAAACGACCTTGCACATCGGTGCCATAGCTGTAATTCCACGATGACCCTGGATCGAAGCGCAATGGGAATTGCCCAAGCTTCTCGGTGAATGCCGCGAGATTGTCATCGTAGCTACCGACCTTGCGATAGCGGTACATTTCGTCCACCGCGTTGGGCACGCCTTCAAAACCATACGTCAGACCGGCCGTGTGGGTCATGATATGTCGCGGCGTGATTGACTTCGCAGCGTGGCGCGTCACTGGTAGTGCTGCGCTACCTGATGTGAGCACTCGCATGTCACTAAACTCTGGAAGATATTTTTCCAACGGGTCATCCAGTTGAAACTTGCCTTGCTCGTAAAGCGTTAACAACGCAACCGACGTGATCGGCTTCGACATGGAGTAGATTCGATGAATCGTATCGGCTTGCATGGGTTGGCCTGATTCAGTCCGAGCGTGGCCGAACGTGTTCGCATACACCAACTCCCCACGTCGCATGACGGCGAATGATGATCCCGCGAGTTTTTCCTGATCTACATACCCTTGCAGATAACCATCGATCAATGACAAGCGCTCGCCGTCGAAGCCTTTTTCTTCCGGAGCCATTGCGTCCGGTAGTTGTCCTGGAATCCAACTCATTTGATCCTCCCTCTGTGTCTAGTTAATTCTTGTCCCGAAATTGCCATCCTGGCAATTGCGCGCCGTGGGTTTGCTCCGCAAACCTTCCAATTCCCTACCGAAATTGACTCGTGCGTCCTGCCCTCGAGTGCATGGCACCAAATACTTTGCATTTGGGACGCGCACTAGTTTTGTTCAGGCTTTCGGTTTACCCGGCAGAATACCGAGTTTGAAATAGGTGTCGCCCGTCGCCTTTATGGTCTCGTCGATTGAATAGGTCGCAAGCCCCAGTTCTTGCTTAGCGAGTAGACAGTATGAGCGCGGCGAGTCGTAGGTGGGCTCGAGTGGCTCATCGTCTTGCATCTCTTCGCCGCCAACGTAGCTAACGCTAGGAAACAGCTCGCCCATTATGTCCTGCATCTGCCAAGTGAAAAGTTCTCCAGAGCGGTCTGCGGCGGACAGTACGTAACGGCTGCCATTACCCCCGACGGAGGTCTCAACACACAATCGATGCGCGCGCGCTACGTCGCGAACGTCGACGTTGTTCCACAGCATGCGGCCGCCTTGAGATTTCGTATAGGGCTTACCTTGAAGCATTCGTCTCATGCAGTTCTGCCAACTCATCGGTTGGTCGTGATTGGCGCACATGAGCGGACCGATGACATGCAGTGGGAGAATGGCGAGCGCGTCGAATGTGCCGTCAGTCTCGGCCGCTTTGTAGATCATCCGCTCTGTGTTTGCTTTGGCCATTGCATAAGCAATGTCGCGATTCTCGGGTATCCGCTCTTCAGTCCAGCGACCGTTGTAGGCGTCTAGATTGTCGCCGCACCAGTCCTTTTCGGTGAACACGTATCCTTCCGGCCGAGGGTGCCCAACTGCCGCAAACGAGCTGGTAAAAACAAACCGTTTGACCGTCCCTGCATTCTTGACCGACTGCAGGACGTGCTCGTTTTCGGTGAAGCACCCGTCGTAGACCTCTTGCGGTGTTTCGCGGTTGTAACCAACGGTTGCTCCAGCGTGAATGACCGCAGCGCAAGTGGCGAATGCACTGTCGTAGCTGCCTTGTTTGAAGAGGTCGGCTTCGAACAATTCCACATGACCGCGTAACCCCGCGTCGTTGAGGGCAAGCAGGTGATCGACCTTGGCCGGATTGGATTTGTCACGCACACAGGCGCGTACCGTATAGCCCTGTTCAACACAATCCCGCACGATCCACGAGCCGACATAGCCGCTGGCACCGGTTACAGCGATCGGGCCGTCGGCTGGTGACACCGCAGTTTTGGCTGAATTCGTTGTCGTCATCGATCGGGTCCTGGATTTTTTTCGAGCGGACGAGATTAGCCTGCTTGTGAAATTTAGCAAGCACGGTGGACGACGATGGGCATGCGTCGATCTTGAATAGCGCTGCGCTTTGGCGATCCGCAGGTAGTCGACAACGCCGTCTAACCGATGGCTTGGGCGCGGGGAGTGGGTTAGCCTGAGATGGATAAATTGGAGGATTCGATGATGCGAACGACCTTGTGGTCGATTCTGCTCGTATTGGCTGGTTGTGTTAACCCTCAACTTTCCGGAACGGTGCTTACGGTCGACGATGTGCACGGTAATCTCAACACAGACATCGAGCGCTCAACCGTTGAAGCGTTCGGGTTTGAACTTGGCGACGGATTCGCGGCCACGTGCGCCGCCGGCATGCGCATCGAGGGCAAGTTCGTTGTCACGTACTCCGATGTCGCGAACGGCGAGTGGGTCGGTTTGATTAACGATGATGACAATTTGCAGGTCGCGATTAGCTTTGGCGATGCCTCCGCTGCAACGAATTGCAGCGCGGGTGACGCGATCGTGGTCGAACGCCAACTGTGATCGAGGTGGTGCATCCCGCACTGAGTTAATATTGGTTCTATGTTGACCTGCACCTGGGCACCTACGGTATTTCGCGGAACGCAAGTGTTGGGCGGTCGAAACGCACCCGCTACGTTTCCTCACAGCGGCGAGGTACGTGATCTAACAATTCGATTGGTCCGGGACCTTGAAGAGCTCGGCCTCAGCCATTTACTGATTGCGCAACGGTGGTGGGGCAGCGGCGAGGAAATCGAAGCATCGTCTCTCGATTGCCTTGCGATGACGGCATTATTTGCGGGATGCACCGATCGGATGAATCTGATCACGGCCATCCATCCGGGCTTCTTTCAACCTACCAGCATTGCCAAATGGGGGGCGACGATTGATCAAATCACCAACGGTCGTTGGTCAATCAATGTCACGAGCGGTTGGAACATGACAGAGTTTGATATGTATGGCATCGACAAGCTATCGCACGATGAGCGCTACGAACGATCTGCCGAATTCATCGAAGTGATTAGAGCGGTGTGGGAAAATGAGGTGGTGTCTCATGACGGCCGTTACTATCGAGCTGACGAGTTGCGCCTTGAGCCGCGCCCCACGGGCCGGTTGACAGTATTTCAAGGTGGTCAGAGTGATGCCGCGATCGCGATGGCTGCCGAGCATTCGGACTGGATGTTTTTAAACGGCGGACCGCCTGCGAAGATAGGCGCGATCATTTCCAAAGCACGATCCGCGGCTCACGCTTATGGACGCGAGTTGCGGTTTGCCATGTACGCAGCACCCTTGTGCCGTCAAACGGATGCAGCCGCATGGGCCCAGATCGATGAGTGGCTTGCCAAGGTCGATAGTAAACTCGTTGACCAACGCCGTACTACCGTTTCCGCAGCAGAGGGGATGTGGTCGACCAAAGATGATCCTTTGTCCGTGATAGATAGCAATGAAGGTTACGCCGCGCGCCTCATCGGTAGTCCCGATAGCGTGATGTCACGCATCGAAGAGTTTCGTGATATCGGTGTGGATATGCTGCATTTGGACGTGCGCGACGAGCTATTCCGCCAGACGGTGTTGCCGGCGATCATCGTGCTTTAGCGCGCTAACTGGAAGGGGGAGGAGTGGTCTGCGAAATCATAGCGTCGTAGATCAATGACGAACGATTGTTGACGGCGTGATCACGCGTTCGAGTACATATTTTGTGCGCGGTCGCGCTCCGGGCAGCCGTAGCGCGAACGGTTCGTTTCTGATCGCGGATGCTGTCTTTTAAGGGCTTCCTAAAAGTCTCGTTACGCGCTGGTCGAAAATTGGCGCCTCAGGTTCGAAGCTCTTCAGGTGTCGGTTGATCGCGTTGCTGATGTGCTCGACAACGTCTGGGTGCTCTCCGGCAACATCGGTCCGCTCCCCAGGATCTGTTGGCAGGTGGTACAGGAGAGGTTGTGCGTGTTCCGTGCGCGGTGGTGGTTGGTTGTACGCGCCAAAAGTGATGAGGTGTAGCTTGAACTCACCCACCCGATACGCGTACAGATCGCCGTTGCGATAGAACGGCATCTCATTGCGTGGACTGCGCGCCTGGCGGGTCAGCGTGGCGCTCAGGTCTACGCCGTCGAGCGTCTGCGCAGGGCGTTGACCGCTTAGTGCCAACACGGTGGGGTAGATATCGAGCGTAGAACCCAATTCGCTGACAATTGAAGGCGGAATCGTCCCGGGCCAACTGAATATTGCGGGCACGCGCAAGCCGCCTTCGAATGTTGTGCCTTTGCCCATGCGTAGGAGGCCGGCGCTTCCGCCGTGTTGCGCAAAGATGAGCCAGGGACCGTTGTCGCTGGTAAATACAACCAGGGTGTCGTTTGTGAGGTCGAGGCGCTTCAGTGCTGCAACGATCTGGCCGACGCTCCAGTCGATCTCCTCTATGACATCCCCATAGCGGCCGCCGAGGCTTGTGTCGGTAAATTCATCGCTGCGGAATAATGGAACATGCGGCATCGTGTAGGGCAGGTAGACGAAAAACGGTTGGTTGCCGTGATTGCGTATGAACGCGATCGCTTCTTCTGTGTAGCGTTTGGTCAATGTTCGTTGATCCGCTGGTTCTTCGATGACCTCGTCGTCAAAGCCGTCTGCTCGCTGCTCGCTTCTGATCAGCGGCACATTCCAATACTCGATCTTCGGTGCAAGCAGCTTCCAGCGGCGTTGGGCGTAGGTAGCTTGCAACTCGGCGCCACGGCCGGCGAGACTCAGGCTCAGCGCCTCTTCGAACGTCTGTTCGCCTTCCCAGCGCATGTCGTTGGAGTAGGGCACGCCATACCAGACATTGAACCCGTGGCGCGTCGGGTAGGCGTGAGGCGCGTCGCCTAGGTGCCACTTGCCGAATATTCCGGTTGCATAGCCTTGTGCTTGCAGCGCTTCCGCAACGGTTGTCTCGGCCGCTGGAATGCCATTTGGATCATCGGGAAACATCACGCGGATTCGGTTGCCATACAGGCCGGTTCGGACGGGAAGACGGCCAGTAAGGAGTGCGGCTCGGCTGGGCGAACAGACCGATGCAGCCGTATAGAAGTCCGTCCATCGCTGGCCATTTGCAGCTAGATCGTCGAGATGTGGGGTGCGGATGTATGGATGCCCGTAGGAGCCTAGGTCACCGTATCCGAGGTCGTCTGCGAACAGGATGACCACATTCGGCCCGGTGCCATGAACTGCTGGAGTCAGCGAAAGAAGCAACAGTAGGCCGAGCGCAAAGCGCCGTTTGCATTTAGCAGTGAGCAAATCGCATCTTCCTAGGATTGCTGGGACGACAGTCTGGCACATAAGCCTCGTGCAGAGGTGTCGGATATTAAAGAGGGTTCGAAGTCGGGTGTGTCCAAAGATTACGCATGATGCTCATCTTCGTCTGGCCCAAAATCTAAATACAAATTACAATGCCGTTTGAGTCAACGCTAACGTCACGGGTAAGGACATAAAAATGGAAGTTCACGGGTTTTGTGACGAGCGCTTCAACGCGCTGCGTGAAGAGTTCGAGCGTAATTTCACCGATCGCGGAGATGTGGGGGCGAGCTTCGCTGCCAGCATTGAAGGCGAGATGGTCGTCGACATCTGGGGTGGCTGCAGGGATGAGGCGAAAACCTTGCCTTGGAATGAAGACACCATTGTGAATGTGTTTTCCACGACGAAGACTATGACCGCGCTATGTGCCCTGATCCTGATAGATCGTGGCGAACTCGAAATTGAGGCTAACGTTTCCAATTACTGGCCGGAATACGCGCAAAACGGCAAAGAAAATACGTTGGTTCGCCATTTCATGGGGCACACTGCTGGTTTGCCTGGCTTTGGTGAAGAAATGAACCTTGAGCAGCTTTACGACTGGGATTATGTCATTAGTCTGCTGGCGCGTCAGGAACCTTGGTATGAACCGGGCACCATCTGCGCCTATCACGCGCTTACCCAAGGGTATCTGGTGGGTGAATTGGTTCGGCGTATTACCGGGCTTTCGTTAGGTACATTCTTTCAAGAGAACGTGGCTAAGCTTGTTAACGCGGATTTTCACATCGGTCTGGACCCTGCCCAATTTCCGCGCACGGCCGAGATTTTGGCGGGCGGTCCGATGGAGATGCCAGACGACTATGTGATCCCTGAGTTTTATAACGGGCGCCTGGACGGCACTCCGGCTCTTTCCCAAGAGCTTTGGAATGCGGCCGGTTGGCGTCAAGCGGAAAGCCCCGCCGCCAATGGACATGCCAACGCACGCGCTGTGGTGCGAGGTCAGACAGCTGTGGCCAATGGTGGTTCGGCGTTCGGCGTCGAGTTGCTGTCGCAGAAGACGATTGACCGAATCTTCGAGGATCAGGGCGAAATCGCAGGCGTGGGTGAACGACATGGCATCGGTTACGGGCTCGGTATAGGTATAGGTGGTCCAGATGCCTGGGGCGCACCTGAAGGTACTAAGGGGTGTTTTTGGGGAGGAGCCGGGGGCTCGTCGATCACCTTGGATCATTCCAATCGGGCGTGTTTTTCCTATGTCATGAACCAGATGAGTAACGACTTATTGGGTGATATTCGGGCCCGTAGTTTGGGGATGCGTTTCTATGAAGGCCTACAAGGTGGGTAGCTGCTGGCTGTCCCTTCCGTCGAAACAGCAGCCTTAACGGCAACCATAACAACTACCCGCAACCACGCCTTCGGGAACCCAAAGGCGTTGTCAACAGACATTTCTTTGAACGGGTCGGTTTTCCTAACACAGGAACGTGTATAACTCTCACGATAGAGATAGACGCGCAGGCGGCTAGTGCACTATACAGATCGCGACCATCACACCCTTGAAGGACAGGCGACGCTTGGCTTCAAGGACGCTTGGCTTCAAGAAGGCTTCACAGACCCACGACAACGACGCGCAAGCAGCGGACGACCTGCCTGGCGACTCGGACAAATCGGGCACCAGGTTTAGAGAATTCAGCCGCGCTGAAATCGAACAACCCATCGTTGCTCGCTTCGAAGAGCAAGCGGCGCTTCATGCGCAAACCTGGGCGGTGCAATCCCCCGATCACAGCTGGACGTATGCGAATCTTGCGGGAAGGGTGACGGCCGTGGCGTCGGCAATTCTAGCCCACTCTGATTTGTCGGGTAGAAACGTCGCTCTGATGTTTGACCACGGTGCGCCGATGAGCGCCGGAATGTTGGGAGCGCTCAAGGGTGGCAAGACTTACGTGCCCCTCGACCCCGACTATCCACAGATGCGGCTCGAGTTCATGCTTGCGGACTCCGAGGCATACGTCATCGTCGTCGATAGAAATACGGTCGAGGCGGCTCAGGCACTCGCGAGCGCTGGGACCACCGTGATTGATATCGATGACCCAATCCCTGAACTGGTTAGCTCTTTTCCCTCGGTATCCCCGGATGAGGCTGGGTATATCTTATATACGTCGGGTTCGACCGGGACACCCAAGGGAGTGGTCCAGAATCACCGCAAGGTTCTGCACTTTATTCGCAACTACTGCAACAATCTGCAACTGAGCCCTGACGATCGAATGACGTTGTTCTCGTCCTATAGGCTCGATGCTGCGGTCATGGCGATATACGGCGCGGTGCTGACTGGTGCCTGTCTGTATCCCTTGAGTATCGCAGAGCTTGGATTCTCCGCGATTGGGCCTTGGCTGCTCGAAAACGAGATTTCGATCTATCATTCCACCCCTACGGTCTATCGCGGCTTTCTAAATTCTTGCGAAACGGCGTCCCGGTTTCCCGATGTTCGCCACGTCGTGTTGGGCGGTGAGGCGCGCTTCGGCGCGACGCGGACTTGTTCCGACGTTCCTTTGGTGAGTCGTGCGTTTTGATCTATGGGTTGGGTCCAACCGAATCTACGGTGACACTGCAGCATTTCGTTCAGGTGGCGGACGATATCGACGGAGATACGATACCGGTCGGTCGCCCGGTGCCGGACACAGAGGTCTATCTGCTCGGGGACGATGGGTCCATTTCGGAATCCGAAGGCGAGATCACGTATAGGAGCGAACATCTTGCAGTTGAGTATTGGAAGCGACCCGGGCTCACAGCGAAGGCGTTCATTGATGATCCGAACGATCCTCGGTTACGGTCCTATCGCACTGGGGATCTGGGCCGCTGGTGATCGGACGGCGTCCTCGAGTTTCTCGGGCGCAAAGATTTCCAGGTCAAGGTTCACGGTGTCCGAATCGAGCTGGGAGAAATCGAGAGTAGGCTGCGCAACCTCGACGACGTTTGCGAAGCCCTTGTTGTAGCCAGTGCGGACGACACGGACGATATTGAACTCACCGCGTATCTGACTACCCACCCGGGGACCCAATTTCATGCTGGGCAGGTTCGGCAACGATTGGCCGAGATACTCCCCACGTAGATGCTCCTCGACAGCTTATCCCTTACGCCTTCGGGCAAAGTCGATCTGCGTGCCTTGCCACAAGCCAATCGAACTCAGACCGGCAGTCTAGCGAGTTTCGTTGCCCCGCAAAGCGAGATGGAACGCGTTGTCGCCAAGGCTTGGGAACAGGTTTTGGCCGTGGCGCGGATTGGAATCAATGAGGATTTCTTCGATTGTGGTGGTGATTCTCTCAATGCTGTGCGGCTCTGCGATCAGATCAATCATCGCTCGGGTCATAGTCTGTCCCTCTGGATAGTGTTCGAGCACCGAACGGTTCGAAGTCAAGCGAAACTCCTGCTCCATGGGGATGGTGGTGACACTGAGGCGGGCATCTTTCATCTCAGTCGCCATGAGGAGACGAGCGGAGCCCATCTATTTTGCATCTGCGGGGTACACATCTACGAGCCACTTGCTCTTGCGATCGGTAGCCCACATCGCGTCTCGGGAATCATTTTGCCCGTGGAACAGGAGCTCTTGGCCACGGGATCCGGCCTGCCAACGGTGGAAGAAATGGCGCGCGAGTACGGTGACGTCGTACGTGAAACTCAACCAAAAGGCCCTTACTGCCTGGCCTTTCCTTTGGGGGCGTGTTGGCTGGCGAGACAACTCAGGGCGAGCGGCGAGGAGGTTCGCCTCTTGGGTTTGTTCGATGCCAGGGTGCCGAATTCGATATCCAAAATTGATCGTTTTATCGCCCACGCGAGTTTGTTCATGCGACACGGGCCTGCGTATGTGCGTACCAGACTTGCTGCTAGGTTAAAGAGGAATGAAATTGAGGAGCGCTTCGATGCGATAGTTGCGTCGCCAGAGTTGGTCGACCCCGACATGGTATGGGAGGACCATATTGTGGCGACAATGCGAGCCGGAATATACGACCGCGCTACGGCTGGTCGCAATTCGTGAAAGGCGGTGTGGAGTGCCACGACGTCGAGGGCAATCACATCTCGATACTTTCCGAGATAAACGTCAGGGGGATTGCCGACACAATCACTACCGAACTCAATCGAGTTAGCGGAATCTCTTAACCTCCTTCGCTACTGCGGCGAAGTTTTACAGATGAGCGAAAAACCTTATCTCGACACTTTCGCGTGGCGTGAGGCCATCCGAATCGGGGATTCTTACGGCCGTGTGCAATGTTGGGCGGAATAGCCCACTATCGCTCGGGCTCGAATCGTACGTGAGAAACACCAAGGCTTCGTCCTTGGTCATGTTTGAGTAGTAATTCCAGCGATGGAGGTCGTTGGGGTGGCAGTAATGGGCGTTGAATGGCTCCGGAGCGTTGGGGTTCAACTCGTAGACCAAGTCGTCCGGGTCGATGGATGTTCGATCGCATACGGCCAGCGGGAAACGGGCGAGCGGCGCATCTGACACCGATCGCCAAACATTGAGCCCGATTACGCGTTTGTCTGTTGGCATTCCCATCACTTCCGCAAAGCTCTTAGTGACACCCTGTCGGTCTGGGGTCATAAAGTCTGCGTAGTCGTTGTGCACGAATTCTGCGCACGGACCGTATTGGATACCATCGATCCAGTGATGGTCTTTGATGTCTTCGTTGCGGAAGGTATGGCTTCGTAGTTGGGCCAACTCGGCTGAAGGAAGCAGTGACTGCACGAGTGCGGTTGCTTCGGCGTAGTAGATTTTCGCGACTTCGTCTTTGTCGGTCCAGTCGTTGACGGCGGACGGCGCGTGAGCCAATAGAAATCCGGGGCCATCGATCAAGCGTTCCATCGAGTCGTTTGGAGCGATCTCGACGCCTCGGTCAATCCGCGCATCGTGAATGGTTGCAGGAACACCTAGGCCGACCACTTTCGTCGTCTCTGGGTCCTGGTATCTGACTAGTCCACTAAAGTCCATGAATTAACTTTGCTTGAGTTTGCTTGTTTTCGCAAGGCGGATGCTTGCTGTACGAGGGGCTTAACCACTGGCGCAGATTCAAATACTTTCGCCTCGACCCCTATCTGGTGCAGGCTCAGTGCAAGTGCCAGCCCGCCAATCCCGCCGCCAGCAATCAAAACACTCATCTACATCTCCGATTCCGGTCGCAAGTAGTACGCTCGATTACGCCCCATGCACGACTATCGCATCCGAGTTGATCCAGCTCAACTCGGATGCGATAGTCGTGCAATCAAAATTGGATTTCGGGGAAGCTCATGACAGCAGAAGCTATAGGGGAATCGGCGTTGTTGGCCGTCATGGCAGACGGGATTGGCGATCTAACTTTTGGGTCTGCCGAATGGGTGGACGGCGCACGCGCCGCGCTCGATGCGGCGATCTCGGTTCATGCTGACACGCTTGCGGACCTCGGCACGTTTACGTTGTGCGAGGTTGGCCACAACCCACCCGCTTACTTGCATTGCGGTGATAGATTGGGGTGGCATGCCACATTTGACAACGCGTCGGTCGAGGTTGTTGCGGGCGAACTTGATGCGGATGAGTGCGATTTCAAGATGGAAGGCGACCACTCGGTGATCAGCAATTTCGCGCGCATTCAGAATCACGGTCGTGATCCGCGACTCGTTGCTGCGGCGCAGGCTCGGTTGATGAAGCTATCGCGTTGGGAAATGCAGGGAGAGTCGTCGAGTCATCCCGGCTTGTCTGCTGTGTTGGGCTCACTACATGACACGATGGCGGCACGCACGATGCCAAGGTTCACCTTTATGACGCCGGAGTGGGTGAGTTCTGCCCGCCATATTTTGTCGACTCGCGCAGCGTCCGAGAAATTCCGGGACGGTATCAAGGATGTGGTCTTTACCTTTTCAGAGGAGTTCACAGATACACCAAAGTACGCCTTCCCGGATGGCTCTCATGGTGGGTTTTGGGTGCATTGCAACCTCGGTGCCGTAACCGTTGGTGCCGGGCCGCTGCCGGAAGAATACGGGTTGGCCGACCAGTTAACCAAAGGCGTATATACGCCGGTAGTTCCGGTGGGCCGAACGGTAAACGCGGCGATGACCGAGGAAGAGAAGGCCGAGCAGACTGAGTATTCGAAATCGGTGTTTCGTTTTGACAAAGCTGTGGGGAAGGCACCCGTCGAACAGTCGTTGCCAACGGATAGAGGTCCTATGCCGCCCGCGTTGGGGCGGGTCTTTGTGCCATTACATGATGAGCTGTCCAAGCGCACCTCGAGCGAACTGCCCTGCGATTTTGATAGCTCGCTCAAACCTGAGTGGTCTATTGCTCAAGGCTTCGATCGCGACCCCGCATACAAAACCTGGTTGCGCTACGACAGAGTGGATATTTACGGTAACGATAGATAGATCGGATGAGCGTTTTGTAGGCTGCAACAGCCACCGGTTGAAGCAATCATCGGCTAAATAGGTAGGACACCTTCAATAACCATTGCTCGGAGTCCTTGCTCAAATCGTCGGTCCTAACGATGCGCCGCATGTTGTCGAAATCCTCGATCGCAAGATTGGCCCGGTTAGTATTGTAGCCAAGATACACGGCGGTCCATGGGTTAACACGGTAGGTAAAGAGCAGGTCGTAGTTCCAGTTTTCGCGATCCGCGATTGTGGTTTGCATTGGATTGGGGTCAGTGCGCTCGTGTTGCACGATGGCGCGTAAAGACAACGCTCGACTGAATTGCCAGTTGAAACGCATTTGCGCGACCACATCGTCGAACACTTTGTTGCCTGTAGCTTCGTCATCCAAGGTAGTGAACGTAGCGGAAGCGTCGATCGTGAGTTGGGTAGCTGGTCGGTAGGTGAATTCGACTTCCGTTTCGACCGCCTCAGCCGGACGCGGTTCGAAACCGGGCAACGGACGGAAATTAATGCTATTGCCGATTTCTGTTTGCACCTGGAACTTAAAGCTTCTCCACCAAGCGGTTTCAAATTGGAGGCTGACCGAGTCTGTGTTGTAATCTCGGTCGGCCATGAGAGTCGGAAATTCTTCCCGCGTCAACTTTTCTCGTCCGTAGCTCAACGCGGTATCGATTTCGGTTTGGCCGGGAAACTCCACCCCAAAATCCAGGCCGACAACTTCATCCAAGCGTTCGCCTTCGTCGTCGGCCACATACTGCATTTCCAGGCTCGTTTTCCATTCCACTAGGGGTCCCTGGCGCGGCCAATATGACCATTGGATGTCTTGTTCGAGCGAGATGATGCCGGTTCGGGTTACGAAACCCGCTTGTGCATCGAAGTCGTCGCTTATGAAATTAGCCTTCGCGCGGTAATCGAAGTGGCGTCCATCGCGATTTATGTCAGCGTATATTGCTTCGCCGCGTGTCTCCGCCATGTCCGCAAATACGCTCTGACTGCCTACGGCTTGAAAATCGCTAGTCCATAGATCATCCCACTTGACGCGTCCGTCTACTCCAGCGACGAGGTTGCTATCGTCGGCGAATGTACGTTGCGCAGCAATGGCGCCAATAGTGGACTGCTCACCGACATCGCGGCTAACTCGTGCGGCAGCGAATATCGCTCGCTCGCCGCTATCGGGATGGTTGGCTGGCAGGCGTTGGCCAGGCGCTTCGTCATTGATGATGAATGCCCCAACCGCCCATGGTCCGACTTTGCCAGTCAGTCTGAGTCCTAGCTCCGGATCGATGATCCGCCGGGTGAACAAGAGATTGTAGGGCGTACGGCAGATGTCGGCGTTTTCCAGGAAGAACGGTCGCTGTTCGGGAAAAAACACCGCGAAGCGTTGGTTAACTGTGACTTGCGGCTCGTCGGACTCGACCTGGCTAAAGTCCGGGTTGATCGTGAGGTCGGTAACAATACTGTCTTTCCACACTTTCTTTATGTCGACGCCCGCTTTGGCCGCGAACTCATTATCCACAAAGCTAGGGGCGCCGTCGGTCACGAGGCCACTGATAGAGCTCGCTGTCGTGTAAGGAATCACAAGCAAACTCCCGCCGGGCGAGACGTCTTCGATGCCGGAAGCAGTGGCAGCTTGGTTCAAGTATCCGGACTCGCTGCTCGAAATGTGCGGCCACGTATTAAATTCGTGCAAATGCTCGATGCCACGGTTCAATATGATGCCCCAGGATTGCTGTGATGGAGGTGAGAATCGTAGACTCTTGAATGGAATCGACATCATGACAACGTAACCCCAGTCCGTCAGCTGGCCCGAAGATTGCCAAACCGTGTCGTAACTCGAATCAGACTTTCCCCCTTCGACATAAAACTGATCGCGCTGTACGCCTAACGCATTCGTGGTGAAACTGTAGGCGCGGCGCTGATCATTGAATGCGTCAATCATGATGCCGATAGTGTCGTCATCCCTAATTTGCTCACGTGGAGAGAGTGATGCTCGGATGGCAGCGGGGTCTTCGAATGTCAAGAAAACAACATGCAGGGCATCTTGGTCATAGCCGAGATAAGCGATGGTTTTTCCCGAAGCCGGATTGCCGTCGCGTGGGCGGCGTTGCGTGAAGCCCGTCACTTGCACCATGGGCGAGTCGATCGGGCCGTGCGCGAAGGACTCGATAGTCAGTGCTGTCGAAAGTCTGGGGATGGTGAAATCGAGCGCGATGGTATGGGCGACGAATAACCACGTGCCAAGCGCGATAAGCTGCGCGAGCTGGCAGGGACGTGCGTTCAAGAAAAGGCTGGCCTCGTTACGAGGCGAGGGATTATAAGCGATGTTGGCGTTGCGTGTTCGTCTCTTGCTGGTCAATCGAACGTGCGAGGATTAATCTCTAGATCGATGCGTTGGTCTTAGTCTTAAGGGAGGACTTATGGCAGATGTGACTTCAATCCGGGCGAGCCTTGATCATCCGGTCATCGATGCGGATGGCCATTGGCTGGAATATTGGCCGGTTGTCGGCGAGTTCATGAAAAAGGTGGGTGGTGAAGCCGCCGCTCGCGCAACCGCTATCGGTGGCAAGAGCGTGCGCAATTCACTAACAATGACGGTGGCCGAACGGCGCCGGCGCAATGTGCCACAGGAAGCATTTTGGGGTGCGCCTACCCGCAACACGCTCGATCGAGCGACCGCGATGATGCCGCAGCTACTTTATGAGCGCTTGGATGAGATCGGCATTGATTTCGCCGTGATGTATCCAACCGGGGGGCTAGGGATCCCACGTGTACACGACGATGAAGCGCGTCTAGCTGGGTGTCGGGCATTCAACACCTATTGTGCTGAAACGTTTAATCCATTCTCCGACCGCATGACGCCGGCTGCGGTCATTCCCATGCATACACCGGATGAAGCTATCGAGGTATTGGAGCATGCCGTCGGTGAGTTGGGACTTAAAGCGGTCTACATGAATAGCCTCATCGAGCGGCCGATTGAGGAGCCGGCACCGGAGCTTATTGCCAACGGCGGCTATTGGTTTGATGTATTGGGCTTGGATAGCGCGTACGACTACGATCCGGTGTGGGAGAAATGTCGGGAGTTGAACGTGTCGCCGAGTTTTCATAAAGGCTCACGCGGGCGCGCATTGCGTATCTCCCCTTCCAATTTTACCTACAACCACATCGGGCATTTTGCGGCGGCGGGCGAAGCAGTGTGTAAAGCCTTGTTTTTGGGCGGTGTCACCAGGCGGTTTCCTGACCTTAATTTTGCATTCCTCGAGGGTGGTGTCGGGTTTGCGTGCTTACTGTTCGCCGACCTCATTGGACATTGGCATGTACGCTCGAATGAAGGTCTTGAGTACACCAATCCTGCGAATCTGGATGTGGCGATGCTAGAAGATCTAGCGGAAAAATATGCTGGCGCCGAGATGGCCCAAGCCATAAAAGCGGGCAAAGGCGTCACGACGGCAAGCGGTCCGGAGACCACTGGCCAATTGGACGAACTCGACGACTACTCGCGATGCGGTATTACGAGCGCTGCCGATATCAAAACGCTTTTTGCTGATCGCTTCTACTTTGGTTGCGAGGCTGACGATCCATCCAATGCGTGGGCTTTCAACGAGGCGCACAATCCACTCAACGCGAGGCTGAATGCACTATATGGGTCTGACATCGGGCACTTTGACGTACGGGATATGAATGACGTCTTGCCGGAAGCCTATGAGTTGGTCGAGGATGGGAATATCACAGACTACGATTTCGCCGATTTTGTGTTCAACAATGCGGTGCGGTTTTGGGGTGAGACGAACCCCGACTTCTTTACCGGAACCAAAGTCGAGGCTGCCGCACGAAAAGTCCTAGCGGGCTGAAAGCCCTTGTGTGCTAGAGGCTCTGCAGAAAATCCAGCAACGCAGCGTTAGTTGCTTGTGGGTCTTCCTGTTGAATCCAGTGGCCAATCTCCGGCACGATCACCACGTCGCGTAGATCCGGGATCAGTGGCCCCATACTCGCTTGGAGTGCTTGTTTAGTTGCGCCGCCGATTACGACGTCGCGCGAGCCTGCGATAAATACGGTTGGCACTTTAATCGTAAAATCGTCCACGTCGGCCGAGAGTTCCCAGTTGCGACCGAAGTTGCGATAGTAGTTAACGCCGCCGCGAAAACCGGCATTCTCAAACTGGCCAACGACATAGTCGAGGTCTGCTTGGGTTAGCCAATCCGGTAGTCCTTTGGGAGCGCCCAGGCGTGGAATCCAACCGCCGGCCGCACGCTTCGGGTCTGTCACTTCGGCGGCTTCGCGAGGCGAGGTCGGCGACAAATAGAGGCGGCTCAAGATCCCGTTGGGATCACTATCGTATTCGGCTTCCGCGACCCCGCCCTCTTCGTTGTGATAGACAATGTAGAAGAAGTTATCCGCAGTCTGACGGCGCATGGCGTCCAACGGATTGCTCGGGCTACGCGGGGAGTAAGGCACGCTCATGATCGCTAGGCTGGTAAACCGCTCTGGGTAATACAACGCACTGTATTGTGCGACCATTGAACCCCAGTCATGACCAACGATCGTCGCAGTTTCT
>Ga0115002_10002916_pt1 | contig 21856 bp, 30 predicted proteins | sample ArcticOcean_MG_C_8_FD_89576 | JGI IMG/M metagenome (GOLD analysis project Ga0115002, IMG submission 89576) | Marine microbial communities from western Arctic Ocean - ArcticOcean_MG_CB11_86 | ecosystem: Environmental > Aquatic > Marine > Oceanic | place: Arctic Ocean: Canada Basin | collected... | reverse complement strand
ATCGTTAAGGACAACTACGACACCCATGACATGCCCACCACGGGGGGGTCAGCGTCGTTGGAAGGGTCCATGCCCGCCGACGATGCGTACCAGGTGCGGAAGATCCGGGAGGCCGGCGCAATCGTTCTGGCCAAGTCGAACCTGGCGGAGTTCGCGTTCACCGCCATGGAAACAGTGGGCTCCATGCTGCCTGGGTGGACGTTCAATCCCTACGCCCTGAACCGTGTAACAGCAGGGTCCAGCGGCGGCACCGCCGCCTCGGTGGCGTCCAACTTCGGCCTGGTGGGGCTGGGGACAGACACGGGCAATTCCATTCGCGGGCCCTCGGGGCACAACGCCCTGGTGGGGATCCGGTCAACGCAAGGTCTCACCAGCCGTGACGGAATCATGCCCCTCAAGGCCGACCGGGATATCGGCGGGCCCATGACCCGGACTGTAGAAGACGCAGTCCGGATCTTTGACGTGCTGGCAGGCACCGATCCGGCCGACCCCGTCACCGCCGAGGCAGGTGCCCGCCGCCCCGACAGCTATGTGGACGCTCTGGAAACCGACGTGCGGGGCATGAGAGTCGGCATCCCTCGCTGGCTCGTCTATACCGAGACCGCTGACCCTGAGGTTCTGGAGAAGTTCGAGGCCGCGGTAACCGACCTGCGCCGCCTGGGCGTCACCGTGGTGGACGACGTTCCCCTGCCGGAATTCGACGACTCGCTGCGCCGCGGTACAGGCTTCGGAATGTGCCCGCGCTTCCGCTACGACATCGAGAACTACCTGGCGACCGTCCCTGACCCCCCTGTGCGCACCCTCAAGGAGATCGAGGAGGGGGGCAAGGTCTTCGTTACCGTCATGCCCACTGTGAAGCGGTTCCTGGAGTTCGAGGGCACCCCCGAAACCCATGAAGGATGCATCGAGGCCGCAAAGAACGAGGAGGTCCTGCGCCAAGCTGTGGAGCGGGCGTTCAAGGACGCCGACATCCAGGCGTTCATCTATCCCACGTGGAACAACCCTCCGCGGCTGGTGGGCGACATGGTCTCGCCCCACGGCAACAACAGCGGCATTCTTTCGCCCCCAACAGGCTTTCCGGCGATGACGGTCCCCATGGGCTTCGTGCGGAAGGAGACGCTTCCAGTGAGCCTGCAACTCTATGGCCTTGCCTGGACCGAACCCGCGCTCATCCGCCTGGCGTACGCTTACGAGCAGGCCACGCAACATAGGAAACCCCCGCCCACCACGCCGCCGCTGCCACACTGACGCTCGGCAAACCGGCGCCACTAGCAAAGGGCCGTCGCGCGAAGTCAATATCCGTACCGATACCCTAGCCGTCGTTGCCTCACCTGATGATCAGAGGCAATCGCGGTCTTGCCTCTGATTCAGGAACGAACGTGTTCGACCACCACATCAGCCTTCGACCTGTTATCCCATTCATCCTTACAGCTTGCGGAGGAGACGGCGGCACCTCTCCGAACGCGGAGCCACAGCTTCCAGCGGGTGTCACCATAGCACTCCTCCTTTCCCTCGCCTATCAGGCCCCGGGCTCCACACAACAGTTCCATACCATACTGAGATACGCGGACGTCCTCGCCCTCATCAACCACACTGTCAGGTGGTCCGCCAGCGACCCCTCGGTGGCGACGATCGACGTGGGCACCGGGCTCACGGCTGCCGTGGCCGCTGGAACGGCAACCATCATGGGGGTCAGCGGGGGGAAGCTGAGCACCGCGAACGTGACCGTGGGTGACGGCGGCGCGACCGATGATGGGCGATTCGTACTGATTCATCCCGGCACGTTCTTGATGGGCAGTGCGAACGGTCAAGCGTAGGGGCGAACGGTCCACCAGGTGAACATCACCAGAGCATTTTACCTGCAGAAGACGGAGGTGACGCAGAAGAAATGGCACGCGAGCGCACAGCGTTGGGATCTCCTGAGGCCCAGCCTTTTCATCGTCGTGGCCCTACGGTCCGGTACCACCTCCCTGTATGGCGCCATTGCAACTCTGAGACTCTCTCCCCATCGTAGAATCAACGATTGAGCCCTGTGCGTGCCGCTGGGGGGCGAATCCGCCGGCGACTCCACGCCTACCCTTCAGGAGGAAACAGCATGGCCGATGCGCCGAAGAAGGCCCGCGGGGGACTCGCCAAGCCGGTGACACCCAGCGCCGATCTCGCCAAGATCGTGGGAGCGAGTCAGTTGACCCGGGCCGAGGTGACCAAGAAAGTCTGGGATTACATCAAGGCCAACAATCTCCAGGATCCAGAGAACAGGAGACAGATCAACGCCGATGACAATCTCCGCCCGATTTTCGGTGGCAAGGCCCAGGTGTCCATGTTCGAGATGACCAAGCTGGTGAACTATCACCTGAAGGGCTGACGCAGATCGCGTGAACGGAAAGAGGGGGGGGGCCGGCCGGCCCCCCCCTCTTTCCGTTCACGCGAGTGCCCCCGCCAGGGCTCGAACCTGGGACCTCGTCATTAAAAGTGACTTGCTCTGCCAGCTGAGCTACAGGGGCGCGACAATATCATAGACCCGAGAGAGCCCTTGCGGGACCCCGCAGCTTCACGGTGAAGACACGACGCCCGCAAAACTCTTCCGGTGGTGCGGAGATGGCCCAAACCTCCGAAGCGCCTCGCGGTGGTCCTTGGTCCCGTACCCCCGATTGTGGTCCCATCCGTACTCAGGATAGCGGGTATGGAGCCGGGCCATCAGACGATCGCGGCAAACCTTGGCCACCACGCTCGCGCTCGCCACACAATGTATGCGGTAGTCCGCTTTGACTACCGCGCAGTGCTCCCAACCGAGGCCACGGACCGGTAGCCCGTCCAGAACCACGTGACCGGGATGGAGCGACAGAGCATCCAGAGCTCGTTTGAGCGCAGTCCGCGTGGCACCGGTGATGCCGAGCAGGTCGACGATCGCCGACGACGCGGCACCCAACCCTACGGCCGCCGCTACCGATCGTACCTCCGCATCGACCTCGAGGCGTGCCTTTGGCGAAAGCAGCTTCGAGTCACTCGCACCCCTAACCTGAACGTCGGCAGGAAGGATCACGGCCGCCGCCACCACCGGACCGGCCAGTGGCCCCCTCCCCACCTCGTCCACACCCGCCACCCATTTGGTGCCCACGTCCCACCAGCCCCGCTCGTAGCGGAGTGGATCGTTGATACGTAGGCGACGACGTCGCACGGTCACGGCGGCTTCAGAGCACCTGCTGGGAGAGCACGTAAAGGAAAAGGTTCACTCCCATCTGGAGGGCCAACTCCCGGATCTCGGACGGATCCCTGTGCACATCGGGATCCTCCCACCCATCACCCAGGTCGCTTTCGTAGCTGTAGAAAACAAGCAGGCGGCCGCGGTCGAATATGCCAAAGCCCTGGGGTGCATTCCCATCATGTTCGTGGACCTTGGGGATCCCCATCGGCAGATCGTAAAACATGTGGTACAGAGCATGGACCGGGGGGAGCTCGACCAGATCCTTCTCAGGAAACACTCTCTCCATCTCCCTCCGGAAGCTCTCGTCCAGCCCGTAGTTGTCGTCGGCGTGCAGGAATCCACCTTCCAGTAAATACTCGCGCAGGATGAGGGCCTCCCGGTCGGTCAGGCTGATGTTTCCGTGTCCCGTCATATATATGTACGGAAAATCCCTGAGGCGAGGATCGGTCAGCCGGATGTCCACCCGAGGACCCAGGGCCACGGGGATCCCGGTGCGGTCGTGGATGGCTGCCAGCAGATTGGGCAACGCACTCGGATTCGCGTACCAATCTCCGCCGCCGTCGTATTGGAGCTGAGCAATGGTGAGCGGGGGTGCCCCCTCCTGGGCGGTGACAGGCATGACCACTCTGGTCGCTACAAGAACGAGGAGCCCGACTACGCGGTGCATCGCGGGTCCCGTGTGATCATATCCCTAGCACTAGAGCTCGGATCAGGCCTCTAGGGGGAAGGTCGCATAGTTAGGAACTCGGCTATGCCGTACCCGCGATCGGCCCGTCAATCCTCCACTTACGGAAGCCGCAAGCTGGAGTAGTACCATGCCGAGAGACGCCCGGCAACAAAGCTCCCCAGAACAATACGAGCAAGGATATAAACGTGATCGCGGCTCCATTGAGGATCGATGCGTTCGACCAACGTAGCCCCACAAAGAGCCCATCTACGAAGAATCCGGCCGCCGCCGCCGCGCCGCCGGGCTCATTCTGCTATCCAGCCGGAAGAATCCCGGTGCCCACCAGCACGAGGAATACTATTCCGCCGATACTGACCGCGACCAGCCAGCCACCGACCACTCACCCGTGGTGCAGGTTGGAGATCTGTTCGGAATGCATCGTCCTCCTCAGCTCAATCCGGAGCTGCCGTCAAAAGCCCTAGGTCGAGCTGCTGATTGGCCAATAGTTCACGGTGGTGCGCGGTCGGACCCAGCATGCGCAGCGCGTTCAGGTGATCGCTGGTACCATATCCGACGTTGCGCTCCCATCCATACCCGGGATGGCGCAGCGCGAGCCTTCGCATGAGTCGGTCGCGCACCACCTTGGCAACGATTGAGGCGCACGCGATGGAGTGGATCCGCGCGTCACCGTCCACCACCGCATCGTGGGCACGTCCCAAACCACGCATGGGCAGACCGTCCAGCACCACATGGTCAGGGGTAACGGACAGGCGTTCCAGGGCTCGGCGCATCGCCAGGGCTGTCGCCTCTAGCACGTTCAGTCGGTCGATTTCCCGGACCGACGCGGCCCCGATCGCTACTGCAGACGCGCCGCTAATGACCTGGGGGAACAAACGCTCGCGGGCCGCCGCTGACAACCGCTTGGAGTCGGCCGCTCCGTCCACGAATTTCCCAGGGGTCAGCACCACCGCGGCGGCGACTACGGGGCCTGCGAGTGGTCCTCGACCGACCTCGTCCACCCCGGCGACCCCAGAAATGCCGCGACTCCAGTACCCACGCTCGTATGCGAGCAGGTCCTGGAGCCGTCCTTCCCATCGCGTGCTGGCCACCGGCGGCAACCGAGGTCAGGTCGTGCGCTTTTCCTGGATGCGCGCAGCCTTACCCTTCAGGTTACGCAGGTAGTAGAGCTTGGCCCGACGTACACGGCCATGGCGCACAACCTCGACCCCCTTAACGGTCGGGGCCTGGTCGGGAAAAACTCGCTCCACACCGACGCCGCTCGAGATCTTACGGACTGTGAAGGTCGCGCCGTTGCCGCCGCCTCTCCTGGCGATACAAACGCCCTCGAACGCTTGGATCCGCTCCTTTTCACCCTCGCGGACGCGGTAGAGAACACGGACGGTATCGCCGGGTGCGAATCTGGGCAGGTCGTCCCGGAGCCGCGCCGTCTCGATCTGCTGCAATACGTCTGCCATGGTGACCTCCTCTGGATCGGACCGGTCCCATCACCTGTCCAGTCATGGAAACTAATGGGGGTTAGTGGCAGGGAGAAGTGGGAGCAAGCCCACTACGCATCAACCGTCGTAGTCGGTCCAGAGTTCTGGCCGCCGCTCCCGGGTCAGCCGCTCAGCCTGTGTGCGCCGCCACGCGGCAATCCTGGCATGATCCCCAGTCAAGAGAACTTCGGGCACCCCGTGACCTCGGTACTCGGGCGGCCGGGTGTAGGAGGGCGCCGACAGCAACTCCTCCTCATAGAAAGAATCCGAGGCAGCGGAGTCGTGATCGCCGAGCGCACCGGGGAGCAGACGAACGACTGCATCCAGCACCGACAACGCGGCAATCTCGCCACCGGAAAGAACAAAATCACCGAGCGAAATTTCCTCCGTGACGAGGTGGTCAGCCACGCGTTGATCCACGTCTTTGTAGTGCCCACACAGGAGGGTGAGGTCATCAGCCAAACTGTAGCGCACCGCGTCCTGATGCCGGAACACTCTTCCCCGCGGCGTGAGCAATACCACAGGGCCCTTGGGAGCGAGAGCGTCCACAGCTTCGAAGAATGGCTCAGGCTTGAGCACCATGCCTGACCCTCCCCCATATGGGACGTCGTCCACGCTGCGGTGCCGGTCGGACGTGTGTTCGCGCAAGTCCACCACACGGTATTCGACCAGCCCCGCGTCCCGCGCCCGCTTCGGGATCGACAGTGACAGCGGCCCGTCGAAGAAACCGGGGAATATCGTGACGATGTTGATGTGCATGCCACTGCTCCGTTATGCGTCAAGCAATCCGTCAGGGGGATCGATTACCAAGCGCCTACCCGCGACATCCACCTTCCGCACGAACCGGTCGAGAAAAGGCACCAATACGGTCCCCTCCTCCGTGCGCACCTCAAGCAAGTCCGCAGGAAGAAGCTCGTACACTTCGCTGATTTCCCCCAACCGTACCCCCCGCGCGGTAACGACCTCCATCCCGATAAGCTGGTGATAGAACACTTCGCCCTCGGCCAAAGCGGATAGCCGTTCGCGTTCCACCATCAAATAGCGGCCACGGAGAAAGTCGGCGGCGTCTCGACTACCGACCCCCTCGAAAGAAACGAGCCAGCCCTTCTGGAACGGGCGGGCCTGCTCCACTTGGACCGCGGAGAGGTGCGGATCCGGCCTCTGCCCATCCGCGTCCCCCAATCGCATGATAACCCCGGAAACGAAGAGGTCGTCGGGATGGTCTGTAAGCACGTGGACGAAAAGCTCTCCCCTCATGCCATGAGGCTTGCTCACATACCCCACGACCAAGAACGCCGGCTCCACCCTCGTCACGGATGTAACCTACACGCTCCCGAAATGCTGCCGGCGCTACGCTTCGCTGCCGGACGCATCCTCGGGTTGGGACTCTTCCTTCCCGCCCTCACCCCCCTCCGCCACCGGCTCTCGCACGTCGGAGGCAATCTCAGGAGCATCCTCCGCGACCTCAGCCGTCGCAGCCGCGGCCGCTTCTGCCTCGCTCTCCCGCTGATTGCGCTCGGCGGTCCGACGAGCCGCCAGCGCGTCGGTGTCGAGCCTCTTCTGGACTTCGATGTCGGGCTCGCCGATCGCTACCTTCCCGTCGCCGCCCCGGCGCGCCTTGCCGGCAAGAGATCGGACCGTGTTACTAGGCTGCGCACCTTGCTTAACCCAGTAATCAAAGCGGTCCAAGTCAAGCACCAGACGAGCCGGAGAGGACTGAGGCCTGTAGTAGCCCAGATTCTCTATGAACCGGCCGTCACGTGGCGCCGCTCCGTCGGCCACGACCACGCGGTAATGGGGCTGCTTCTTCCGGCCCATGCGCCGGAGTCGGATCCGTACTGACATCGTTATTCCTGCGGTTGTGCCGCGCCACCGCCCGCCGTCCGGCAGGGTAAGACGCTGCGACTCACAAGGACATGCCTACCGGCATCATCCCTTTCATCTGCTTCATCATCTTTCGCATGTCACCGAACTGCTTGAGTAGCCGATTCACATCGGCCACCGGGCGACCACTGCCCTTCGCTATCCGTATCTTCCGCGACCCGTTGATGATGCGCGGGTCGCTCCGCTCCCCCGGCGTCATCGACAAGATGATCGCCTCGACGTGCTTCATCCGCTTCGGATCCATCTGACCCACGGGAAGCTTCGCCTTCGCAGCCCCTGGGATCAGCTTGAGCAGCTGCTCCAAGGGACCCATCCGCTGCACCTGCCGCATCGCAGTGAGGAAGTCCTCCAGGGTGAACTTTCCCTTTCCAAGCACCTTCTCCTGGAACTTAGCCTGCTCACCCAGATCCATCGCCCGTTCGGCCCGTTCGACCAGACCGACGACGTCCCCCATCTGGAGGATGCGGCCGGCCATCCGCTGCGGGTCCGCCGTATCCAAGTCGTCCAGCGCTTCGCCCACACCCACGAACTTAATCGGCTTGCCTGTGACTCCGCGGATGGAAAGGGCAGCGCCACCGCGTGCATCCCCGTCCATCTTCGTGAGCACCACGCCCGTCAGATCGAGCGCCTGGTCGAACCCCTCGGCAATCCGGACCGCTTCCTGGCCCGTCATGGCGTCGGCCACGAACAGGATCTCCTGCGGTGCGAGCGCATCCTTGATCCGCTGGAGCTCCCCCATCAGCGGCTCATCTATCTGGAGCCGGCCCGCAGTATCAACCAGTAGCACAGCGCGCTGCTCCCGCTTAGCCTCCTCAAGCGCCGCGCGAGCAGCGCCCACCGGGTCAGTGCCGAACTCGCCGGCGTGAACCGGCACCCCGATCCTCTCCCCTAGAGTGCGGAGTTGCGCGACCGCAGCCGGCCTCTGCAGATCGCAGGCGGCCAACATGGTCTGGCGGCCTTCGCGCTCCAGCCGCTTCGCCAACTTGGCGGCTGTGGTCGTCTTTCCCGACCCCTGGAGCCCCACCAACATGATCACGGTGGGAGGAGTCGTACTCCACTTGAGGCTCGACGGCTCAGAACCGAGGAGCATCGCCAACTCGTCGTGCACGATCTTTACGATCTGCTGGCCAGGCGTGACCGATTTCAGCAGGCCACCACCCAGGGCCCTCGTCTGGACCCTATCCAAGAAGTCCTTCGCCACCCGGTAGTTGACATCGGCCTCAAGGAGGACGCGCCGCACCTCCCGTAGGCCATCCCGGATTATGGGCTCCGTGAGGACCCCACGCTGGCGAAGCGTCCCGAGGACCCCGTCCAGCTTCTCGCTCAGCTCCTCAAACATCGGCACCCGGCAGCGGTTCATCCCTCCCGCGCCGTCGACGCGAGGCCGACTCCCAGAGTTCCCTGGAGTCGGCAGAGCTTGATAAGGTAGGCTGCACATGCCGCGTGCTCAAGCGGAGGCGCCTTCAGACGTGGATGATCTGCGTCCGCTCGGTTCCGACCGACACCATAGTGATGGGGGCGCCAGTGAGCTCTTCGATCCGGTCGAGATAGGCTCGGGCGTTCCTCGGGAGGTCCGCCAAGGTTCTTGCTCGAGTGGTATCGGACTGCCATCCAGGATGAGTTTCATAGCGCGGCCGGACGGACTCCAGCGACCATGTATCGGCTGGAAATTCCTCAGTGCTACCGCCGTCTTCCGTCGAATAAGCTGTCGCGATCGAAATCTCTTCAATCGTATCGAGCACGTCGAGCTTGGTTACCGCAACTCCGGTGAGCCCGTTGACACGGGCCGAGTAGCGGGCGAGAACGGCATCGAACCATCCGCACCGCCGGGGTCGACCGGTGGTAGCACCGTACTCGCCACCCAGGTCGCGGATATGCCGGTCCATCTCAGGCTCGAAGCCACTTGGCAACGGTCCGTTCCCCACCCTGGTCGTGTAAGCTTTCACCACCCCCACGACCGAGTCGATCGCGGTCGGTCCGATTCCTACACCTGTTCCGGCACTGCTCGCCGTCGTGTTCGACGATGTCACAAACGGATACGTGCCGTGGTCGAGATCCAGGGCGGTCCCCTGAGCACCTTCGAGGAGCACTCGCTTCCCAGCCCGTAGCCCCTCGGTGAGCTCTCGTCCGGTGTCCGTCGCCAGGGACGATAGCCGCTTGGCCAACTCCAGGGTCTCGCTGACATCGGCATCCAGGCCGTCTGGGCCGCCACCCAGGAGCTGCCGCGCCCCCTCGAGGCCCTCTTGCACGCGCTTCTCCAAGCGCTCCCCTCCCCCGAGATCGGCGACCCGCAAACCCCGTCGCCCAGCCTTGGCCTCGTAGGCGGGGCCGATCCCGCGCCCTGTGGTACCGATTTTCTCGGAGGCCCTGTCCTCTGACGCCCTATCGAGGGCCTTGTGAAACGGAAGCAACAGGTGGGCTCGCTCACTCACGCCGATCCTGCCACTAAGGTCGATACCCCGCTCAGCCAACTCCTCGTATTCCTCGAAGAACTGGAGCACATCAAGAACCACTCCGTTGCCCAGGAGACAGCGCTTACCGGGGTGAATGATGCCTGATGGGATCTGGTGGAGGACGAACTCCTCCTCTCCCACGTGGACGGTGTGTCCAGCGTTCGCACCGCCCTGGTAACGGGCGAGCATATCCACGTCCTCTGCCAGCACGTCGACAATTTTTCCCTTACCCTCGTCGCCCCACTGACAGCCGACGACGACAGTGCACTGGCCGGTGGCCATACCCCCCCACCCCCTATAGAAGACAAAGGAGGCCCGTCCCACGGGGGAACGGACCTCGTCTGCTGTATCCTCAGGTGAAGCTAGACCGCAGCCGCGGAAGCGTCAACGCTCCGCAGAAGCCCCGCGCGAGGTTTATTTACCGAACATGCGTGACATATCGTCGGTAACCCCTTGTTGCGGCAGCGCCCTACTGGCACCGCCGGAACCCAACATATTCACATTGAGTTCGAAGTCGGCAGGGTTACTCACGGCCGCCATCGTGACTCTGGAGTCGATCTCGTCGTTCTTTACCAGCTCGATCAGGTGCTAGTCGAAGCTCTGCGATCCGAAAACCATGGAAAGCTCAGTCAGCAGAGCGGCGCCCACACAAATCAATATGTTGGTGCGGAGATCGGCCGCCTTGCCGCTTGTCTCACGCTCCCACCCGATAACACCACCCAGTATCGCCGCCAAAGCCAGCTTACCAAGCAGATCGATACGCAACACGTCCCGCACTGCAGCCCAATCTTGCATCCCTGTCAGCCAGCCTGCTATCGAGTCCAGGCCTTCCTCCAGTCGAGTCCCATACGCTGCCGCACCTCCACCATCGTTTCCCGGGCGAGGACACGCGCACGTGCAGCTCCGTCATCTAGGATCTCGCGAATCCGCTCGGGCTGAGCCCGCAACTCTCTGCCCCGCTCCCGCATCGGGGCGAAGGTGGTACTGATCGAATCGGCCAGGATGTGCTTGCACTCCACGCACCCGCGCAGAGCGCCACGGCATTGGTGCGCCACGTCTTCCGCCACATCGGGTGCCAAAAAATGTCGGTGCAGCGAATACACGTTGCAGAGTTCGGGACGCCCCGGATCGCTCTTGCGCACCCGTTGCGGGTCCGTAACGGCGGTCCTAACCCGCGCCCACACTTCGTCGGGCTCGGCCAGGATATCCACCGTATTTTCAAGTGACTTGCTCATCTTGGCGTTGCCGTCGAGGCCTATAACACGCCCCTCCTCACCGATGATCGCCTCGGGTTCCGGGAAGAAGTCCCCATAGGCAGCATTCCATTTCCTCGCTATATCGCGCGTGAGCTCCAGGTGCTGACGCTGGTCCTCTCCCACGGGTACCGCGTCCGCCCTATAGAGGAGAATGTCCGCGGCCTGGAGCACCGGATAGTTCAGGACGCCGACCGGCACAGAATCAAAGCGCCGAGCCTTCTCCTTGTACTGAGTCATCCGCTCAAGATCGCCCACTGGAGTGACCGCGTTGAACAACCACGCAAGCTCAGTGTGCTCCGGCACGTCTGACTGAACGAAGAGTATGGCCTTTCCCGGATCCAGCCCGACTGCCAGAAAGCTGACAGCGAGGTCCAGAACCTTCTTCGGCAAATCCTTGGGATCGCCACCCGCCGTGATGGCGTGGTCGTCTACGATGCACCACAGGCAATCGAAGCGTTCCTGAAGCTCGACCCAACGGCGCAGCGCGCCCAGGTAGTTCCCGAGGTGAGCCTCTCCAGTCGGCTGCATGCCGCTGAAAACCCTACGGCGACGGGTCGGTGTGGTATGCTCGGTCATTGATCCAATGGCGGGGGCATCTGAGGAGCGTAAGTTAGGCGGACTTGCAGGACTCCGCTAACCCTCAAGACTCGTTATGCATCCCATCCTTGTCACTGCCTTGGCCGCCGCTGAAGCCGCTGCCGTGGTGCAGCGCCGCTGGGCAGCGGCGGGTCGGCGTGCATGAAACAACCCTCAAGGGTGTGAGCGACTTCGTCTCCGTGGCCGATGTCGAGGCTCAGCACGCGGCGCTCACGGTAATCAGATCGCGCCATCCCGATCACCGAATCATGGCTGAGGAAGACGGAGTCGCGGTCCATACGGCGGCGGCCGAAGCACCCCCTCTCGGTGGTCGACCCCATCGACGGCACTACCAATTTCCTGCACGGTCATTCCATGTACGCGACGTCTGTCGCCGTGCTGTTGGGGGCATCCCGAAGCCGGAGTGGTGCATTGTCCAGCGACGGGCGAGCGGTGGTGGGCGACCAGTGGCGGGGACGCCTTCAAGGGAGGGCGCCCGGTGAGAGTATCCTCCCCCCACGATCTCCGCACCGCGCTGGTAGGCACAGGCTTCCCCTTCAAGACACTGGACGTCCTCAATAGCTATCTCGGCCAGCTCGGACGTGTGCTCAAGGACACAGCGGGCGCTCGGCGTGGAGGGGCTGCAGCGCTGGACTTGGCGTACCTGGCGTCCGGCTCACTCGATGCCTTCTGGGAAATCGACCTGAAGCCGTGGGACGTCATGGCCGGCGTGCTTCTCATTCAGGAGGCGGGTGGGGCAGCTACGCGCATGGACGGCAGTGCCGTGGACCTAGAGGCAGGCTCGGTGCTCTGCGCGGCCACACCCGAACTCGCCCACGCGTTGGCGGAGCTGGTGCAGGATCCCTCCTGACCGCCTTCAATCCGGTCATGGTGTCGCCGTCGATCCTCCCAGTAGCCGTGCGCTCACCGCCGCGCGATCGACCGGCACGCCGCGGAGGTACACGGCGTCGATCCGCCGCGTGTTGGTGATGTCGTCCAGGGGATTCGCGTCGAGCACGACGAAATCGGCGATCTTACCGGGCTGGATAGTGCCGACATCGGTCAGGCCGATCAGCTCCGCAGAATTACGGGTCGCCGCCACGATCACCTGCGCCGGCGTCATTCCCGCCGCTACCATGTCCTCCATCTCGAGATGGGGCGCCCAGGGATTACGACCGTCGGATCCATGGCCGATCGTCATACCCGCGCCGACTAGTCTTTTCAAATTGCGTGCCTGGATAGCGTATGAAGCCTGGACTGCCGGTCGGTCGGTGGCATCGGCCTGCATCTGCGACAGCTGCGCGGCGGGAACCGTCTGGCCCAGCCAGCTCAGGTCAGTGGCAACACCACGATCGCCCAGGTTCGGCACGAGAACCGTCTGAGGGCGCTCCTGAACCAAGGCAACAAACTCGTCGTCGATATCTCTGTCCCGCACACCGTGGGCGAACATGTCCGCTCCAGCCCGTAGCAAGCCCTTCGCGTCCGCAGGCGCGAAGATGGGTGCGCCGACCTTGAGCCCCTGATCGTGAGCACCATCGATTACCGCGCCATACAACTCAGGGGTCATTTTCGGAAACTGACCACTACGGTCGTCCACCCAGATTTTGACGAAGTCCGGCTTCTTCGCCGCCAGATCCTCCACTGCCGCACGAGCCTCCGACTCGGTGTTGACCCAATACGGTACCTCCGTTCTGCCCGGCTCGGGCCGCGTGATGCCGCGCCACGCGGTGCGATAGCGGGCCGCATTGGGAATGAGTTCGTTCCGGATCTGCAGGTTCACCTCGCTCACGTCCAGACCGAGGCTCAGCACACTCCCTACACCGTAATATGCATTGTGCTCGAGCTGACCGACCAATTCGTCACGAGTGGCCGCGAGGTGCATGTGCGAGTTGATGATCGCAGGCATCACAGTCTTACCGGTAAGGTCGACCCAAACAGCCCCCTGCGGCACCTCGATCTCCCCCCGCCCCCCTATCTGGATCACCCGATCGGCTTGGATCACTAGTGCGCCGTCCTCGATCGGATCACTGCCGTCTCCCACGATGAACCGTGCCCCCTCGAAGACGGTGACGGAGGTTGCGTCCAAGTTCTCGGCCTGGTCCGAGCAGCCAGCCAAGAAAAAGGGGGCGATCAATAGCAGGGAGAGGAAGATCTGAGACTGCGATTCGGATTTCGCCATGAAGAGCATGCCTCCCGGGATCGGCCTGTGAAGTAGGACGGAAGAAATAGCTCGGGAAGACCGGGCCCGCCACATCTCGAACACCTGAGGCCGGGAGAGGGGCGCGCGCTAGTTGCCCGATCATCGGGCGCAGCCCTAACATTGTTTGATCTCAGCTGAAGTCCCCACCTATGGTGTTCGACGGAGCATGAGCCAAGAGAGATTCAGCGTGCGTTCCCTGCTGCTGTGGCTGGTCCTGTTCGGCGCTGCCGGCCTGATCGCCGAGTTGTTCCTAACAGGACACTACGACTCTTGGACACAGAGCATTCCCTTCGTGGTGCTGGGGTGGGGACTCGCCGTCGGCGCTTCCTTGGCATATCGCCCCAACCGCCGCAGGGCCAGGGTATTCCAAGCGGTGATGGCGATCGCCATCCTGACCGGACTGATCGGACTTTGGCTCCACTACCGGGGGAACGCTGCGTTCGAGCTGGAGATCGCACCAACCGCGAGGGGGTTTGATCTAGTGTGGAGTGCCCTGCGCGGAGCAATACCGATCCTCGCGCCGGCCGCCTTTGTTCAGCTAGGACTACTGGGCATAATCTGGAGCCATTACCATTTTCTTTCACAAAAACTCAAGTCCAACATACCACGAGAAAGATAAATGAAGCGTACCCGAAACGGTCATATCCTATCTGCCGTCGTGCTCCTGGTGCTCAGCTGTGGCGGCGCCGATGATCAGCCAGAAGAACAAGCGGCGCCGGTAGCAGATGCTTTTCTTGATCCGAACACCGCAACCCATGAGGAGCTGGTCGTAATCCCCGGCATCGACACGGCGGTCGCGAACACGATCGTGGCCGGCCGGCCATATGACGACATGGTGGCCGTGGACGCAGCGGTAGGGGACGGGCTGACCGACGAGCAGAAGGAGGCCGTCTACGCGCTGATCTGGCTGCCAATCGACCTCAACAGCGCCGCGGAGGAAGATTTTCTCCTGATCCCCGGAGTGGGCCCCCGGATGGCGCACGAGTTCGAGGAGTATCGGCCGTATGATGCGATCGAACGTTGGCGGCGCGAGATAGCGAAATACGTGGACGAAGAGGAAATCACACGGATGGAGCGATACATCACCATCCGTTGACGCGGATGTCGATCGGAGCAGAAGGCGCAGGGGTTGGGGGGGGTACTCCCCCCCAACCCCTACGACCGCACAGCCACTCTCAGTTGGTCCCGACCTGAATCCTTCGGCTCTTGGCCTCCGGGACCTTCGGCATACAGGATGCCGTCGCGATAGTCCTCCCCAATATCCTCAGGACGGACGGTGCGAGGCACCGTGTGAACAAGCGCTGGAAGCTTCCGAAGCGACGCTCCCAACCGTGATAGGGCCTCTCGTCATCCTCCTGATTCACCTAATGTGACGTCTCCCCACTGATCGTAAGAACATTGTTCTCGAGTTCGATGTCGATGTCGTCCTGGGTCACCCCTGACACTTCCGCCGTCAGGACGAATTCCTATCCGCTCTCCTCCACGTTCACGGCCGGCAACCTGGCCATTAGCAGGCGACAGTCCCTCCCCACCGAAGACCCACCCAAAGCGGTTGGCGAGCCAGTCCAGATCCTGATCCTGTTATGGAAGTAATGTCGTGTGATTGTCATGTCAGCCTACGGAGCTCGGCATCCCTGGCGGGCTCCGTAGATGTGGGAAACTCGGGATCCCACCCTGCCCCCGTCACCCTGTTTTACGAACTCTATGCAGGAGCACGACACATTCCCAACGACGTCTGCCAATGTGCTCGATGGAAGGGAGTCCATACCCCCAATGGCTGCCTACAAGGACACTCTCGGAGGCCAAACCTCCGTAGCGACACGCTCGGCCGGACCGCGGCGCTCACCTCGGGGTAGGGGGCTAATCATGTCGGCACCGACCGGCTCTCTACATCTTTCACACATCCGTTTCCCAGGAAACCAGGGAGTTGAAGGGCTAGATGGAGCGCATAGACGTAGGCGTGCTGGGAGCCACCGGAATGGTGGGGACGAAGCTAGTACGGTTGATCGAGGGCCACCCTTGGTTTCGGCTGCGCGAGGTGGGAGCTTCGGACAGGTCCATGGGCCAACCCTTGGGCCTTCTGGTGGCGGACGATGACGGCGGTCCCCTGTGGGACGAGGCCGCGGCGATGGTGGTAAAATCGACGGACGCCGAATACAGCTCACCCATCCTGCTTTCCGCCCTGCCGTCCGGCGTCGCCAGGGAACTAGAGCCGCGCCTCGCCAAATCGGGGCACCTGGTGGTGAGCAACGCATCGAGCCACCGCATGGACCCGAGCGTTCCGCTCATCATCCCTGAGGTAAACCCAGACCACATCGCGCTGGCTCGCGATCAAATCGAGCGATCGGGGGGATGCATCGTAACCAACCCAAACTGCGTGGTGGCAGGCATCGCGATGGTGTTCCACCCCCTCCATGAAGCCTTCGGGCTGGAGCACGCAGTGGTGACTACCTTTCAGGCCGTCTCGGGCGCGGGACTTCCCGGCCCCTCCGCCGGGGATCTTATCGACAACGTGCTCCCCTTCATCGCCGGCGAAGAAGACAAGCTGGGCAACGAGATCAGAAAGATCCTTGGCCGATCCACCGAGACCGGATTCGAGGACGCTGCGATGCCGGTGAGCGCCACTTGCACCCGGGTCGGCGTGGCCCATGGTCACCTCGCGTCGGTGTCGTTGAGCTTCCGGCGACCGCCACAAGTAGAGGAGGTGCGCGACGTGCTGAACAGCTTCCGTGGAGGCATCCTGCAGGACGGCCTGCCTAGCGCACCGGCTCACCCGATCGAGGTGCTCGAGAGCGACAACCGGCCCCAACCCCGCCTGGATCGAGACCGGGGAGACGGGATGACCGTGACGGTCGGGAGGATCCGAACCTGCGAAGTCCATCACCTCAAGATGTTCGTGCTGTCGCACAACTTGATCCGCGGCGCCGCCGGCGCCGCGCTGCTGAACGCCGAGCTATGCCATGCTCGCGGCCTCACCGCCCGGGCAACGAACACGGGGGTGAAAGGGTGAACGCGCAGGGCGACATAGCCCGGGGCACCGAGCTACGATGAAGCTCGCGCTTATCGGGTATGGGCGAATGGGACACGCGGTCGAGGCGGTGGCACGGGCACGAGGCCACGACGTTGTGGCGCGGCTGGATGTTGGCGACCCGATCACGCGGTCGAGCCTGGCGGGGTCGCAGGTCGCGATCGACTTCACCCTCCCAGACGCAGTGGTGGAGAACGCCCAGCGCGTGGCCGAGGCCGAAGTGAGCCTGGTCATCGGCACGACGGGATGGTACGACCGCATGGACGAAGTCAGGGCTGCAATCCAGTCCGCGGGAAACGGATGTATCTGGGCACCCAATTTTTCTTTGGGAGTGCAGCTCTTCCTACGCCTAGTCCGCGAGGCCGGACGCCTAGCGGACGTACTGGAGGAGTACGACATCCACGTTCACGAAGCACACCATCGCCACAAGGTCGATCACCCGAGCGGAACCGCGATCAATCTGGCCGAGATCCTGTTAGAAACCCTTGGGCGGAAAACATCGTGGCGGGAAGAGCCGGCCGAAGGAGTCCCGGACCCTGCCGTGTTGTGGGTCAGTTCAGCGCGCGCAGGCGAGACCCCCGGCACGCACGAGGTAGCGCTCGAGGGACCGGCCGACAGTATCGTGGTAAAGCACACGGCACGAGGCCGGGACGGGTTCGCACGCGGAGCGGTAGCCGCAGCGGAGTGGGTGGAGGGGAGGGATGGTTTCTTCAGTATCGACGACATGCTGGCCGAGAGCTTCGGCCCGCGATGACCTAAAGGGAGACATGGGAGCGGATCGAAACCGGTTCCGGGGGCTGGGCCCAGCGCTTATCACACCCCTGCGGGAAGACGGGTCACTCGACCTGGACGCCTTCGACGCGCAGGTGCGTTTCTGCATGGACGGAGGGGTCCACTTCCTAGTCCCCTGCGGAACCACCGGCGAGAGCGCGACCCTGGAGCCGAGGGAGCAGCTTCAGGTGATCGAGCGATGCGTAGAGGCGGCAGCGGGTGAAGTGCCCGTCATGGCCGGTGCCGGCACCAACAACACCAAGGAGGCGTGCGCCCGCGCCCGCGCCGCAGCTGCCGCCGGCGCCGATGCAATTCTTTCGGTGTCGCCCTATTACAACAAGCCATCCCCAGAAGGGCTCTATCGCCACTACATGACGATTGCCGACGCCGCCTGCGTGCCGGTGTTCGTTTACAATGTGCCTAGCCGGACTGCCTCCAACGTCACCTCAGACACGCTCCTGAGGCTGGCCGATAGCCACGAATTGATCGCCGGTGTGAAAGAAGCCTCAGGCGACATCCAGCAAATGATGACCATCCTGAGTGACCGGCCCAATGGCTTCCTCGTGTTGTCCGGAGAGGACCACCTGACGTTTGCAATGATGGCACTGGGCGGAGACGGCGCGATCAGCGTGGCAGCCAACGAGGTGCCCGAGACGATGAGCGAAATGATGAACGCAGCACTAGCCAGCGACTGGACCACCGCTCGCGCGGCGCACTACCACCTTCTCCCTCTCATGCGGATGAACTTCATCGAAACTAATCCGGTCCCCGTGAAGACCGCACTCGAGCTGATGGGACGAGGCCAGGCCAACTTCCGAGCGCCCCTGTGCGAGCTGTCAGCGGAACACCTGGGGCCGCTGCGCCAGGCGCTGGAGCGGGCGGGGGTCGCTCTACCCACAGGCGAAACCTTGAATCCGCCACGGGCGGCTGCTACTGCCACTAAGGCTGATCAGTGACCGATCCAAAATTCGGAGACGCGGACGCTCTTCGCTCAGAGATCGAGACTCTAAGCGCGGGGCCGACGACAGATCCCGAGGCAGCTCGAGAACCGGCGAAACGCTTCCTCGGGGCTTTGTCCGCCGGACTGATACGCGCAGCCGAGCGGGGACCCTCAGGCTGGCACGCCGTCGAATGGGTCAAGCGTGGCATCCTTCTGGCCTTCCGTATTGGGAAAACCCGCCAGTTCCAGCCGTTTACGACCGCGCCCAACCACCACTTCGGTGGCTCCACCTTCCTCTTCTTCGACCGGGATACGCTTCCGCTGCGCACCATCCAAGGAGAGGAACAGAACATCCGTATCGTGCCGGGTGGCACTTCGATCCGAGAGGGATCCTATCTCGCACCCAACGTCATAGTCATGCCACCCGCCTTCGTAAACGTAGGGGCGTACGTGGACGAGGGAACGATGGTGGACTCGCACGCCCTAGTCGGCTCATGCGCACAGGTAGGGAAGCGCGTGCACCTGTCTGCGGGCGCTCAACTAGGCGGCGTACTCGAACCGGTGGGCGCCCTGCCGGTGATCATCGAAGACGACGTGATGATCGGCGGCAACGTGGGGGTGTTCGAGGGGACCGTGGTGGAACGGCGTTGCGTGCTCGCCCCCGGTGTCCAGTTGACCCGCTCCACGGCGGTCTATGACTTGGTGCGGAACGAGGTGTACCGCGCCTCGGCCGAGCAACCGCTAACAGTCCCTGAGGGAGCAGTGGTGGTGCCTGGGGCGCGACCCGCAAAGGGCTCCTTCGCGAACGACCACGGCATACAGCTGTACGCGCCAGTGATCGTCAAGTACCGAGATCCCTCCACCGACGCTGCCACTGCTTTGGAGGACGGCCTCCGGTAGCCCTGGAGCGACAAACCTTCGTTCGGGGCGTGTGGGCTGAGTTCAACTACCCTGGCATGCCCAGCCTCGACATCCGTTTAGACCGCAACCAGGCTACCGCGGCCGAGTGCCACGGGCTCGGAATGGTGGACGTCAGTCGCCAGGCGGGACTGATCATGGGCCGAAACGTGGTGCGGAGAGCTACGGTACGCCCGCTCGACATGGACGCGCGGACCGTGAGCGGGGAGAACATCGAGGCGCCCACCTGACTCTCGGACCCGACCCCTACCGCGTAACGCCGAGCCCCTCGACTAACACGCCAGGAAGCACATGGTTGATGCGGACGCCCCATATCCCATCGGTGGCAGCAGTGATTCCTGTTTTTGGAGTAGTGTGGACTTCGATCCCGTTCACTAAGTAGGCAATCTGGTCGGCTCCTACCCGTACTTCCAGCTTGTTGACCGAATTTCCGGTCGCATCCGGACGAACCACGGCCGCGTGGGGTGTGCGTCCTAGCACCGTGAGCGTGGTCACGTCACCTTCTCGGCGTTTGATGAGGAAGGTGCCGTTCTGGGCTACCAGGAAGTAGAGGTAGGTCTGGCTCGCACCCTCTAATTCGTGACCCCCGAAAATGAGACCATAGTAGTTGGGGTGAGAGCTCGGCATCTGCAGGGTGAACGTCCCCTCCAGGTTGTAGCTGCCGGCCACGGTGTTGGCGGGATCCCAAACGAGTGTCGCTGGGCCCGTGTTGACTTGGAATCCCCCATCAACGCTCACGACCGTCACATCCGGCACATCGTCGGGATCAGTGGCGCTCTCGGCCCTATCCAGCCGCGTCAGCAGACCGGACGGCGTCTGAGCAGAAAGCGTCCCTACAAAGAGGAAAAACATCGCGGTCACTGAAATTCTACGAATCATCGAATAACTCCTGGTGGCTCGAAGTGGATGGTGAAGTTGAAGTCTGCCGGGAGTCATGCCCGGATTGGCGTCGGCTTATAAAATCCGGCAGTCGGATCCGGCTCAGCCGCTCGCGAACGCGGGCAAGAAGCGAACCACCCGATCTGCCTGGCACCGATTCTTGGGGTTCCCCCGAGGTTTCCAGAGGCTCGGTGTAACCGCGAGCTGCATCGATGGCCGACTGCTGCTCACGCTCCATGGCCACCCGGTCCGCTAATCCCAGGGTCACCCTGATGGCGTCACGCCTGTTGATTCCACGGATCATAGTGCATTCCGGGTCCTAGATACGGCTATGGGCGGGCGCTGGGTAGCCCCCCTACGCCCACCCACTCCGCACGCGCTGCGATTGATTACGGCGCTAGATTCTCGGTCAGAACAAGCTTTATCCCCCACGGATCCACGATGGTCGCCATGGCGATATCGGAGTCGGCGATGACCCGATAAGGGCGCTCGAACGAAACGCCTGCAGCTTCGAGTTTCTTGGTGAAGCTCTCCAAGTCCTTCACCTCGAATCCCACATTGTCAAGCGAACGCCCCGCGATTCCGGGCAACGCCTCGTCCGACCCCGAGAACGTCAGATTCACACCAGGCAGATCGCCAGCGTCAAAAATGGCCCGCTTACCGGGAACAGCCCCAAGGTTTTTCTGGTACCAGGACTGCATCTCAAGCGGTTCCGTGACGAAGAAGTGCACGTGGTGGAACTGCAGGGACTCAGCAACGTTCGAGTCTTCCAGGATCTCGATCCTGACGCCTTCAGGCCCCATCAAGTAGACCTGAGTCGGACGCCGTGTCGTCTCGATCTCGAGCCCGGCGGCCTGCCACTTCGGAAGCCACTCGGACATCTGCTGCACGTTGAACCCGATGTGATTGATCGTAGATCCAACAGTCCCGCCCGTCGGCTCCCCCTGTCTCAACGTTACGAATGCGCCGGGGAACTTGATCATCTGAAGCGGGCCGTTCTGTACGGGCGTACCACCTAGCTCTGCCCAAAATGCTCTCTGAGCATCGAGGTCACTGGCTATGATGCCGACCTGGCCCATAACGACACCGGCTTCTCCCGCCATGGCCAACTGAGCCTCGACCGTGGACCCTGTCAGACACGTCGCCACACCAGCGACTGCGAGGAACGTCCGTACTCTCATACTGCCTCCCAGTAAATGTCCAGCATACAGCTTCGCTGGCACATCATAGTCCCCAACCCGAAGACTTTCCAGCGGAAAAGGAAAACATATGTAGCCCTATCCCTGCCAGCGCTATTTTTCCGCGGCACGATCCACCTCTTCCTGGTAGGCTGAGCACGGATACATAAGATGTTGTCTACCAATCATTTAGCTCACTATTGCCATGGTCATATAAATCAACGTGACCCGCAAAATGACCCACTCGGTCTGGCAAAACGCGGCCAGGGCGTGTCGGTGTGACAGAAGAAGTCCCCGGCGCACCCCCCCCTTTTTCGACGGCGGGGGGGCAGTGCTTGTGCAGGTCGGCACAGATCGACCGGGTGAGTCCGACAGGCGCGACCCCAGTACCGGGCACCCCCCCCT
>Ga0115002_10002915_pt1 | contig 21857 bp, 18 predicted proteins | sample ArcticOcean_MG_C_8_FD_89576 | JGI IMG/M metagenome (GOLD analysis project Ga0115002, IMG submission 89576) | Marine microbial communities from western Arctic Ocean - ArcticOcean_MG_CB11_86 | ecosystem: Environmental > Aquatic > Marine > Oceanic | place: Arctic Ocean: Canada Basin | collected... | reverse complement strand
TGCTCAAGCAGGGTGACGCCTGTGGAGGGAAGGACCCTGGGTAAAATTAACCTCAAGTGGGACACGTTATGGGTACCACAGAGACCCGAGAAGCGACGCCCACAAAACTTGCGAGGATGGCGAAGCGATCGGTAAGCGGTTCGAGCGCTTGATGCATCTCTTCAACGAGGAGTCACTGGCCGCGTGTTTCCACGCGCTGGATGGAAAGAAGGCCGTGGCAATTGATGGTGTGGGAAAGGCCGAGTCGGAACTCACCCTATAGCGACGTGAAGGGCTTTGTCTTGAGCCTATTGCCCGAATTGGACACGATGGGTTAACCATGGGGGGAGCCGGGCTGACCCGCTCCTCTACCAGCTACAGCGGTCGATTCTGCATAGTCATCCTCCTGGTTATAAGGAGGCCAGAACTAAGAGGCTGTTTAACGACAGTCTCTTCAAGCGCTTTTCGGAACAATCGAGGCGAGGCCGCATTCCAGGCAAAAAAAGGTCGCGACTTGGGCATGCCCGTGTCGCGACCTTTAACTCACTTGTCTAGTGTTGGCTATTCGCCGCCGGAATTTGCTATTTCAGCGGACTTCATTTCGCCATCTTCTAGATACCGAAAGCTAAATGACGCAAACAACATTTCTTCCCAAGACTGCTCACCCCAAGTGACGTCAATCGTCGGATCAGGGTTTGCCAGGTTCTGGCTTGAATTATCCCAAGTAGTCGAATGCACGATCTTGGTGCCTGCAGGGAGAACTTTCGGTTCCTTGAAGGTGTAATCCGTCTGCCAGTTGAAATCATAGTGCGGCACGGACAACAACATTTCTTCGCTGCCATCTAGATAAATGGCAACGAAATCCGACGCAATCCCGCGGAAGTGGGAGTGCGGAAGCATGCTGAACATCAAAATGTCCTTAGGTACCACGTAGGTCTTGGTTTCCGTATGACGCTTGGTGTTGGCCGGAATCTTGATGTTCGCATTGGCGATGAATTGGCCTTCCATCTTGTACCGTGGCGCTTCATCAAGTACCCAAATGCCCATCTTGCTATCGTCGGTCGTCGCCTTGCCATAGGTCGTGTAGTGCACCTGGAACATCAGCTTGGAACCCGCCGGCAAGAACGTGCCGGTATCTTCGGGATTGTTGCCGGCGTCGGTGCCAGGCGCATAGCCGCCAAAACCGCCCATCGGAATGAACTTCCGGCGCGCGTTCGGATCAGGATTTACCTTACCAAACGTACCGATCACGTGGTGCAACGCCTGGTAATCATCGGGCAACACTTCCGTTGCAGAAATCCAGACGTCTTTGTCGAAGGGGTTTTCGACCATGAAATATTGGTAATCGACGGTGCCGGTTGCCGGAATCTCGGTAGCCGGGATATCAACGACCATGTCCGGCGTACCCAAACGCCATTCCGGCCAGTCGCGATCATCGGCGACCAGAGGGTCAATACCTTCGCCGCGTGGCGCGCCGGCTTCAATCCAATGCACTACGTCTTGAATCTCGTCTTTGCTCAAAGAACGATCGTTGGACCACTCGCCGTAATGAGGATCTGCGTGCCATGGTGGCATACGCTTGGTGCGGAGCACTTCGCGGATCATCGGCGAGAAACCGCGCACGATGTTGTAATCGGTCATTGCGAACGGACCCATTCCGCCCACCCGGTGACAGGTGACACAGTTGTCACGCAAGATCGGGCCGACTCTTTCGGTAAAGGATATCTGTTCGTGTGCTTTATTTGCATTGGCAAAGTTGATTAGGCAGCCAACCGCGTCTACGCTTGCGACTTCCACCGCTTCACCAGCCACCATGTTGTCGAGGGCATCTGTCAAATAATGATGCCTGGCTTCTTTACGCTGGTTTTCATATGTAATGCGATCGTCAACCGGGCCGTGGTAGGCCACGTTCCAGGTTTTCGGATCGATGATGAACACCTCACCAGTTCGCACGAGTCCGAGGGACTCGCCGATCAGCTGGGTCTCATCGTCCAATATAGGAATGTCGTACGAGAACTCGGCGGATTCTTGCGCTATTGATGCTCGATTATCTTGCAGGTTGGAGTTGATCATCAAAAACTCGACGCCTTTTGCCTGGTATGCATCGCGAATTTCTTTCAACCGAGGCATGGAATTTCTTACGATGGGACAAGAGTTGCCTTGCACCATAACAACGACCGCTTTTGCATCGGAAAGATAGTAGAGCTCATGGGCCACACCTTCGTGGTCTAGCAATTTGAAGTTATCAACATGCTGATCTGGAGCGAGGGCGAATGCCGGCATCGCCAGGACAAGTGCCATAAGAAGGGAAACTCGTTTCATCAATAAATCCTCTGGTTCCTAAGACGTATATTAATCAGGCAAGGCGACGAAAAACACCCATTTGCTACCAGAAGTATCAGATTTTTATGCGCGTTCGGGCAAATCTGAGGCCTATTGACAGAAATATCAATCGTGTTTTACCAAACTACGGCGATTGCCGGCGCTCCGCGGCTACCTCTGCTGCGCTGACAGCGCTCGCTGAATTGCCGAAATTTGTGCGCACATGGGTGAGCAAGGCCGCAATCTCGGAATCTTCTAGGCTATTTGCCCATGCGGGCATCGCCCCATCATAGGCCACGCCAGATACTTCGATATCGCCGTTCAAACCATTGAGGATTACCCCGATCAGCCGCGCTTTGTCGCCTGTGACCCAAGACGTTGCCGCCAACGGTGGGAATACGCCACTCACACCTTGTCCCGATCCTTGATGGCACGAGGCGCAACGGGCGTTGTACAGTTGGGCTCCTAGATCTTGATGGTCACTCTTTGGCGCGCTCAAATCTTGCACGGCGCGACCTGCCACCCAGCGGTAGCGGGACACGTTGGAGTTCGGTCCAGCATCCCAGAAACCGTCGAATTCAGCGACGTAGAGACTGCCGTCAGGGCCCAATTCCATGGAAATGGGTGCCGTATTGGTCAACTGATCGAAGTCGCGAATATTCGTTAGGCGCGTTACGGTTTGTTCAACGCGCAGCGGCTCCTCGCGTACATCCGACGCGATGTCATTGGTGAAAGTACCCGTAGCGATATCGGCCCATTTGATCCAACGCCGCGCCCAATCATAAATGAACACACGACCGTGGAAGATCTCTGGAAATCCGCCGTCGCCTTTATATGTGTAGATCGGACCAACGCTTGCTGAGCGGCTGCCGGTCGCGTAGGTGTATTCCCAGATGGGTGGCGTGTAGCTTGGGATATCCGCGGGCGTCCAGTCGTTATAAAACAGTTTTCCGATGCTGCGCGGCCAGCCGAAGTTCTCGCCACCCTCGGCCGATACGTTGTACTCGTCGTAGTCGTAACGGGCATCTGGTCCAACAACGCCGATATAGACGGCACCGGTTTGTGGGTGCACTTTGAAGCGATAGGGATTACGCAGACCGTAAGCATAGATTTCCCAGCGCACACCCGGCTTGCCATGAAACGGGTTGTCTTTAGGCAGTGTCCCGTCTTTGTTGATGCGCAGTATCTTGCCGCGTAGGTCCTGCAAATTTTGCGCGGAACGCTCCGAATCGACGAGGCGCGACCAGTGATGGTCCTTGAGTGTGTTGTCGCTCTTGTAGGCTTCGATCTGGGATTCGGTCAATTCCCACAGCGGATTTGTTTCGGACATGCCGGTGTCGCCGGTTGACACATACAGAGTCCCGTCGATTCCCCATTCCAGATCACCCGCTTGATGACAACACTGCGGTTCGGTTGGCACGCGTAGGATCACCTCGCCATTCTCCAAGTCGAGCTGACCGTCAACCCAGCGGAAGCGTTCAAGTGTGTTAACGAAGGTTTCGCGTTGCGTGTAATAGAGATAAATGTAGGGGCTACCTGTGTGAAATTCCGGGTCGACCTCGATTCCCAGGAGCCCGTGTTCAATCTTGGTCGGGTCGGTGGTTTGCAGATGGCCGACTTGCATCGTCGTGCCACTGGTTTCGTCATACCGGTGAATCTTGCCGCGTAATTCGGCAATCCAGACGTTGCCGCGCTCATCGATGGCCAAATCGTCGGGCCAGACGTTTTCTGCAATGACTTCCTTCACCCGCTGCGACGCAAAGTTGGCCGGAATTCTACCGGCGGCCATGCGCATGCCCTGCAATAAATGCTGGACAAACGCAGGATTCGTCCACACGTGTGGGAAGTGGCCGAGCTTGGTCGCAAACACCCGCGCACCTTTGTGTTCACGCAGCCACGAGATCGGAAAGTCGTTGCGTGATCCATCGGCCGGACCTTCCTCGATGCCGACACTGGTTGTATCAAGCGAGGCCAGCACATGAGAATTCCAGCGCGGGTTTTTGTCGAGTAGGTAAATTTCGTCATGCACCGTTAGTGCATCGCCGAGATGGGCAACCGCCGGGTTGGTCGGGTCTTCGATTAGCACGCGAACTTCCTGCGTCCACGGGTGTGACTCGAACAACCCACCGCCAACCATCCGTCGATACTCGCCCCAACCGTATAAGGCATCGAGGCCCGCGTGGGCGACGGTTATCCCGCCACCGTTGTCCATAAACTGCACAATGGCCGCACGATGCGCCGCGGTGATCGGGTTCTTGATGCCTACTTGTGCAGTTGCCGTGGCAATGGTGACGGCGATTCCGCTCATGTTCAACAATTGGTCATCCGCTTGCAGCTTGCCGGTAAAACCGTCGGGGGTCAGCGTGACGCGAGCTGTAACATTGCCAATGCCACCTGGGCCTTCCCATGTAATTGTGAGTTCCTCGCCCGACATCTGGATCTGGTCAAAAGGGCTTGCGGTACCGAAGTCGGCCATTCCCGATAACACCGTCCCGTTTTTCGACAAGCCGATCCGGCCCGGCAGGCTACGCTGACCCAGATCAATAACAGCATCGAAGTTGCGCCAGTTGCCGGCCTTGAAGGTTTGCGTTGCAGCGAATCCCGCGTCCTCGGTAGGGGCGTCCACGCGCAAAGTTGAGTTGGCAAAAAATAGCAGGTCGTAGTTTGCGAGGTTGCGGTCATTTAGATCATCAACGTTTTCCGTTACATCGAACTTAAACTCAGTCGTTGTATTCAATGCCGCCAACAATTCCTTGGTCGTATCGATTGCGGGGCTGTGGCGAAACCCATGCGTGGCGGTGACTGTCAAAACGCGGATTGGCTGCTGATCGCCGTTTGTGCGAAATGCTTCAGCGAGCTGCTGAATGGGGGAGGTTGCCGCTTCGGCTGCGACCGCGGTAACCCAAAGAAGAATAGTTAGTGTCTGCCCAAAAAATGACGCTTTTTGCGTCAGCCACTTTAAGCGCATGATCGCGACGGGAGTCGCGGCCCGAAACGTTTTTCGTAGGCCCCTTGTTTTAAGAAGAGAGGAGGTTTCCGTACGGAAACCATTGGGAAGTAGATGGCCTGCGCCAATCGTAGATTGGCGAGATGCCATTTCTGGACAAGAGCTCAATAAGAGAACGTGGTTCATAATACTCCGGCTCCCTTTGCCGTCGCAGCGACAGCCATCAAACCGCCCTCCATGCGGACGGAGTCAATGACCCCGTCGCCATTTGCATCGACGCCCTGGCGACACTTCTCCAACAGGCCAACCAACGCTTGTGCGTGATCGCGCGCGCTTTGGATGTCGTTACCGTAATCACTTTTAAGAATATTCAGCGCCTGGGCCTGAACTTCAAATATCCAACCGGTGTCTGCAGAGCTTTGCCAAAATGCCTTGGGTGCGTCCCATTGGTACGTAAGGTCCACGCGCGGCTGCCGTTCAGCTTTTGTCACACCGTCATCTATACGCATCCAACCGATTACATTATTCAATGACGCAATGAGGTGCTCGAGGTCGAGCCGTTCCTGTTCGTCGCTAATGCCGCGCATGCGGTCGACCAGATGTCGGCGTACATAACGGCCCCGCCCAACGACACCTAGTTGCGCCGGGTCGGTAACATCGGCCGGTAGCCCGCCATAGCGAATACCGAAATTCGGATCGAAGTCGGTGTAGGTGACTTGCCAGCGAGTTTTCCAGCCCCTGACTACCTCCGCGCCAGTACGTTCGATCAAGCCAGACGAACGTCCCCAAACCGATGCGTAAATGTCATCGGCAATCAGTTTGATAGCAGACGGAGTCGCCGCATCGGCCGCCGCTAGAGCCACTGTGTGTGCGGAGTCAACTAGCTCCAGCATCGCGGTCAGATGCCCCCCGGGCGCTCCATGATCAAGCAGCGGCGGCTGAAACTCTGCAGCCGAAATGGGATTGCATATGCAGATCAGGAATAGGCTGAATATTGCGTTGCGACACGCGCTAGATGAATTATTCTTCTTGTTCCAACAACTTCTGGGTTGTCCATCGTACGACATCGGCAGTCTCTCCTAGCGTATTCCAGTCTTCGCGTGCCGAGGACTCTACCAGAATTGCCACTTACGCAGGGTCTCGACTGATCATAAGATGATGACAGCGCACATTGGGGTATTGGGAGGTCAACCATGGACGAATTGGAGCCGGTCGCGGGTAACGGACTGCTAGGACGGCGTGCACTGTTCAAGGCGGGTTTAGTCGGCGGAGCAGCGCTGTTGACGGCCCAAGCGAACGCAGCGAGCAAACAGAGAGAACCCTGGATGAACACGCCGGGCGCACCGATGGACGAAATTGGCGAGCCGTCGATCCATACTGCGCACATCAAGCGAGTGCGCGTAGGGTCGGTACGCGGGACGACTGGGACCGGCTCATCCAGAACGCCGCTGGAGTTGTTGGATGGCATTATTACACCTAGCCGGTTGCACTTCGAACGTCACCACAACGGCATTCCGGACATCGATCCGAACGCGCACCAACTGATCATTCACGGTTTGGTCGATCGCCCCCTTGCGTTCGATTTGGTGTCACTGCACCGGTACCGACAAGTGTCGAGAATCCAGTTCCTCGAGTGTTCTGGTAATAGTGCTGCATTAGTTGCGGCAAACCCGGCGCAGAGCACAGCCAGCGGGATCCATGGTCTAGTGTCGTGTAGTGAGTGGGGCGGAGTACCGTTGGTAGAATTGTTAGAAGAGGCCGGCGTCAAAAAAGAAGCGCGTTGGATTGTCGCCGGCGGTGCGGACGCGGCCCTGATGAGTCGCTCGGTGCCTTTGGACAAAGTAATGGATGACGCATTAATTGCACTGCATCAAAATGGCGAACCACTGCGGCCTTCCAATGGTTACCCGATGCGCCTGTTCTTACCTGGTTGGGAAGGCAATGCGTCGGTGAAGTGGTTGCGATCGATTAAGTTGACCGGTCAGCCCGGTATGACAAAGGACGAGACGTCGAAGTATTCGGATCTCGGTGACGACGGCCGTGCCCAGTTGTTTACTTTCCCAATGGGTGTGAAGTCGGTGATTACCAGTCCGTCACCTGGCCTCACGCTCGGTGAAAAAGGGGTCTTTCAAATCTCGGGAATTGCGTGGAGTGGTGCCGGTCGTATACAGCGCGTGGACGTGTCTGCTGATGGCGGCGCGACATGGGCCGAAGCACAACTGGACGATACGGTTCTACCCAAGGCGTTGACTCGATTTCGCGCGCCATGGCGTTGGGAGGGCGGTGCCGCAACGCTCGTCAGCCGCGCGGTCGATGCAAGCGGCGCGGTGCAGCCCACGCGGGCGCAGAACTTGGTGGGTCGTGCATCCAATTCGTTCTATCACATGCACTGTCTACAGGCATGGCAAGTCGACGAGCAAGGGGAGCTGACGAATGTCTATGTATAACCGAATCGCCGCAGGAATCGTCAGCGCGGTCGTGCTGCTAGCAGGGGTGGTAATGGCAGAATCGCCCATCCTTGGACGTGCTCTGACCGCCGCGGATGTTACCGCGCTCGATTTTACCGTCCTACCAAATGGCCAAGGATTACCTGACGGTTCAGCCAGCGCGGTTCAAGGCGAGGTGGTCTATAAAGCCCACTGTCAATCTTGCCATGGCGAGCAAGGCACTAACGGCACCAATGATCGCTTGGCCGGCGGGCGCGGCTCTATCAATAGCGTGTCACCAATGAAAACCGTCGGTAGCTATTGGCCCTACGCGACGACGGTGTTCGACTACGTTCGTCGCGCTATGCCACTGCAAGCGCCTGGTCAACTCAATGATGCCGAACTTTATGCGGTTACTGCCTATCTATTATTCATCAATGATATTGTAGAGCGCGACACAGTGATGAACGCGCGCACCTTGCAGGAAGTCGAAATGCCCAATCGCGACAACTTCGTCTGGGCCACGTCTCCATGAATCGACGAAAAATTATCACGCTGTCGAGTGCGGCGGTAGGCGGTGCCTTAGTTAGTCTGCCGCAAGTCCAGGCCGCACGTGCGGAACGTAGTAAACCGCAGAGCGGCGACATATTGGTGTACGCATTCGGTGAGAAGAAAGGCGTGGCCATCACACCGGAGATGATTCTGGATGAGCGGATATTCGCGTTTCCGAAATCACCTGAGGGGATCGTGCGAGACGGGTCATTGCACAACCAAGTGTCGCTGCTCAAGGTCGATGCTCTCGCGATGAGCGATAAGACCCGGCAATATGCCGCGGGGTCAATTATTGCTGTGTCAGCAGCTTGCACCCACACAGGGTGCGAAGTGAGCGGTTGGAAGCGCGAATCACATCAGTTGGTGTGCCCGTGTCACGGCTCCACATTCGATGTGCTTGATGCTGCGCGCGTGCTGTTAGGCCCCGCGACAAAACCGCTTGCATATCTGCCAATCGAGACAACCGACGGCGCAATTAGAGTTGCCGGTAAATTTACTCGTAGAGTAGGTCCCGCGCCTCAGTTTTAGCTCCTTATTAGGAAGAGTCATGAAAAAGTCAGTGTTGTTCTACGCGCCCCTGGTGGCACTACTCAGCCTCGCATCGCTCACTGCTCGAAGCGCTGAGTATGAAGCCGTGACGGATGCACGGCTTACGAATCCGGAACCGCAGAACTGGTTGATGTACCGCGGCACGTACGATTCGCACGGCTACAGCGAGTTGAAGAAAATCAATACCCGAAATGCTGACGAGCTGACTCCAATTTGGTCGTATTCGACTGGAATGCGCGAAGGCCACCAGGCGCCACCCATTGTCAACAACGGTTACATGTTCGTGACCACACCCTACAACCACTTGCTGGCACTCGATGCGACCACAGGCGATTTGCTGTGGCGATACATGCGCGAACTTCCCGAAGACCAAGCCCAAATGCATCCCACGAACCGTGGGGTCGGCTTATATGGCGACCTGGTCTTCATGGCGACTGCTGACTGCTTCGTTGTCGCCCTCGACGCTAAAACTGGCGCGGTCGTTTGGGAAGCGAAAGTGGAAGATTACGCGGCAGGCTACTACATGACTCTGGCGCCACTCGTTGCCAACGGCAAGGTGATGGTGGGTGTGTCAGGCGGAGAATTCGGGATCCGAGGTTTCGTCGCCGCATTCGATGCGCGGTCCGGTGACGCTGCGTGGAAAGCCTATACGATTCCTGCCCCAGGTGAGCCAGGCAGCGAGAGTTGGCCCGGCGACTCCTGGAAAACTGGTGGGGTACCGGTTTGGATCACCGGGTCATATGATCCGCAAACCAAACTCAGTTACTGGGGCACCGGCAACGGCGGCCCTTGGATGGGCGACACTCGCGACGGCGACAATCTCTATGCAACCTCGGTCATTGCAGTGGACACTGCGACTGGTGAGATCCGAGGGCATCACCAATATCACTGGAATGACTCGTGGGATTGGGACGAAGTCTCAGCGCCACTCCTAATCGATTTCAAGCGCGAGGGTCGCACGATCTCGGGATTAGTCCATCCGGGCCGCAATGGATATTTATGGTTTCTAGAACGTAAAGGCAACGACATCGGCTTTGTCGATGCGAAACCGTATGTATACCAGGATGTCTTTACGGCACTGGATCCGGTGACAGGTCGACCTACTTACGATGAGTCAAAGAAGCCAGGCACGGGCAAGGGGGCACGTTTTTGTCCCTCGCATTGGGGTGGCAAAGATTGGCCGCCAGCAGCGTTCAGCCCGCGCACACGCCTGCTCTACATTCCGGCGAACGACAACGTCTGCGCTTTTTTGATTGGCGAGGAAATCGAATATCGTGAAGGCCGTGAATTCCTCGGGACGGACTGGGAACAATCGACGCTCGATCTGGGCCCTGGCGCCAAAGATTCCATCGGCGAACTGCAGGCGTGGAATGTCGACACCGGAGAAAAAGCTTGGAGCCACAAGTTTCCAACACAGAATTGGGGCCCGGTTTTAGCAACTGCCGGGGACCTAGTGTTCATGGGCGGAACCAATGATCGCTACTTCCGAGCGTTTCATGCCAAAACTGGAAAACTACTTTGGCGCCATCGCACGAACTCCGGCATCACCGGGGTACCGTCGACTTACGAGGTTGATGGTAAACAGTATGTGGCGGTACTTTCCGGTTGGGGTGTGGATGCCGAGCGTGAGCAATCGTCGCTTGCACAAATCGGCTTCGTCCAGAAACCAGTGCCCCAGGGAGGCGTACTGTGGGTGTTTGGCCTAGACTAGGAAGCTTGTGATCACAACCCAACGAAGGATGGTGCAGCCATGACCTATGCAGGTAACCGGTTGATCCATGATGCCGACAGCCACCTCATGGAATTACCTGATTTCTTGACTGCGCATGCGTCCAGGGACATCCGCGATCGCTTGCCCGACCTAGGTGCTTCGCTCACTGGCCAATTCGACCCCCAAGCGCATGCAGGTCAAACGAGCCACGGTGATGACGAAGTAGCCAAGCTTTTGGCTTTGGGCGATAACCTCACCAAGGGGCCTAAGTGGCACGACGCACTCGGTGCGTTCAACACTCGAGAACGTGGCCAGGCTCTCGATTTGCTCGGATTCAAACGGCAAGTTGTATTTTCTACATTCTGCGCACGCTTGATCTTTGCGGCGGAAGACGACGATATCGCGTACGGCGCCGCGGCTGCCCACAATCGCGCCATGGCGTCATTTTGTGGTGGAGATGACCGGCTAATCGGCGTCGCCATGGTGCCTCTGCAAGACGTCGCCCGCGCGACAGCTGAGATTCAGAGCGTTATCGGATTAGGTTTAGGCGCCGTGTGGATTCCCGCCGACGCGCCAGGTGGGCGTTCTCCCGGCCATCCCGATCACGATCGCATCTGGGCCTTGCTTGGCGAAGCTGGATTGCCCTTTATCCTGCATGTTGGAAGCGCGACATTGGCCATTGGCGATGAGTGGATGAACGATGGCAAGCCAGACACCGTGACCGCGCGCGGGGGAGCCGAAGTCATTGGGAGCAAAGATCTAACAACCATCCATTTTGCAGCCAATCGATTCATCTCTAGCCTAGTATTGGACGGCGTATTGGAAGATCACCCGAACCTGCGCGGGGGAATCATCGAGATTGGAGCGGGATGGGTGCCGGATATGATTCGGCGGCTCGACCATGCAGTCAACATCTGGGCGCGTTCGGAACCGCAACTCGGTAAAATGCAACGGCTGCCATCCGAGCAGATGGCCCAACAATTGCGCTTTAGCCCGTATCCATTTGAAGACGTGGCGCAGCTTGTTTCGGAATCGAGCCCGGCTTTGTATATGTTTTCGTCCGACTACCCCCACGCTGAAGGCGGCAGGGATCCCATCGGACGCTTTGTTAGGTCAACCGAATCCCTGACTGACGACGAACGCGCGTTGTTTTTTGCGGATAATTTCAGAACACTATTTCCGACTCCAAGCTAATTCCCGTTGATAAGCTAAAAGACGGCTAATGCCGGGCGAACGACGCGACGACCCTATTCGGTCCCACTGGTTATTTCTTCGATATCCACCCACCGTTGATCGGCGTTGGAGCGTACGACGGCGTCGATGACGGCCATATTCTGCATACCATCGTAGAACGTGGGGCCTTCGTCGGTATCACCTTCTAGATTCCTAACGAAATGGCTCGCGATGGTTTCATCCGGGTCTCGCTCGGGGATATCGACTTCGGTGAAGTTCGTTTCTCCGCGTAGTTTGCTAATAATTTTACCACTGGCGTCGCGTCGTAGAATTCCCAGCGAACCGTGGATTTGCAATTTCGCGTCGTTATGGATTCGACTCGCTTTGATCGTCCCAGTCGCGCCGCTCGCGAAGCGTGCCAAGAAGATCGTTTCGTCTTCGTTGTCTACTGCGCCCATTGCAGTGGATTCTGGGGATCGATCAACCATACGGTTGTCGCGTGCATAGGCCAGATTTTCGAACATATTGAAGTTTTGCCGGACAATCGGACGCTCGGTGATTCGCGTGGTCATCATCCCCGACACGCATTCAAACTCGCCCACGAACCAGCGCGCAAGATCAATCATGTACGTACCCATGTCGCCCAGAGCGCCGGTACCTGCTACCGCTTGCTCGAACCGCCACATCATCGGCAGATTGGGGTCCGCACAAAAGTCAGACGCCATGTGCAGATCGACATGATTGACGGTACCAATGTGTCCGTCTTCGATCATCTGCTGCAGTTTGATCATGGCAGGATCAGTCCGTGGGTTGTACTGCATCCCGCTTTTTACACCTGCAAGCTTGGCCCGCGACCACATCTCGTAGGCTTCCTGATAGCTCATTGCCAGCGGTTTCTCGCAGTACACGTGTTTGCCGCTTTCGATCGCAGCGATGGTGATCGCGTGATGCATATTGTGCGGCATGGATATACTGATGACGTCAATATCTGCGCGCGCAACGATGCTTTGCCAATCGTCATGCACATCTGGAATGTCAAATTCGGTGGCTAGCCGTTCGGACCGAGCACGCGTGCGGTTATAGATAGCCAACACCGGATAGTTGGCTTTGCGCCACGATTTCAAATGTCGATCAGCCCAGGATCCACCGCCGATCATGCCTACATTCATGGGGTTTGCTTAATCTTAGTGATTGAAGCGATAGAGTTTACTCCTTAAGGTTCTTAGCCACCTGCAGATTTGAGATTCGGATGCGATTTGTTTTCGCGCTCTTGTTCGGGCTCGGCTTAAGTGTTTTGTCTGTCGCGTCATTGGCAGCGTCGCCCACCGTCATCGTGCTGTCGTGGGATGGCATCCGCTGGGACTATCCGGATCGCGCTTCGTTCCCGGGCTTGAAGAAAATGGAAGTCGAGGGCGCCAGAGGCAAATTAACTGCCATCTATCCTTCCAAGACCTTTCCGACCCATGTGTCGATGGCAACCGGTACCTACCCGGATCGCCACGGCATCATGGACAATTCGTTTTGGGATCCGGAAACCGAACTCCCATATATGGTGGGGCAAGCCGATTGGATCCAAGCTGAACCACTGTGGATCGCGGCCGAGCGGCAAGGCGTGAAAACGGCCACGTATTTTTGGGTGGGCTCGGAAAGTGATTGGCACGGCCAAGGCACTAGTTTTCGTAAGACACCGTTCGACGGCAGACGCCCCGAGAGCGAAAAGGTCGCGCAATACTTGAGCTGGCTGGACCTACCCGAGAGTGAGCGGCCCCACTTGATCATGGGTTATTGGGCGGGTGCGGATACAGTGGGTCATCAAAGCGGCCCCGATCATCCGGCAGTCGTCAAACAACTTGCGGCACAGGACCAAGAACTACAACAGTTGCTGCAGGGTCTTACAGGACGTGATCTTTGGGATTCGACCACACTAATCATTGTTAGCGATCACGGCATGATCGAGGTATCTGAAACGGTTGATGTCCACGCAGCCCTGACAGATGCGGGAATTAATGCTCGCGTTAACGGATCAAGCGTTGCGCAGATTTTCTTGCAGGACGCCGCGGAGACTGCGCAAGCCAAAAGAGTGCTGGATCAATTCGCCACAAAATACCCTATGCAGGTCTATACAAGAAATGACTTGCCACCCGTTTGGCGGCTAAAGCATGCGACGCGCACGGGCGATCTTGTCGTGACGGTTGAAGCGCCCTATCAGATCGTACCGAAGGCTTTGCAGTTTCGCTTCGCTGGCGTAAACGGATCGCATGGCTTCGATCCGGACCTGCCAGAATTAAAGGCGGCTATGTTCGCCCTGGGTCGGGGGGTCAAAACCAGTGCAAACATCGTCGATGTACATCAGATAGAGTTAGCCGCCACGGTCGCGGCGCTGCTTGGCATTGATCCGCCCCTGCAGTCGGAAGGCAAGCCGATGACTTGGTTGGATAGGACAATCGAGTGGGATGAACGACAAAAAATAGGGGAGGTTTAATGATTCTGCCAAACACATTTCGCGAGAAACTAGACGCCGGCAAGCCAACGATCGGCACGCACTTCATGTTTACGGACCCGGACATTCCGGAATTAATTGGTGATACTGGTTTCTTCGACTATGGCGAGTTCACGGCCGAATACTCCACATTCGATATGGCGTCACTGTACAACCTCGCGCGGGCGGCCCAATGCGGCAACCTGCCGTTGATGATTAAGCCCGATCAGGAGTCGCAAGGCTTCTGGTCCCAAGCGGCACTAGGGGCAGGATTCAAATCGGTCCTTTTCACCGATATACGCACGCCAGATGATGTCGACGAATGTCACCGCATCATTCGTGAAGACTATCCCGGCGTTCGAGGAGCGATGGGAGTTAAGCTGCGGCGGCCGGCGCTTGGCAGTTACGATGTGGAAGACTATGCCAAGGAGCTGTCCCGAACGGTCTTTCTAATCATGATCGAAAAGAACATTGCGGTCGAAAATATTGATGCCGTATTGGAGCGGGCACGCGATAGAGAAGTCGACATGACCCAATGGGGGCCGGCTGACTTTGGCTTCTCGCGCGGCACTCCAAAAATGTCCAGCACTCCTGAAATACGCGAGTTCGAAGAGCTGGTCATCAAGAAGAGCCTTGAATATGGCATTGCGCCACGCATCGAGATCGGCGCGGTGGAGCAAGCCAAGCGCTACATCGACTTAGGGGTGCGCCATTTCTGTATTGGCTGGGATCGATTTATTTACTCATCGGCCATCGCACGGTTAGGCGAAGGACTCGCGAAAGAACTGGAAGGGATCTGACAGGAGTCGGTATTTCGGCGGAATAGGGTGCCTCGATCTCGGCCCGGGGAAACAGTGGCTCTTAGGCAGAGGGCGGGCCCATGACCTCTTCTTGGTCCTTGGGCACATAAAAGTAAGAGCCCGGTCGGAAGTCATAACCGAGGTCACCTAACAATCTACGTTGGCGCGGTGTGCATGCCTGCACAATGTCCGGCACCACCCCGTGGTCGTAGCTGCGAACCCAAAGCTGACAATAGTTGTAGAGAAGAACCTTTCTAGATTTGCCTGATAGGTTTTTCGACGGACCGTGCCACAACGAATGCGGGAACAAATAGACGTCGCCCGCCTTGCCCAGAAGTTGGGCCGCACCCGGCGAGTAGGGCGTCATCGTACGATCGCCTTGGTAGGGGATCTGGCGTAAATGGCTACCGGGAAAGACGGTGAGATTGCCATGGTCTTCTTCAAACACGTCACTCAACAGATACATCGCCTTCATCGCGATCGGTGGCGCGTCTTCCTTGAGCTGCACGTGGCGCAACGACTCACCCCCGTCAGTATGCGTGTAACCTGGAAAACTCTCGGTCGGCGGGCGAGCGATGGCTTGGGTCATCGACAGCATCATGTTCGGCCCCATCAGGTCGAGAACGTATTCAAACACGGGAGACTTGTCGACTAAGTCGATGAACCCTTGGTGATAACCAAGAAGGTCTCGGCGGTCCATAAACCCGTTGGGATCGAGGTCTTCAGAATGATCCAACCACGCGTAGTGGCCAATCGGCAACCCTTCGTCACGATCCGGTTCGTAGCCCGGCAGCGCCCGTATTCGATCCATTTCAGCACTGAAGAACGCCACCTCGTCTGGGTCAAGGGCACCTTCGAGGTGTAGGTAACCATCGGTCTGCCATAGCCGCCGTTGGGTGTCAGTGAGCTTGCCGGCCATGAGGCGATCTAAACCTAGTCCGGATTGTCGAGCCGGTAATAAATTCTTTGCATCGCCGAGCCATCGGCACCGACGTTGCGTATCGGTATCTTCGTATGGTTCGTCAGATCAATCGTCTTGGCGGCTTCGATCGCGTCGACTCCATCCGCATGCATGGCGGCCGCTTTCTGCCACAAGTCGCGGTAGTAGTCCTGCACGATATCAATTCGGCTAAGGTCGGTAACCGGTGGTCCATGGCCGGGAACAAATATGTCGAAGTCGAGCGCTTTGAGGTTTTCCATCGTGTCAGGCCACTCATCGACATATCCATCGCCGAGGAATGATGGGCCCGCGAATGCCATGTCACCGGTAAACACGACCTTCTCATTTGGGAAGTAGACCGACACGTCGCCGCCGGTATGAGCGCGGCCTAGGAAGATGATCTGGATTTCCCGATCACCGCGGTACAAGGTCATGCGTTCGCGTAATGTGATGGTTGGCGGGAGCGGCGCAATTTCGTCGAAGTCCTTAACGTGTTCGGCAAAGAGTTCCAAGTACGTTTCTAGCCGCTCTCGCTCTTCCGCGTCATCGGTCGCCTCAATCTGTCCCTTAACGCGCTCGAGGGTCGCGGCGTTGCCCCGAAGTCCACTGATGTATGTGAGCTCTTCAAGAGGCGCAGTCGCCAGCTTCATGTAGGTAAACTCGTGCCCAATAATCGGAATGTCGGCAAATACCTGATTACCGTGCGCATGATCCCAATGGTGGTGGGAATTGATTAGTGCAGTTATCGGTTTTGGCGTGATCGCTTTGATGGCCTTGACTAGCTCCCGCGCCTTTTCGGGGGTCACGTGGGAATCAACGAGAATCACGTCCTCTTCATTGACAATAACGAGCGAGTTGCTGTTGAACACCGGCGCAAGAGTCTGTGCCAGATAAATCTCATCCCGGATCTCGATGAATCGGTGAGTTTCCGTGGTGATAGTTTCTGACTCGGCCGCGGCGGCGAGTCCGCTTATTGTTCCGGCTATTAGAGCGACTAACGCTCGAAGCAGGCTGGCGCGTACGTGATGGCTTGTTGTCATTGTTCCCCCAATGTTCCCCAGTGTCGGCAGCCGTGTAGTTTGACAGATCCGACTCTAAATACCCAATTGCGGGCGACCGGTTAGAAAACTAGGCGGCCCAAGCTCTCTGCGACGACCGCAGGTTTTTCCTGGCCGTCCACTTCGACCTTCACCTCATTCATGGTTTCGATCATGTCGCCTTTGATTTCGGCGCGTTTGAGCGTGCTTACCGAACGAATTTTGGCACCCACACGAACCGGCGATGGAAAGCGTACCTTGTCAAATCCGTAGTTGATCGAGAGCTTCTGTCCCTCGAGTTTCGGTCCTGGAACGGCCTGAGTACGAGGCAGATGGCCCATAATTGAAAGGGTCAAATGGCCGTGCGCAATCGGGGCGCCAAAAGGGCCGTCGTTGGCTCGTTCTACGTCGATATGGATCCACTGGTGATCCATGGTGACATCGGCAAATCCGTCAATGCGTTCCTGGGTGACCTCAAACCAGTCGGTTGGGGCCGATGACTCACCGATCCGACCCGTAAGGGCCGCCAAAGCGTTGCTCAAATTTGTAGCAGAATCAGACATTTTTCGGCTCCGTAATTTCCCGTACTATTTCGGATACATCGTAGCGGTAGCAGTGCGATATCGCTACTATCCGCACTGTGTAACCCGAATCCCAAAAGCAGTATGGCCGAATCACAGGCAGAAACCGTAAAGGCAACGCAAGCCGTGCACTCGAAAGTCCTCGTCGTCGCCGCGTTTATGGGGTTTTTCCATATAGCTTGTTTCGCGGTCATCTATACCGGTGTGAGCTTCGTTGCGGTGATGACCGCGTTCGCGATGTACGTTATTCGCGGCATTGGAGTCACTGGCGGCTATCACCGTTTGCTCGCGCATCGCGCGTTTAAGACAAGTCGATTCGTTCAATTCCTGTTCGCGTTGGCGGGTAGTCTTGCCGTACAAGGTGGCCCAATCTGGTGGGTATCGCACCATCGCTCCCACCACCGCGACACGGACACAGACGAGGACATTCATTCACCGGTTACGCGCGGGATGTGGAAAGCGCATATGGGTTGGATGATAACCGACGAGGCATTTAACGAAAACGGCGCAAACTCGCGCGACCTGCACAAGTTTGCCGAGCTGAAATTTCTCCAGCGCTATTACGTTTGGCTAGTCCTGCTCGAGATCATTGGGCTATTCGGCTTCGGCAGTATCTGGGCCTGGGTTTTCCCGGAATCTGGCACATCCGGTCTGCAGATGTTGGTCTGGGGATTTTTCATAAGCACCGTGTTCACTTGGCATGTGACATTCATGGTGAACTCGGTATGCCACCGATATGGCTCCCAGCCATATGACACTAAGGACGCTAGCACGAATAACTTTTTTGTCGGCGTGCTTGGGTTCGGCGAAGGCTGGCACAACAACCACCACTATTATCCAAACTCGGCGCGGCACGGATTGCGCTGGTGGCAGCTCGACACCACTTGGTGGCTAATCCGTCTCCTGCAAGTCTTGGGGATCGTGTCCGAGCCGAAGCTGCCAAAAGAACTACGCGAGCAATCTTGAGAATTAGTTAATTCCCGGGACAAAACCTAGTTAGTGCGCGTCCCAAATGCGAAGTATTTGGTGTGGTGCACTCGAGGGCATGGATGCCCGAGTCAATTTCCGTAGGGAATTGGGAGGTTTGCGGAGCAAACCGTGGGAGCAAAGTTGTACTAGTTACATCCAGGATCGCTTGCGGCTCTCCACCTGGTAGGCGCAGTAGTTCAATACGTCGCGCGCGAGTTGGCTGTCTATGAACGGCACCTTGACCGACCGCGATGCGACGAGAAAAGAGATCGATGAGAGTCCACGTCGCTTCGTTAGTGGCGTTTCATGCAGTGCGACGCGTTGCATCTTGAACGCCGGCAACACGATATAGTCGATCCCCACAATGCCTTTCCTCACGACCACGTAGTTGCCGCTAACGGCTATACCCCAGCGATTGTAGATGAGAAAGACAACCGATATTTGCAGCATGTAGGCCAATACGAACACCACACCGAGCCCGGGCAGGTCAGGCACTTCGAGGCTGAAGAAAATGGCGGGTAGCGCGTAAATCGGAAGGCTAATCAGGGCAAGCTTGCGCCAGTAGCGTATGCTGATCGGCGCGAATTCCAAATCGCACAGCCTTGGCAATTGCGCGTCATAGTCTTGTAATAGATCCATCGACTGATCAAACGTAATCGACGGCACCATGATGCGGGTGTTGCCCGAGGCTAGAGGTTGCTCGGGCGACATATGGGAAATCTGCTCAAAGACCAAATGCATCCGCTCGATAATAAGATCTAACCAATTCTGTTTGATCGCGAGCGCCTGAACCCGTGACTTTTGCATATTGACCTCGCGATGGGTGGCGAGGCCGCGGGTTTCTAGGTAGCCACTTTCTGTGGTATTCAGCCGATAGTTGAAGTACGAAAAGAGGCTCGCAAGGATCGATATGACCGTTATGACGGACATAACCAACGCGCTCAAGACACCGATCGCGACAATTAACCCATAGATCGACAGATCTTGGGCGTAGTCTTGTACTGTCGTGCCTAATTCGATGCCGAATGAAGCAAACGACGTGGTGAGCTGTTCAGAAGCTTGACCGGCAGCAGCTGCGACGAACCCCGCAACCACCCACGCGCGATTGTTGGTAATTCCATGTAGGACTAGGTCAAGCGGAGAGCGGGTGATTAGGAGCTGCGCACCTTCACGCTCATCGACCGAATCGGTTTGTTGCGCTACTTGACTCGTTTTCTTCGCCAGAATGAACTGGCGTATGGCTTCACCTTCATCCAGCGTAAGCGCAGCCAGGCTCACCTCTTCGCCACTCGAGCCAGCCCCGTCCACTTTGAGGATCACTAAATTGAGTGGCCGAAAGTAGAAGGGGTGTTCAATGCTAATGTTCTGTATGCGATGGTATTCGAGCGCAAGCTGTTTCTTGTTGATAAACCCTTCGTGCAACTGCACCTTGCTGTCATCGAGTTTGTAACGAAAGTAATGGTGCCGGATCACACCAGATAGGACCACTATGCCGATCAGCCCTGCGCCGCCAAAAACCACAAACAAAATGCCGCCCTGTAGGGCACCAACCAACAGCGGCACGACCGTGTAGATATTGCCGAATACCTGGCCAATGAAGCTCGCCGAAAAATACAAAATTGACCAGTGCGACAGTGCACTCCATTCCTCGGCATCAGCTTCAGCGATATCGCTCACTCGTTGTAACCCAGTACATGCGTGCGCACGCGTTCGGCATCCGCAAGAAGCAAACCCGGCAAGGTGAAGGTTTCCTTGCCCAATCCAGCGCTAAAGATCTTTAGCGATGCCAGCCCGGAGTGCTTTTCCACGGGGCCGCGCTTGAGCTCAACGTGCTGAACACGCACAAGGGGTTGGATCGTCTCAGAGAAGAAAAAGATACCCTTGCGCACAATGATGTCGTGTGTCCGTATGGCGTACCTGACTCGCGTGCAATAATTGAATGTGTAAACGCTGATCAGGCTGCCGAGCGCAAAGGCACCTGCCGAAAGGAAAAGCAGAACGATTTGCGCTTGGCCGTGCGCCAACAAGCCACCGAGGAGTAAGCCGAGCGTGAGCGGGGCGAATATCGCCACTCCAATGGCCGTGCAAACGTTGGCATATTGCCGTTCGACTTGAGTGGTCTTGATCTGCCGAAAGTCCGGCAACTCGTCGAGATCAACCTGTGTATTGATGAAGGCCATGGTGTAAATCCTCGGACGTTGTGAGACGCCATGGTTCGTGGCATCTCATCAATAGGGTCGAATCGGCAGCGGGATTGGTTCTAGGGAAGCTGGCATCGTACCGTTGCACGCGGCAATGTGGAAACGAGTCGTATGCGAATATTTGTTAGTCTCTGCACATAGCACGAGGCAACTAGTAGAGACGAATTGAGTAGACAATTATGAATTACACATCCACGACCGAGTTCATTGAAGTTGAATTCGACGAATCTATCCTCACATTGCGCCTGAACCGGCCCGACGCGTTGAATGCGTTCCAACCGGAGATGCTCGGCAACATCGAACGCCTGATTGTGCAGGCGCAGGATGATTCCGACGTCGGCAGCATTGTGCTGGAGGGCGCGGGGCGAGCTTTTTCTGCGGGCGTTGATCTGAAACTGTTGCAAGGTATCGACCCTGCGGCTGGCAAAATTGGTGACCTTTTCGACGCTCCGGCCCGGCAAGCTTACTTAGCGATACGCCATTCCCGCTGTCCGGTCATCGCAAAAGTACACGGCGCCTGTTTCACCGGCGCGTTGGAGATGGCATTGCATTGTGATTTTCTGTTTACCACTAATGACACGAAATTCGGTGATACACATGCGAAATTCGGGCTGCGTCCAACCTGGGGAATGACGCAGACCTTGTCGCAAGCAATCGGGGTGCGTAAAGCCAAAGAACTGTCGTTTACGGCCCGAACGTTCCTCGGTAGCGAGGCGGTCCAATTAGGGGTCGCGAATGCCGCCGTCGAAACGAAAGGTGAGCTAGATACGCTGGTGCAAAACCGCGCTCAGCAGATCGCAGCCAACAGTCGAGCCGCTGTCGCTGCGATCAAAGATCTCTACACGCTCGCGCAACAAGGTCTGCCGATTGAAGAGGGACTGCAAGAGGAACTCGCACGGGAATACCCGGACATTATCGACACCAACGAGCGGCTCGCCGGTTTCTAGTTATTTCTTGTCCAGAAACTAGTTAGTGCGTGTTCAAAATACGCAGTGTTTTGCGGTCGAACTAGCTGAGGGCAGGAGCCCGAATCAAAAACCGTAGGGTTTTGGGCGGTTTTCAAAGAAAACCGTGGGAGGAAATGGTCAGGGATGACCAATTCTGGACAGAGACAAGTTAGGGTAACCTCTCTGATTGTGCGTTCTTCAACAAGGCTACAAACCGGTAGCCTGCGTGCACGAATTTGCTATA
>Ga0115002_10002906_pt1 | contig 21900 bp, 23 predicted proteins | sample ArcticOcean_MG_C_8_FD_89576 | JGI IMG/M metagenome (GOLD analysis project Ga0115002, IMG submission 89576) | Marine microbial communities from western Arctic Ocean - ArcticOcean_MG_CB11_86 | ecosystem: Environmental > Aquatic > Marine > Oceanic | place: Arctic Ocean: Canada Basin | collected... | reverse complement strand
GTCATGCGCGTGCCCTCATGCCAGCCGTACCCAGAGCAGGAGAATCATGAGCCCGACCGCGACGCCGTAGACATAGTCCTGAACGCGCCCCGTCTGCATGGTTCTGAGATCGTCGCCGGTGGTCAGCGTCCAGGCGCTCACCACGTTGAGCACACCATCGATCACATACCGATCGAACCAGCCGACGGCGCGAGACAGTCCCAGCAGCACCACGCCGTAGGCAGCGTCGATCACGTCGTCAATCCAGAAGCGTTTGTGCGCCGCGTACCGAAGCGGCCCGAACGCTCCAGCCAATGCCTCCGCGTCAATGATCCGTCGCTGGTAGGTGAGCCACGCGAGCAGGATGCCCCCCACGGCGGAACCGACTGCGACCGGCATCAACCAGGCGGGACTGTGAAACTCTGCCTCAGCCGGACCGAAGGGGAGCGCCGGCCCCGCAACGGTGAAATAGAGCCCGATCCCCAGAGAGAGGACGGCCAGGATCCACAACGGCAGCGCCATCGTCATGGGCGGATCGTGAGGGTGCGTGTCGTGCGCCGCCGGAGTCGCGAAGAACGCCAGGAACACGACACGAAACATGTAGAAGGCTGTCAGGAACGCCACCACCATCAAGATGATGAACGGTCCGGTCAGACCACCGGCCCAGACGGCGCCCAGGATCTCCTCCTTCGAGAGGAACCCACCGAAGAGCGGGATACCCGCCAGTGACAGGGTGCCGACCAGAAAGATGATCGTGGTCTGTGGCATCCGACGCGCCAGGCCACCCATCTGCGGCAGGTTGTTGCTGTGCACCGCGTGAATGATGGCTCCTGCACCCAGGAAGAGCAGCGCCTTGAACACCCCGTGCGTCAGCAGGTGGAAGAAGCCGGCTGTCGCGAAGCCCGCGCCGATCGCCGTCATCATGTAGCCGAGCTGCGAGACGGTGGAGTAGGCGAGGACACGTTTGATGTCGTCCTGCGCGCACGCCATGATCGCCGCCAGCAGTGCCGTGCCGGCGCCAACCCAGGCGACCACCGCAAGCACGTCTGGCGTCAAGGCGAACAGCCACTCGGTCCGAAACAGGAGGTAGACCCCGGCGGTGACCATCGTCGCCGCATGAATCAGCGCCGAGACCGGCGTCGGTCCCTCCATGGCATCTGGAAGCCACACATGCAGCGGAAACTGTGCGGACTTGCCGACGGCACCGAGATAGATACAGAAGGTAATCAGCGACAGTCCCGCCACGGGTAGCGCACCGCTCTCGACCAGCGAGCGCAATTCGGTCAGATCGAACGTTCCGGACTGCCGCCAGAGCAGCACGATGCCGATGAGCAGTCCGACGTCGCCGGCCTTGGTGATCCAGAACGCTTTGACCGCAGCACGTGCCGCTTCCGGCTTCTGGTACCAGAAGCCGATCAAGAGATAGGAACAGAGACCAACGAGCTCCCAGGAGATGAAGAGCTGGACGAAGTTGGGCGCCAGGACCAAGCCCATCATCGAGAAGGCGAACAGCGACTGATAGGCGTAGTACCGACCAAGCGCCGGAGCCGGTTCATCGCTCAGGTACCCAAGTGAGTACACCTGCACGAGACAGGCCACCAGCGCGACGAGTGTCAGCATGACGGTCGACTCGGCATCGGCGAGTACGCCGACGGTGGTCAATGTCTGCCCCTCGGCCGGCAGCCACTCCCACACCATGCGCGACACCGTACCGTCGACATGTCGCTGCCAGGCCGTCAAGGCCGCGGCAAGGGAGCCGACCGCGCACAGGATCGAGAAATACGCCGCAGGCCGACCCAGCCGCCGCAGTGGCCACGCCAGGGCGAGCACTACGAATCCGAGCGCATGCAGCAGCAGCGCAGCCAGAGCAAACATGCCGTCGCCGGTCATCATCCCTTGAGTAGATCCAGTTGGTCGGCCGTCACCGTACGGCGTACGCGGAAGAGCAGAATCACAATGGCAAGGCCAAGCGCGGCCTCCGTCACCGTGATGCAGATCGTGAAGACCGTGAACACCATGCCCGTCACATCACCGCTGAAGCGCGCGAATGCGACGAGGTTGATGTTGACCGAATTCAACATCAGCTCGATGCCAAGCAGGATACTGATGGTGTTGCGGCGCGTGATCACGCCAAAAAAGCCAATGCAGAAAACGACGGCGGCGAGCGTGAGGTAGGCTTCGAGTCCCATGGGTGTCCGTCAGTCCTCAGGCCGCGCGAAGTAGAGGGCGCCCATCAGCCCGGCCAGCATCAGCAGGGCAAGGAGTTCGAACGGCAGGACAAACCTGGTCAGCACTGTCTCGCCGATGAGGGCGGTCAGATCCAGCTCCATCGGCGTTCTGATACCCGTGAGCGGGCCCCGCATAATGGCGTTGACGATCAGGGCGGCCAGCACGATCGACACCGCGGCACCCCCAGCGAGACCCCTGCTCGTCTGACTCATGCGCTCGCCGACCAGGCGTTCCGTCACAACGATCGCGAAGACCGCGACGGTGACGATGCCACCCGCGTAGAGCAAGAGCTGCACCGCAGCCAAAAACTCGGCGTCGAGCAGCAGGAAGATGCCAGCCGTGCCTGTCAAGGCAAGCGCCAGCCACAGGACAGCGTGGAACAGGTTCTTCGTCAAGACCACCGCAAGCGCCGAGCCGATCAACACCGCCGACAGACAGTAGAACCCGACGACTTCGCCCGTCACGGCTGGGCTCCTTCCTTCGGTGCGGCGGATGGCGTTGCCGCTGCGGGGGGAGGTACCTTCTTCGGCGCGGCCGTCTTCGCCAGCTTCGGAGGGCCCTGCATGTCGCGCAGACGGTTACCGGTGGCCCACGATTGCTCGTGCTGCAGTCCGATCGTGTGCAGGCGATCCTTGTCGAGGAGGAGCTCCCTGCGGTCGGAGGTCGCCATATCAAACGACTTCATCATCACGATGGCGTCAGTCGGGCAGACCTGCACACACAGCTCACAGAACTCGCAGGCGTACAGCTCGAGCGTGAAGGCCTTGGCGTAGTTCCGCTTCTCGCCCTTTTGTATCTCGACCTTGATTACGGCGGGAGGACACACGAACTCGCAGAGCCGGCAACCGATGCAGGCTTCTTCTCCCGTGTCCTCTTCGTACACAAGAGCCAGCAGCCCCCTGTAGCGATCCGGGTAGGGTCGCTGCGTGGTTGGATAGTGGACCGTCACCGGCTTCCGGAACAGGTTGACGAGCGTCATTCGCATGGCGCTGAGAACAGCGCGCACCAGGGCAGGCACGTTGGTGCCGCCTGTGCGGCGAGCGTCCCGCAGCGCGCGGACGTCGGCGACGGTCTGCACCTCAGGCGACGCCACTGTGCCTCCACACGACGACAAAGGCGGTGGCAATCAACAGCAGCAACGTCATCGGCAACAACGCCTTCCACGACAGCGCCAGGATCTGATCCACGCGGATCCGGACGAAGCTCCAGCGGACCCATGTCACCAGTAGAAAGATGAACATCGCCTTGAGCAGGAACCACGCTGGGCCGAGCCATTCGGGGCCTGGCCCCGACCAGGCGCCGAGGAACAGCAGGGCGCCAAGGAAGGAGGCGCCGAGGATGTGTGCGTACTCCCCAAGTTGAATCAGCGCGAACTTCATGCCCGAGTACTCGACGCGAAATCCGGCGACGAGTTCGGACTCCGCTTCCAGGATGTCAAACGGCGCGCGATTCTCCGCAGCCACCGTCGAGACGATGAAGAAGATGAAGGCGAGCTGGCCGATCACGGGATAGAAGACGAACCAGAGCCCGTCCTGTGCCGCCGCGATATCCGACAGCCGCAACGAGCCCGCCAGCAGTACCGGCGTCAGCGCCGAGAATATGAACGGGAGATCGTAGGAGATGACCTGGTTGACCGCGCGCATCGCCGACAGCAAAGCGTATTTGTTGTTGGAACCCCAGCCGGCCATGAATAGGCCGACAATCTCCATCGCCGAGATCGCCAGGAAGAACAGGATGCCGATGTTCAGATCAGCGACGCCGAGACCGGGCGCGAACGGGATGGTCGCGAAAATGAACATGCACGGCGCAAGGAAGACGATCGGTGCCAGGTTATAGACCGGGCGATCGGCCGCGTCCGGCACGATGTCCTCTTTCATCATCAGCTTGACCGCATCCGCGATCGGTTGCAGGAGTCCATGTGGGCCGACGCGATAGGGGCCGATGCGCGACTGCATGCGCGCGGCGAACTTGCGCTCAAGCAGCGTCACGTAGGTGACGATTCCGATGATCGCGTTCAAGACGATGAACGGCGCGATAACCGGAAGCAGCCACTCAGGCATGGTTCAGCGATCAACCTCCCCGAACACCGGGTCGACCGATCCCATGATCGCCACGACGTCGGACACCTTGTGGCCGGGGATGATGTGGGGCAGTACCGCGAGATTCGAGAACGAGGCTCCTCGCCACTTCATCCGGTAGGGTTTCGCCTTACCGTCCGCGATCAGGTAACAGCCCACCTCGCCACGCGGTCCTTCGATGCGTGCGTACGCCTCGCCCTGCGGGATGCGCGTCTGCGCGACCGATTTCAAACCTGGTCGAGACGACACCGGACCCTCAGGCAGTGTGTCCAGCACCTGCCGTACGATCTTCAGCGACTCACGAAACTCCACCATGCGCACGCGGTATCGTGCGAGGCAGTCGCCACTCGATTCGACCGGGACGCGGAAGTCGAAATCCGCGTATGCGGAGTAGGGGTCCGCGCGGCGCAGGTCGTAGGCCACGCCGGAGCCTCTCAGTAGCGGCCCGGAAATACCGACCTCCTCGGCGAGTTCGCGCGAAATAACGCCCACACCCTCTGCTCGGGCCATGAAGAACGGGTTGTCCTCGAGCATCCGCTCGTATTCACTGATCCGGCCTTCGAGAACGTCGACCGTCTCGCGGCACGCCGTCGCCCATCCATCCGGCAGGTCGTACCTTACGCCGCCAACCTGAAAGAAGCCGTAGAGGAGTCTGGCGCCGACCAGCGATTCGAACAAATCCAAAATCAGCTCGCGCTCGCGAATGGTGTACAGAAAGATCGTGGCTCCACCGCCCAGGGCGCCGCCCATGTCCATACACCACGTGCCGAGCCACAGCAGGTGCGACGCAACTCGCTGGAGTTCCGACACCAGCACCCGCAAATACTCGGCGCGTTTGGGCACCTCAATCTTGCCGATGGTCTCTGCCGCCCGCACATAGGCAAATTCGCTGGTCATCGCAGCCACGTAGTCGGTTTTGGACGCGATGGATGGATATTGCGCGTAGGTGAGTGTCTCGGCGAGTTTTTCGTGGCAGCGGTGCAGGTACCCGATCACCGCTTCCACGTCGATGACCGTCTCACCCTCGAGCGTCAGTACGGCCCGAAACACACCGTGGGCCGACGGGTGTTGCGGCCCCATGTTCATGGTGAGGCGTTCGCTACCCGCGTAGTCGAGTTCGACGCGCGCAGGCGTGGCAGCAGGACTCATCGGTATGGGGGATGCGGGGTATCGACCGCGTAGGACTTCAGGAGGGGATGCCCCTCCCAGTCGTCAGTAAGCAGGATACGTCGAAGATCGGGATGGCCCTCGAAGGTGATCCCGAACATGTCGTACGCTTCGCGCTCCATCCAGTTGGCGCCGCGGTAGAGCGGTGTCAGCGACGGGCACGATGAGACGTCCGGCCCGAGGCGGGTTTTGACGAGAAGCGACAGGTTGTTATCGACGTTGTCGATTTTGACGACGACTTCCAGTCCGAGGTCCTTCCAGTCGACGGCTGTCAGGAAGGAGAAGTAGCGGCAGCCCAACTCGTCCTTGGCGAATTGCGCGAACGGGAACCACGCGTCGGGGGGAAGTGTGACCACTATCGGCGACTCGCCGTCGATCTGCGCGGTGCCGAAGCGCTCGCTGATGCGTGTGCTCGCCTGCTCTGGGGTCACGATGTCAGTCGACCTTTAGATTCGGCTCCGCTCGTGCACCGGTGCGCCGGAAGTGCGCGATCTGATCCTGGAGCAGGAGCAATCCGTTGAGGAGTGATTCGGGTGGAGGTGGGCAGCCAGGCACGTAGACGTCCACCGGAATGACCCGGTCGACTCCCTTCACCACGAAATACCCGTGCCTGAACGGGCCACCGGAGTTCGAACACGAGCCCATCGACACTGCCCACTTGGGGTCGGGCATCTGATCGTAGATGCGCTTCAGCATCGGCGCCATCTTAATGGTCACGGTGCCCGACACGATCATCAGGTCCGAATGCCGCGGCGACGCCCACGGCACCATGCCAAGGCGCTCAACGTCAAATCGCGATGCGAATGTCGCCATCATCTCGATCGCGCAGCAGGCCAGGCCGAAGGTGACGGGCCAGACCGACGATTTCCGGGCCCAGTTGAAAAAACTGTCGGCGGCGGTGGTCAAGACGAAGCCGCCCGGAAAGCTGTGGATGCCCTCGGTCACCGCTTCGAACGCTTGCGAGTGCTTGTCGCCTTCGGGACGCTTCTGGTGCAGGGTTTCCCACTCCTGAAGATCCTTAAAATTTCTCCAGACGGGTACTGGGATCTGCGGGGTTGGCGGGGGTCTTACTGCCACTCGAGGATCCGCTCCCGATAGGCGTAGAGCCAGCCCAGCGACAGGATGGACAGGAACAGCAGCATCGTCCAGATGCCCCACATGCCAAGTCCGCGGAGCGCCAGGACCCACGGGAACAGAAACACGGCAAGCGCGTCGAAGACGATAAAGAGCAGTGCGACCAGATAGAAGCCCACCGGAAACTGCACCCACGCGTCGCCAACGGGGTCGGCGCCGCACTCGTAGCTCTTCAGCTTTTCCGCGAACGGGCGCGAGGGCCGCAAGAGGCTCGCGGCAGCCAGCGATACCACGGCGAACCCGACGATCAGGCCAAGAAAAATGACGACCTGCAGGTACCCAGTCAGCGGAAGCTCTCCATGATTTCGTCCAGAACCGCCTCGCCAGGCCGCGTGCGCGACTGGTCGAGCATGGAGAGTGGTTCGTCGACGATGCCGAGCACGTCGATAAAGTCCTGCTTGTCAGGCTCCACGTAAATCAGGCCTGTGGCGTACTCGCCGCGGGACATGGATTCGTGCAGGAGGCGAAGGGCGCTCATCTTGTCCGTTGGATGATAGTCCTCAGTGAGCTTGCTGAGCACGAGCGTCGACCCGTCATGCAGCGTGACTTGCTTCGTCGTGCCGGGATCGTAGTCGATGGTGATGTCTTCGAAATACGGCACGAAGCTAACGTCACTGAGCGATTCGCCGTGCTCTTTGACGTAGGAGTAGCTTCTGGTGGAGCCGACGTGGTCATTGAAGGTGACGCATGGCGAGATCACGTCAATCATGGCCGTGCCACGATGGCTGATCGCCGCTTTCAGAATCGACTTGAGCTGCTTGGAATCGCCGGAAAACGAGCGGGCAACAAACGACGCACCAAGTTCGATCGCAAGCGCGCAGGTATCGATCGGCGGCAGGTCGTTGATCACGCCGGTCTTCAGCGTGGAACCGAGGTCCGCGGTCGGAGAGAACTGCCCCTTCGTCAGGCCGTAGCAGCCGTTGTCTTCGATGATGTACACGATCGGCAGGTTGCGGCGCATCAGGTGCACGAACTGCCCGATACCGATTGCGCCCGTGTCGCCGTCGCCGCTGACGCCGAGCGCAATCATCTTGCGGTTGGCGACCACGGCGCCGGTGCCCACCGACGGCATTCGGCCATGCACCGCGTTAAATCCATGGGCGCTGTTCAGGAAATACGCCGGTGCCTTGCTGGAACAGCCGATACCCGAGAGCTTGATGACCTGCGTGGGATCGATGCCCAGCTCGTAGAACGAGTCGATGATGCGCTCGGTGATCGCGTTGTGTCCGCACCCGGCGCAGAGTGTCGTCTTGCTCCCGCGGTACGCCGCCGGCTCGAGGTTGATACGATTGACCTTCTTCTTCGGTGCCGGCTTCGGTGTCACTGGTGTTGTAGCCATCTTCCCTCGCGTCTCCTCCGGGCGTAAGACCTCCTGTTACGCTCCCCGCTCCTGTGCCAGCACGTCCGCCGTCATGGACTCGCCATCGACCGGCAACCCCGCATAGTAGAGGATGCTGCGAAGTTTGGCGAACTGCGCAGGCGTGCACTCCATCTTGATCAGCGACAGCATCTGTGCGTCGCGATTCTGTTCAATCACGTAGACGCGATCGCAGCGATCGATGAACTCGCTGAGCTCCGGCGTGAACGGGAAGGCGCGAAGCCGCAGGTACGACGTGTCAACACCCTGCTCGTCTTTGAGTTGGTCACGTGACTCGACCACCGCCCAGTGCGTCGTGCCGTAGGCGATCAGGCCGATGCCGCCGCCGTCGACTATCTCGATCTCAGGCTTCGGGACGAGCGTGCGAGCGGTATCGAACTTGCGGGCAAGTCGGTCCAGGTTGTTGGCGTAGTCGTCGGGCCGCTCGCTGTACTGCGCCTCCTCGTTGTGCCCGGATCCGCGCGTGAAGTACGCAGGCATGCCGTCGCCCGGCACCGTGCGGTACGGGATGCCGTCTCCATCGACATCGCGGTAGCGCCCGAACGTGCCGAGGCGCTTCAGCGTCTCGGCGTCCAACCGCTTGCCGCGGTCGTGCGGTTTCGTCGGGTACGTGAACGGGTGGGCCATCCAGTTGTTCATGCCCAGGTCGAGGTCGGACATGACAAAGACCGGTGTCTGCAGACGCTCGGCGAGGTCGAATGCGTCCATCGCCATCGTGTAGCATTCCTCGACCGACGCGGGGAGCAGGAGCGGATGTTTGGTGTCGCCGTGGGACAACACGGCCGCGGACAGAATATCCGGCTGTGCGGTTCTGGTCGGCAGCCCGGTAGACGGACCGACTCGCTGTACGTCGAATATCACCGCCGGTACTTCGGCGTAATAACCGAGACCAGTGAACTCGGCCATCAAAGACACGCCAGGGCCGGCCGTCGATGTCATCGCGCGAGCACCCACCCAGCTGGCACCGAGCACCATGCCGAGCGCGGCGATTTCATCCTCTGCCTGGATCACCGCGTAGGTGGCTTTGCCATCGGCATCGACACGGTACTTCTTCAAGTAGTCGATGAGCGATTCGGGGAGTGACGAGGAGGGGGTGATCGGGTACCACCCGACGAAGGTCACGCCCGCCATCATGCAGCCGATTGCCGCGGCCGCATTGCCTTCGATCAGGATCATGCCGGTCGTCTTGTCCATCGGTTCGACGACAAACGGGTCCTGCTTCTCGAGATTGGCCTCCGCGTATTCGTAGCCAGCCTTGAGCGCTCCCAGGTTCAGGACGATCGCCTTTTCCTTCTTCCCGAGTTGCTTCCTCAGCGCCTGTTCCATCTGCGCCATGTCGATTGAGAGCAGTCTCGCCATGACCCCGTCGTAGATCATGTTCTTGACGAGTCGGCGGAGCTTGGCGTCGCGCGTGATCTCGCCGACGATCTTGTCGAACGGCACCGCGTAAAACACGATGTCGCTACGGAGTTCATCGAGCTTTAGCGGCGCGTCGTAGACCGCGGCTGCGCCCGGCGGCAGCGTCAGCACATCCTCTTTCGCCGTCTCCGCATTCATCGCAATAAGAAAGTCGATGTCCTTCTTGCGACTGACGTAGCCCTTCGCGCTGGCGCGGATCGTGTACCACGTTGGCAGGCCGGCGATGTTTGACGGGAACATGTTCTTGCCCGAGACCGGCACGCCCATCCGAAAAATTGATCGCAGAAGCACGGTGTTGGCAGTCTGGCTGCCTGACCCGTTGACGGTCGCGACCTGGATTGAGAAATCGTTGACGACACGCTTGGAGCGCGGCTGGGGCACGGAATCTTGGACGGCGACGTCGATCACGGACATTTTCTTACCATGCTCCGCGGCTTAACCTATTGCGGCGGAGGAGATTGCGACTGGCTGACGGATCGGAAGACGCAACGGCCCAAAACCTAAAAAGTATAGCACTCGTCAACGAGTGTTGGCGTCATCTGCGGAGCCGACAGGCGGCAAAACACGCGAGGTAATGGTGTGAGCGGCGACTGCTTTGCCGCTGATCAGGTGTGACTGGATGATGGCTTCCAGCACCGGAGGGTCGCAGCCGGCGTACCAGGTGCCCTCTGGGTACACGACGGCGATTGGGCCTCCCTCGCAGATGCGCAGGCAGTTCGCCTTGGTTCGGAGGATGCCGCCCCGTTCTGAGAGGCCCAACTCCTTGAGCCGGCGCTTCAGGAAGTCCCAGGCGGCCAGGCCCCGCGCCGCGTCGCAGCACTTCGGCTTGGCCTGGTCACAGCAAAGAAAGATGTGACGCCGGGCATCCGGTACGCCGATCGCTTCGGCGATCCGCTCCAGAGGGTTGGTCAAAATAGCCTCACCTCGACAACCTCGCCCTGCTCGACGCCGCCGCTGCCGGCGGGAATCTCTATATATCCGTCTGCGAGCGACATACTGGTAATGTCGCCGGACGCTTTGAAGGCGGGCACGGCTACTCCGTCGGCCACGCGCACCGTATAGAACTGATGGCGGTTCGGCGTCGACGTGATCCGCTGGCTGAGCGGCAGCGCGATTGACCTGACCGCCTCAGGTGAGAGTCGAGCCATCCGTCTAAGTGCCGGCGCAAGCAGGACATAGGCGTTCGACAGGCACGACGTCGGGTAGCCAGGCATACCAAAAAAGAGCTTCTCCGAGACCCTACCGAACGCGGTGGGCTTGCCAGGCTTCACCGCGATGCCGTGGAAGATGACCTCTCCCCGCGCGGCAAGCAGGTCGAGAATCAGGTCCCGTTCGCCGACGGAGCTGCCCCCGGAGAAGACGAGGACGTCATCGCGGAGGCAAGCGTCCAACGCCTCGGAGAGTGCCTCTAAGCTGTCGTGGGCCGTTCGATACGCGACCGGTTCGCCCCCATGCGCGGCCACCACGGCGGCCAGCGTGAACCTGTTGATGTCATAGATCTGACCAGGCTCGAGGCGCTCGCCAGGTTCGACGATCTCGTTGCCGGTGGAGAGAATCGCGACACGTGGCCGGCCGTATACGGAGACCTCTGAGAGCCCCAGCGCGGCTGCTGCACCGATCCGGCCAGGTGTGAGCGTCGTACCCGCCTGGATGACCTCCTGTCCCTGGCGGATGTCGGCGCCCTGCGGGCCCACGTTCTGGCGCGGCGACACGGCCGAGAACACGCGCACCGTCCCGGACGCCTCGCCGTCGGTCTCCTCGACGATGACCACGGCATCGGCCCCTGCCGGCATCGGTGCGCCGGTGGCGATCTCGATGCACTGCCCGGGGCCGACCGTCCGCGTCGATACTTCTCCCGTGAACAGCGTTTCGATTCGGGTGAAGGCGAGCGGATGTTCGCGCGTGGCGCCGGACGAGTCCTCGGCGCGCACCGCGTAGCCGTCCATCGCCGCGCGGGCAAACGGCGGCACATCGGCAGCGGCCACCAGGCTTTCGGCGAGCACCCGGCCATCAGCGTCGGCCAGCGGCACACGCTCGATGCGGTCGATCGGGCGCACGGCGGCATCGATGCGGGCTCGCGCGTCCGCGAGCGAGATGGTCTCCCGTAGCGGGCGCATTTTGGTCGTCATTTACGCAACTGCTGGGCGAGGGGCTCCAACTCGGGAAGGATCAGCCGGCTCATCGCCAGGCGCACCGCGTGTTCGGAACCGGGCAGGACGAAGATGGCCGTGCGCGCCGCCCTGCTAGGCGACGCTATGCTTGCCGACGCTGTGCTTGACGACGCCGTGTCAGCAGACGCAGTGCTTGCCGACGCTATGCCCGCCGTTGCACGGCTCAGCATGGCCGCGGCACCGATCTCCTGGAAGCTCAGCATACGGAACAGCTCGCCAAAGCCATCGAGCCGTTTTTCAAGCATGGCGTCGATCGCGTCGTAGGTGCCGTCGCGAGCCGTCACACCTGTGCCGCCGGTGGTGATGATGACCTCTGTGTTCGCGTCAGCAAGGCGCGCTCGCACGTAGGAGGTGACCTGTTCGGGCTCGTCCTTCACGATCGCGTGGCCGGTAATCACGTGACCGGCGTCCTTGAGCAGTTGGCGGATCGCACGGCCGCTGGTATCGGTATCCACTGTTCGCGAATCACTCACCGTGAGCACCGAGCAGGGGACCGAGGCCGGTGCCTGCGCTTTGTGTTCGAGATGGCTCACGAAGCGCTGCTCAAGACGCTGTTCTCACGATGCGATTATAGGCCGCGCGAGCACGTGGTCGGGCGCCGTCTCGCTCTCTACCCGCATGCTATAGTTTCCGCTTGCGCGCGCTCAGTCGAGCCTCAGAGAGCGCCACACGCGCGTGTCCTTTTCGCGCCCTTAGCTCAGTTGGATAGAGCGTCCGGCTACGAACCGGGAGGTCGCAGGTTCGAATCCTGCAGGGCGCACCATTCTTTTCAATAACTTACAGGCGCGGTAGGGTGGTTACGGAAGCGCAGACTATTGGGTTCCTTCGCGAGGCGGAGGGCGGCGTCCCGGTGCAGGACCTGTGCCGGCGGCACGGCTTCTCGGAGGCCAGCTACTACCTCTGGCGGAGCAAGTTCGGCGGGCTGAGCGTGCCGGACTCGGCCAAGCGCAGGGTATAGGCGACTTGCTCTTCCGTGTAGCGCGATTTCTTCATCGCTTCTCCTTCCCCCATGGGGGCCACCGGAAGCGACCGTCCTCTACCTGTCAGCTGTCGCTAATTTCGGGGACAACGTCAGGTCGGACACCCGTAGCGCTTCTTGTCGGTACACGGGCTCGTGTCGAATCTGTTTCGTGGGAGGTGCCACCTGTTCCGAGCTATGCACCAACAGGGTCCATACCGGAGACATGGCCAACAGATTGTTCCGGGAACAGAGGTACCGCTTTCGGACCAAATGTGTGCCGATCAAAGAGCGACGGACGGTTGTCTTCTACGGGTTCCCTTCCGCTCTTGTTCCTGATACTTATAGGCACTGCTATATAGACACTGTGTGAGCCCGGCACACGCGGCCGTGCCGAGGCGGAATCTAGATTTTCCTGGGAGGGACCTATGTCATCGTCACGACTCCTGATGTCCGTGCTCGTTAGCGCCGCGATGCTCGGGGGGTGCGCCGCAGAGTCCGAGCCACCGCCCGCCGAGGCTAGTCCGGCCATGGAGGCTAACCCGGTCACGGGCGAGGGGCTGCCGAATCCGAACCCGACACGCATCGCCAGCTGGGCGACACTGCCCGAGGGACGGGAGTGGGGCTCCACGGCCGGCCTCGACATCGATCAGACGGACGGGCATGTCTGGGGGTACGAGCGCTGCGGAGCAGGCGCGCTCGCCGGATCAGGGGTCAACTGCGACAACAACCCCGTGGACCCCATCTTCAAGTTCGACCGTAACACCGGGGAGAGTCTCGCTAACTTCGGCGCCGGAATCTTCGTGACGCCCCACGGCCTGTACGCGGACGGCGAGGGCAACGTCTGGGTGACCGACTTCGCTGCCAACGACGAGGGCACAAAAGGTCACCAGGTCCACAAGTTCAGCCCCGCTGGAGAGTTGCTCCTGAGCCTCGGCGTGGCCGGCCAGTCCGGCTCCGACCCGGGTTACCTCAACCAGCCCACTGACGTGATCGTCGCGCCAGACGGTAGCATCTTCGTCGCAGACGGCCACACCGGTCAGAATCTGACGACAGACGAACAGATGGATGAGGCCCGCGCGGCGGGGCAGACCGGCCGCATCGTCAAGTACTCGCCCGACGGCGAGTACGTCATGGAGTGGGGCGAGATCGGTACCGATCACGGTCAGTTCCGCACGCCACACGCCATGGAGTTCGATGCTCAGGGCCGACTCTGGGTCGCGGATCGTGGCAACCACCGCCTCGAGATCTTTGACCAAGACGGTAACTACCTGGAATCGCGCTATCAGTACGGGCGCATCAGCGATCTCTTCATCACCGAGGACGAGATGGTCTACGCCATCGACTCCGAGTCCGATCGGATCCGGCACATCAACTGGAGGAACGGCATTCGCATCGGACCGGTCGATCGGGACGTGCTCGTGGGCTTCGTCCCGCCGTGGGACTCTGACAGCCGGCCGAACCATGGCGTGACGGGAGAGGGCGTGGGTGTGGACGAGGACGGTAACGTCTACGTGGCCGAGGGACCGGCCTCACTCAGCGATGCGGGCGCTGCATTCACAAAGTACGCTGTGGCCGGTATGTAGGCAGAGTCGGGCGCTTCGGCGTGCGCACCGCGGTCAGGTCCCGGCCGACGGACTGCCGAGGGTTCACGTCGAAGCGCCTACGGGCCTGGGCGCACGATTTGCTCAAACTTACTCTCAGGGCTGCCACGAGTGATTCAGGCTAGTAGGGTTGCATATTCCTGCTGGTCGATGCGGCGCGGGCCCTGGCCCAGATGGCGATTGACGACGCGCACACCGCCGGGGGCGACGCGAAGACGCTAGCACGGGAGCGGAATCGGGTAGATAGGGGAGCGGCCGAACTGTGCCCACACCGCCAGTGGCATGCGACGGTAACAGAGTGCAAATCCTCAGGGCGCACCATTCAGACGTTGTTGGAATGACCAGCGCCCCGCCATCCCGCAGGCGGCCTTCGTGACGACCGCCGGCAGTCTCGCTCCGAGGATTGGGTGAGATGATGAGACCCGTGGTGGCGCGCAGTCCAGGACTCATCGTCGGCGTGAAGGCGGTCACCGTCCTGTACGTCGGCCTCTTCCTTTGGCACCTGAACGCCACGATCATCCAGCCGCCGTTCGCGGATATGTACTCGGTGGTGCTGCACTACCTCGCCTACCGTGCGGACGGTGGGTCGCTGGACTACTTGTGGGCCTCACACAACGAACACCGGCCGGTTTTTCTCCGACTCCTGACGGCGTTCGACATCGAGATGTTCGCGGGCGTGTCGTACCCCTTCGTCGTCACGGCGGCAATCGCGCACGTGGGCACGGCGTGGCTGCTCTGGCGAGAGTGCCGGGCTGGTGTGGCCGGCACGCTCGGACTGGTGCTTGGGTGCTTCGTGCTGATGCTGGTGCTCACGAGTGTGACGGCGGTTGTCGTTGCGATTCCGATCATGAACAACCTCATCCACGGGCTCGCGTTCGTCGTGTTGGCGATCATCGTGTTCGAACGGCTCGAGGCGGCTAGAGGCGCAAGTGGGGACGTGGCGTTCTGGCGCCGAGCCACGGCGCTGCTCATCGCGTGTCTGGTGCCCTTCGCCGATGCGGTCGGGTGGGCGGTGTGGCCGATCCTTGTCTGGATCGCGTGGCGCGCGGGCGCTGAGCGGAGGTGGTTGTGGACGATTGTCGGAGTCGGCGCAGCGCTACTGATTGTGTATGTGCGCGGACTGTCGCTGACCCTCCCGGTCGTGTCGGATGGCACAGGTGCGGAGGTCGCGCTCGCTGACGAGCTGGCCCGGAGAGCAAACTACCTGTTCGTGTACATGGGTCTGCCGTGGACGCGTTCGCCGGATCTTTTCGTCCCCGCGCGCCTTGTCGGCGCGCTGCTGTTTGTCACTGCCACGGGTGTCGTATTCTGGCGAGGCTTCTCTCGCGCTCCTTCCGGGCGGCTGGAGCGTATCGCCATAGCGTTGATGATGTTCTCGCTGGCATCGGGACTGCTCGCTGCCATCGGGCGTGCGCACATGCCAGCGATCGGTGGCGTGCTCGTCCCCGTCCGCTACTCCGTCCTGCTGATACCGCTCCACGCCGGACTGCTGTTGGCCGCGTCCCCTTTGCTCGAACGTCTCTGGAGCAGCCGCGGGCGATCGCTCGCCGTGTCCCTCTGCGTTGCAGGTGCGTGCGCAGGGCTGTTGGTGCAGCAGATGGTGGCTGGAGCAGCCGCCGTCTCGAACGCCGAGCGCATCCGCGCCACAATCGAGCGATTTCACGCTGGGCAGTCCGACGCCGGCATGGCGACCGTGATCGGTGAGGACCTGGGGAAAGCTCGACAAGAGTTGGCAGCGATGCGTCGTGCCGGTGTGTACGAGGGGGCGAGGTGACGCGTCTGGTGTGTAGTCAGCCTGATACCATGGCCGGCGTTGCCGGGAACTGCGGGGACGACCCTGTCTCTCCGAGTGGGACGTAGCTCTTGATGCCATATACGACCCGCAGCGTTTCGCGATCTCACTGGGGCTGAACCGATGCTCGCCACATTGCCACCGAATCTGCGTCGGATCGTCAAGGTCGCCTTCGTCGTCTTGTTCTTCCTCGCCCTGGTGGGTACGACCTGTCAGAGCGTGGCCACCGCGCTTGAGCGTCGGGAGCTTGAGAGGCCGGGTCGGTTTGTTGATGTCGGCGGTCATCAGTTGCACATCCAATGCGTGGGCCAGGGCTTGCCCACGGTCGTGCTCGAGGCGGCGGCTGGAGGCATGTCGGCGGCCTGGGGCCGGGTCCAGCCAGACGTAGCGACTGTGACGCGTGTGTGTAGCTACGATCGCGCCTGGCTTGGCTGGAGCGAAGGGGGAGACGGCGGGTACTCGCCGGAGCGCACGCTCGAGGAACTGCACACGCTGCTCGTCAACGCCAACGAGCCGGGACCGTATGTGCTTGTCGGACACGAGCTTGGTGCCACCGTCGTGCGCGACTTCGCGTCCCGCTTCGGCAGCGAGACGGCGGCGGTCATCCTCGTACACGAGACTGGAGCGAGTACAGGGACCCTGTTCGTCCGCGCCTGGCCATGGCTTGCGCGAGTCGGATTCCTCCGGGTTGCGGGCACGCTGTCGAATCTGGCCGCCGAGCTCCCGCGCGACTCTGGCGACGTCGTGCGCATTTTTCTCAATCGTCCCGATCATCTCGCACGCGCAGCGCAGGAGGCGCTCAGTGGCGACACGGCGGAGGCGGAGAGCCTGTCGCGTGTCGTTGATCCCTCGATCCCGGTCATGGCACTGACCACGACCAGCACCGGTCAGCCTGCGCTTCTCGCAACGCAGGAGCAGGCAGACCCGGTTGCTCGGGCCATTCGAGACACCGTCCTTCGACTGCGCGGTTCGCTGTGAAACGAGACTAGGAGCCGACGGTCGGATCCGCAGGCGGCGTCGCGCGGCGCGAGAAGCCTTGACGCGAGAGCGCGACACCAACGGCGGCCAGACCGGCCGCGACCCATGCCCACTCCGTCAGCATCTGACGTCCGATCAGGAGACCCGCCACGATGGGCGCCACGATCGAGGCCATTGACGTCAGCGACTGCGTCAGGCCGAGCACCACGCCCTGTTCTCGTCGATCGGCCTGTTGTGTGATCAAGCTGGTAAGCGCCGGTCGAATCACGCCAATGCCGAACGACGCCAGCAGACCCATCCACAGAATATCCGAGATCGACGACGCGAGACCGAGTCCAAAGTAGCCGAGGACGAGTGCGACGAAACCGGCGGCTACCAACGCAGGTTCACCGAAGCGCTTCACCAGGCGTCCGATCAACCCGCCTTGCAGAATGATCGTCAGAAACCCCACGTAGCCAAACACATACCCGATCTCGCGCGGCCCGAACGGTTGGCCGTCGTAGGTGAATCGCCGCTCAGCGAATAGTGCGAATCCGGACAGAAACATCGAAAACGACGTGGCGAAGAACAGGAACTGCATGAGCTGTCTGCTCAGGCCCGGCCGGGTAAAGTAGTTCGCGTACGTGCGCCAATGCAGCGCGGCCCGGCGATCGTCGAACGCGTGCGCCGACTGACGTCCGCCCCTCAGGAGCGTGGCCGTGCACAGAACACTCACGGCAGACATACACGCCGCGAGATAGATCGGTGTTGTCAGGTTGTACCGCGCGGCCAGGTAACCGGTCAGTGACGGGCCGATAAAGAAGCCGACGCCGAAGGCGATACCGATCAGTCCGAACGACTTCGCGCGGTCGGCTGGCGCGGTGTGATCGGAGATGTAGGCCTGCGCCAGCGACAAGTTGCCAGCCGTGGCGCCATCGAGAATCCGCGCAACGTACAACACCCAGAGCGTCTGCGCGCGTGCCATCAACAGGAAGCCGAGGAACGTGCCGATCTGACTGATCAGCAACAGAGGTTTGCGACCGAAGCGGTCCGACAACTGCCCGATAATCGGCCCGGACACCAGCTGGAAGCCCGCGTACACCGAGATGAGCATCGTTGCCTGCAACGGGTTCGCGCTCAGCGTCTCGGCATAAATCGCAAGTAGCGGGATGACAAGCGTCATGCCGAACACGTCGACGAGCACGATAAGAAAAACGGGAAGCAGCGAAACGCGCTGTGATGTGTGCTCTTGGCCGACGGTCATGCGAACGACGATTATCCCGTAAATATGAGGCGGGTGCCGCAGGCTTCAGCCGTCAGCGTCTATCCCCGGTACCGACGGCGACGATCTTGCGCCCCTGTCGCTGATTCTCATGTCGGCGAGTGGCTGGAGGGTAGGTGTCCGGCCCGCACAACACCACTCACATTACGACCGGCACGATCGACAGCACGAGAAGCAGCGCCATGCTGATGTTGAAGACGCGCCTCGTCTTCGGCGACTCGTGAAGGAACCGGCTGATCGCGACGCCGAACCCTGTCCAGGCGGAGGTGGAGCCAATAGTGACCAGGGCAGACATGGTCAGGATGACGGCGAGCTCTTGCGACGCGCGACCGCCAACGGTCGTATACGTGGTGATGGCGCTGATGGCGAAGACCCAGCCCTTGATGTTGACCCATTGAAAGAGGAAGGCCTCCAGGAACGTCAGAGGGCGGCGTATTGCGGAGCCTGATGTGTATGGGCTGGCCGTGGCGATGCGCCAGGCCAGATAGATCAGGAACGCGGCGCCGACGAACTTCATGATCGCGTGTGCCTCCGGATGGCGTTGAAACATGGCGCCGAGCCCCAGGCCAACCGCCAGGAGCACCAGCGGAAACCCGAAGACGATGCCCAGCAGATGGGGGAGTGTGCGCCGAACGCCGAAGTTCGCGCCAGATGCGGCCAGCATCAGGTTGTTCGGCCCTGGCGTAAACCCGGCAACGACAGCAAACGGCAGGAACGCGGCAGCGAGCGTCAGCACGGCAGGATTACGGGTCTCGGAACTGGGGTAATCCAACGTCCGTCGATGACGTCAGGCGCGGCAGCGCTTGCGCGGCCTCGATGAGTTCCCTCTCCGAGTGCGGCCCTGTTCCGAGCACTTGCCTGAAGGCGGCGATCGTTGCGCGGGTGTCACGCCCCAGCGACTCGTACAGCGCGAACCAGGTCGGGAAGTGGCGGGTGTAGGTGCTGTCGAAGGCCAGTCCGGCGTTGTTCATCACGGCTGGGCACGTGTTGAATGACACGGCCGGCACGGATGCGCGGCACTGGCGATCGAAGTCAGCAAAGAGCGCGGCCTTTCGGGTAAGTGCTTCGTCCCGAGTGAGTTCGCCGGCGTCATACTCGCCGTAGACATCGTTCAATCGCTGGAAGTATCCGTTGACGATGTGCGACTTGACGAGGAATCGATCGACTTCACGATCCAGTCGCCGAAACAATGCCGATTCGCCGCCGTACGTGACTCTGGCGAAATCGCGCGCCGCGACAAATCCCACTAGCGTCGCGGCGGCCTCGGCGACGTCGAACGACGCCTGCCCCGTCTCCGGCTGGTTGTGGAAATCCTCATGCGGCACCACCACCAGCGTGCGCTCGAGGGCAGCGCCGGCCAGCGCCGGAGAGACGGGGCTCGACCCGCTGGCGACCGCCTCGATCGGATAGAAGAAGAGGTCGTACGTTGTCTCGTCCACGGGACAGATAGGGTCGTCCGGCTCGACCAACTGCAATGCGTCGTAGGATGCCGGCAGTTCGAGTCGTCCGGTGAAGTAGCAGCGATAGACGGCGTCCTGGGCAGCGGAGAAGCGCTGAAAGTTGCCCGTTCGCTCGACCCCCAGATCCTGCTGAAACTCCTGCAGCTGGCCGATCACAGCCTGCCGAGGAAACGGCGGCTCCACCGCGGGAGCTGACCGTGCGCCGCCGCACCCTGCAAAGGCGACAGACACGAGCAAGAGAGGCACGACCACCGCTGATGTCACAGTGCTTTGGCAGTGGCGTAGCTGAAGTCGACGCAGTGCGGTCGTACGCTCGGTGGAGTCCATCAGCGGTGGTGTCATTCTAACCGTCGGTCTGGTCTGGTCAGCGACGGGCGGGGGTCTCGATGCGCTAAGATCGCCGGGCCAATCGTGACCGAACGTGACGAAACGAAGCAGGAGTTTGAGCGTGCGCTTCACCGCCTGCGGCAGTTGCCAGATGCGGCTCGCGCACGAGTGCAGAGTCGTTTCTCGCAGGCGCTGCTGGACGAGACGTTCGACTTAGACACACCCCGCGGTCCCCTCAAATTCGTACTCCTCGGCCGAGGGGCAGGGATTCGTGCGATGTGCGCCCTGACGAAACAACCGGCGACGATCGAGTGGATCGAATCGTTTCGTCCAGACAGCGTGTTCTGGGACGTCGGCGCAAACGTTGGCGTGTACGCACTGTATGCGGCACTCCGGGGCGATGCGAGGGTCGTGGCGTTTGAGCCGGCTGCCGTCAACTTCTTCCTGCTGGCTGCCAACTGTGAAGCCAACGGCCTGGATGCCAGAGTGGACTGCCTGCTGGTCGGTCTGGGCAGTGACAAATCGATTGGGCACATGGCCGTCTCGCAGTTTGTACCCGCCGAGTCCTTCAGATTTCGCGGAACGTCCGTGCCGAGGCACCCGACCCAGCAAGCCGCGCTCATCCTGTCGATGGATCAGCTCGTTGAAGAGTACGGCGTGGCGTGCCCGAATTACGTCAAGGTCGACGTGCCTGCACTGACCGAAGCCATTCTCGTCGGGGGCCCTCGCCTGCTTGCGCGACCGGAGGTCCGTGAGTTACATGTCGAGATGAGAGAGGATTCATCGACCGGGCAACGAATTGTAGAAATGCTGAGTCAGATTGGATTCGAGATCGTCAGCCGGCCGGCGCATGGCGGGACCACGGATCTGACGTTCGCCAAGCCAGGATCGCGGGCAGAGGCGCTCACATGAGAACTCCTGTTCTGACGTGTGCGATAGCGCTCATCGGGCTCTGTGCGTCAGCGAGTGCGTACGCGCAACCGGTGGGCGTCGAGCGCTTGGCGCGCGGCGTGCTCGACGTCGTGCCGCCTTCCGCACTTGCGAGCGGCGAGCCTGGCAGGATGCGCCTTCATGCACCCGAGTGCCGGACGTTGCCGCCAGACGAGACGCGGCGCCGCATCGTCGACGTGGCCGTGCAGGAGTGGGCGTTCTTTGGATTTCGAGTCGTGGACCAGGCCGACGTCAGCTCCGGCCCGCGGCGGCGCCGCTCGCGCCTCGGCGCGGCAGACGCGGCTCGCGTGGCGGCCTCGATCGCCGGATACTGGGCGGTCACGCCAGAGGGCGCCTGGATCGTCGAGCGGCAGAATGTTGCGTGGAACGGAGCGCGAGGCCTCGCCGCACGATGGAACGCGCCCTGGTCGGCGGCGTTTTTATCTTGGGTGATGTGCGAAGCCGGCCTCGGCAGCGCCGGCCAGTTTCAGCGCGCCGTGGCGCACCATGCCTACATTGATCAAGCCATTCGCGCGCGCGATGGACGCGCACCGCAGGCCGCATTCACCGCCTACGATGCCGGAGAGATGCCCATAGAGCCGGGCGATCTGGTGTGCAGTTCGCGTCGGCCCAGGTATCGCTCGCTGGATGAGCGCCGAAGCCAGATGGGGGTTGGAGCACGAAGCCATTGCGATGTTGTGGTCAGCGTGGATGAGACCGGCGAACGAATCCTCGCGATAGGGGGGAATGTCCGAGGGACGGTGAGCGTGAAGTTGTTCCCTGCCGTTCGTCGCGCGGGCGAGCCGCTGCGGGTCGCAGCGGTGGGTGACGATGCTCGTCCCATGTTTGCGCATTTGAAACTGCGCGCCGCGTCGATCGCGGCCAACGCGCTGGCCACCAGCCCGACGGTCAGGGCGCTGGGGTGTATGACTGGTTTCACCGTCGCGACGCGAACGGTCGCAGCGAATCTGGCGGCCGCAGGGATCAGCGCGACCCGGTGCTGATCGCGGTGCGCTTCGTCACCGCTTAAAAACG
>Ga0115002_10002905_pt1 | contig 21900 bp, 18 predicted proteins | sample ArcticOcean_MG_C_8_FD_89576 | JGI IMG/M metagenome (GOLD analysis project Ga0115002, IMG submission 89576) | Marine microbial communities from western Arctic Ocean - ArcticOcean_MG_CB11_86 | ecosystem: Environmental > Aquatic > Marine > Oceanic | place: Arctic Ocean: Canada Basin | collected... | reverse complement strand
TTGAGCGAAGGTGGCATCCCGGTCTCGAGTGTTCGGTTTCCGCTGGAGCTGTTTGACGATCCCCAGGCCATTGCCAACGACATGTTTCACCTGTTGCCGCACGCGACGGCGGGGGACATGCGAGTACTCGCACCGCCCGTCAAGATGGATGCTGATGGTTTCCAACCGGGTCGCCCGATGGCGCCTTTCGGGAGTGATACGACGGAAATCCTGGCGGAGATCGGCGTCGGGGACGATGACCTCGCGGCACTTGCGGCGGCGGGGGTCACGCATACGGGCGACGGCTAGTATGTAGTCGCCCCGCTAAGTCGTTTCGATCGAGTAACACGGCAGGTAGTTTTCGGACTGCAGCTTTAGCCGGCTTTGCCTGACGAAACTCTCAAGCAGTTCGTCCAGCGCATGGGCGAGCACCGGCTCACCGCGGATGCGGAACGGCCCGTGTTCACGGATGGCGCGTATCCCTTCCGGTTTCACATTGCCTGCGACGATGCCGGACAGTGCCTTGCGCAGCTCGATCGCGAGGGACTGGGGCGGCTGGTCCGTGCTGAGATCGAGGCTCGACATGCGCTCGTGCGTGGGCTCGAACGGCTGCTGCAGTTCAAGGTCGATGCGCAGATTCCAGTTATAGGCATACGACTCGTCGGTCTTGCGCCGATAGCGTTTCGTTCGCTCGCCCCCCTCTGAGACTTCTTGAGCGACCGCCTGGGGATCGCCCACAATAACGGTGTAGTGCTTCGCCACCTTGTCACCGAGCGCTGTACGCAGGAAGCGGTCAATGGAAGTGAAATAGTCGGCACTCTCGGCCGGGCCGGTAAAAATGAGCGGAAATGGTCCGCGGTTGCGCGGGTTCATCAGCAAGCTGAGGACGTAAAGGATCTCCTCGGTTGTCCCCGCCCCACCTGGAAAGACGATGTTGCTGTGTGCGAGCCTGACAAAAGCTTCAAGGCGCTGTTCAATGTCAGGCAGGATCACGAGTTCGTTGACGATGGGGTTCGGCGACTCTGAGGCGATGATGCCGGGTTCGGTGATGCCGAGATAGCGTCCTTGCACGAATTGTTTGGCGTGGCCAATCGCCGCGCCTTGCATGGGCCCCTTCATCGCACCGATGCCGCAGCCCATGCCAATGTCGATGCCGCCCGCAGGCCGCGCTGATAGCGCACCTGCTTGGTGTATTCGTACTCGATGCGGTCGATGGAATGCCCGCCCCAGCAGATGGCGAGGTTCGGTGAGGTACCGGGGCGCACGATGTTGGCATTCTTGGGGATGTCGAACACAGCGTCAGTAATGCCCGCCGAGTTGCCGAGGTCAAACGCGCCGGACGCGAAGCGCTGATTGACGTACGGGATGTCCCGGAGCGCCGAGAACAAGTGGTTTTGAATGCCCAGAATGATCTTGCTGTCGACGAACGCCGAAGCGGGGGCGTTAAATACATCCAGCTTCAGCCCGCGCGACTGGCTGATGAGGCGAACGTCGAATTCCGGGTAAGCATCGAAGAGCTCGATGGCATCATCACCGTCGTTGCCCGTGTTGAGGACCGCGAGCGCGCAGTCGCGGAATTGTCTGAATGCGTCGTCGTTGCTCGCGATGAGCCCCCGCACTTCGCGCTGGGAAAGAAGGTTGAGATGGTTGAGATGGTTGAGGGGCCGAAGATTGGTTTGCGAGCAGATTTGCCAAGACTTTCCTGTGAGCGTCGTCGTCTGGTCCCGATGACTTTCAGTCGTTGTCGAAAAATCGATTGCCGAGTTGCCGCTGGTTCTCATAGATGGAGCCCTGGAAGCGTGCGATCGGCAGTGGCATGCGGACGGGCACATTCTCGAGCCGAGGCTGCAGGGTCGCCTGACCCTGCACAATGCGGCTGTTGAATTCATCGAGATCGTGCAAAGTCTCGACGCCTGCGAGTGGCCACGCATCGGCGGCAGCATATTCAAAGAAGAGTACGCGGCGCGGGCTGCTGCTGTGGTTCATGGCGGAACCATGGATCAGGCGCGCGTGGTGCACCGTGATCGACCCGGCAGGTGCGGTTATGTGCGTCGCGCGACGGATATCAACGGGGTCGCGGGTCATGTCAATGGCACCACAAAACGCGCCTTCGGCGTGGTGGTCCAGGACGGGGCCAGTGTGCGACCCGGGCATCATCATGAGCGGACCGTTATCGAGGGTCATGTCATCGAGCATTATGCCGACCGCGAGCACGTTCTGATTGGTATGTGGGTAAAAGGCCCAGTCCTGATGCCATTCGACCGCAGCGCCGTAGTCTGCCGACTTCATATTGATCTTGCCGCCCGCGCGAAGACGGATATCCGGTCCGATGAGCGGAGTAAGTGCGGCCATGATGTGTGGATCTGCGGCTAGTTCGAGGTAGAAATCGTGGGCCAGATGTGGCCGCTTGATCCGGCGAACCCGAGGCGCCTCTTGCGTGTGGCCGGGTTCAAGGTCGAGAATTTCTGTATGTTCGGTTGCCGTTGCAGCGGTCGCGACGATCGCATCAGTCACGGCGCGAAGTCGCGCGAGCGTGGCGTCTGGCAGAAGATCGGGCAAGAGCACATAACCGGCCGACTGATAGCCGGATCGGTAGTCCTCGCTGGCGATGATGTCGGCAGCGGCACGCGTTGTTTCTTCTTTGCGCGTTTGGATCGGCATGATGCGCCCCGTTGATGAGTCAATGTTTGGACGGCCGAAGTGGCCGACCGATCGCTGGCCCCGAAGTCCGTCCTGATTGTATTCGTCTGCTTTCGTCTGGGTGACAGCGTTGGTCTGCGAGCCGGTTCTGGCGCAATCTGTGATTTTTGAGAAATCACCCGTTCGCCTTTAGGTCTGTGGACACGCGACCGCGCCGAAAGCCTGGGTTCAAAGGCAGCACTTAAGGCCATGCGATTATGTTTTAGAATCTTCTCGAATGCCAAACGGAGCGGTAGGCCAGATTTGCGGCGTGCCCGATCTGTTCCAGGACCCCGCAACCCACTACCAGGAAGGTTACCCCGATATGTGCGCACCTCGAAATGATTGCTGACGGCACGCCGTTCAGATTCGGCGCTCGGGTCTTTGAGTTTGGCGACGGCGTCGCTGAACTCAAAGACTCGAGTCCGTTGCTGGGGGACACCGAAGCGCTGCGTCGGCGATTGGCCGCGGATGGCTATCTCTTTGTGCGGGGTTTCCACGATGTCGAGGCCGTGCGCGAGGCCCGGGCCTGGACTCTCGGCGCGATCGCCGAGCGGGGCGGAATTGAGCCGGGTTCAGCGGCAGAGGAGGGCATCGCGTCGGCTGCCCAGCGTAACTTTCCATTCTTTCGGGTAACCAGCGTCGCGCATGCGCCGCCCGTTTTGAATGTGGTCGACAGTGAAGCCACTTTCAGCTTCTTTCGCCGGTTGTTTGGCAAGCCGGCCATCACATTTGACAAGCGTTGGCTGCGGTGCATGGCGCGAGGCGGCCAAAATCACTTTCACTACGACAATGTATACGTAGGGCGAGGCACGCCGAATCGACTTACCCTTTGGTCGCCGCTGACAGACATTGCGCTCGACGAGGGGCCACTCGTCATCTGTCTTGGCTCGCACCGCCACGTCCGCCTCCGGCAAACGTATGGGATGACGGACATGGATCGCGACCTGACCGAGGCCGTCTTTTCGTCCGACCCGAAAGAACTCGTGGATGACTTTGGCTTTACGCTTGGCACCGCGCACTTTCGTCCGGGCGATGCGCTGCTGTTCGGTATGTTCATGATGCATAGCTCGGCACCAAACCTTTCGGGTCGGTACCGAATCAGCATCGACACGCGCTATCAACCCGCTGATGAAGCGAAAGATGAGCGCTTTTTCTTTGGCGACAATGGTCGCTGGCTGGGCAATTTCCATAACGAAGGGGCCCGGTACACCCCGATGGCCGAGTTGCGGCAAAGGTGGGGGCTGTGATGGCGATTGCCGGTGCCGGCCGCAGCATCTATCAAGGTGCTGAAAAAGTGCTTTCCTGCACCTTTTCAGAGTCGCGGGCCTCAGCCCGCTCGCGACAAATCAACGACCTACGTCGTTGATTTGCGGCCGATACATCCATGTATCGGCCTATCAGGCTGCTTTTTCAGCAGCCTGATAGGCTACGACGCATCGGAGGTCGTTGGTAGACCCTTCAGCGACATTTTCTCGGACTGGGACATCAACGGAGACGAGGCGGCGCAGACGCAGGTTCTGCGGGTCCGGGCGAGCAGTGGGGGTTAATGCCGGTTGAGGTTATCGCTCGCGGCAGTCGAAAGTGGTTACGTCCTCAGCTTTCGTGACATCCGCGAAAGACAGCGCCTGGAAACCGAGCTTCGGCAGTCGCAAGAGCTGCAAAGCATCGGGCAACTGGCAGGGGGGTATTGCCCATGACTTCAACAACCGCTTGACGCGATCCTCGGCGAGCCTGATATCCTGCGATCGAATGCGGCAGAGTCGTCCGGACCCCTCGCGACCGGTCTGGTACGGATACGGCGTGCGGCCGAGAGCACGGCTCGCGTGACCGGCCAGTTGCTCGCGTTTAGCCGCAAGCAGTCGACTAAGGCCCCGTCAGCCGACATCAATGCCGTGTTGACCCATGCAGATGTCCTGCTGCGCAGTGCTCTCGGCGAGAAATGTACAACTTGAAATCGGCACAGAAGCCGGGCTCGCGCCGGCGCTGGTGAATCCGACGAAGGTTGAGCAGGTCGTACTCAACCTCGCCATCAACGCCCGGGATGCGATGCCGGATGGTGGCATCCAGACGGTGGAAACGTGGACGGTTGAGGGCACAGATCTCCCTCCGGCCTCGCTCATCCCCGGCACCTATCTTTGCCTGCGCGTTCGCGACACAGGTGTCGGCATGTCGCCCGATGTCACCCCGCACATCTTTGAGCCGTTCTTTACGACAAAGGGTACGGGTGAGGGAACGGGTCTCGGCCTGTCGACTGTCATGGGCATCGTCGATGGGGCGGCGACTGTACGCAAAATAAACCATGCACAACACAGAGCATAAGAGGAGGGTCCTGCAAAAAAAAAGGTTTGGACGCGCGTCGAGAGCGAAATTGACAATGAATTGCTTGGGGCTGTATAAAGGCCAGCGGCGGTGAAAATATAGGTGTCTGGGGGATACCCGTTTCATTGTCCAAAAATAAAATGGGCCGGAAGACCTGCTAATTGGGGAACTTATGAGATTTCGTAAAGCATTAATCTACCTCGTCTCTTTTTTGGTGATGTCGGGCTACGGCCTGAACGTCACTGCAGCAGAGGACGACGAGGACGACGAGGAGATCGAGGAGGTTCTGGTAACGGGTTCGTATATCCGTCGGGACAACTTTGATTTGCCTTCGCCGAAACATATCGTTGACCAGGCCGACATTGCATTGTCGGGGAACTCAGAGATCGGAGACGTCATCTTCGACCAATCGTTCCAACTGGGCGTGAATGCGAATGCAGCACCTTTCGAAGGCATCTGTTGTGGAGCAGAAAGTCAGGACGGTCTTGGCACATCCAGTGGCTGGGGCGAAGGCGCTGACAACCAGCAGGGTAACCAGGGCACTGAAGTCTGGGCGAACCTACGAGGTCTCGGTACTCGAGCCACAATGACCATGATGGACGGACACCGTCTGCCTGCCGACACAACCGTACGTGGTGAACGTGCTGGCGTTGATATTTCGGGCATGTATCCGTCAATTGCCATCGGCCGGGTCGAGACGATCCTGGACGGTGCCTCTGCCCTCTACGGCGCTGAGGCCGTCAGCGGCGTCATCAACATGGTCCCCCGCAAGGAATTCGAAGGCCTGGAAGTGAGCATCGACTGGTCGCAGCCCCTGGAAAATGGCGCAGCGAATCAGGGCATCCAAATTCTGGGTGGTGTTCAGGGTGATCGCGGTCGCGCCATCTTCTCGATGGAACTGCGTGAAACCGATCGCATGCGGTTCACCGAGCGCCCCGAATTCATGCCCGACAGCAAGAACCCCTGGGCCCGAGATGACCACGAGGGCAACGCGTGGTATCCGCGGACGACGTGGTCCAAGTTCTGGAAAGACGCCTATAACACCGGCAGCAACCCGGGAAGCCGTTTCCGTGCGCCCATCCGCAACATCCTGGGTGCACTGCAGACACCGGGCGAGCGCGGCGATGGCGCTGACTTGGGTGACGGCATCGCGGGCACCGCAGGTGGCTTCGACACCCGTCAGGCATCAACCTACCGGTGGTCAGACAACATCAGCAATATCGCTGTTGGCACTGTCAATGACCCAAATTGTGCCTACAACTTTGGTTCGGGCAACTCCGACAGCGGACCTCAGGCGGCAACAGGTGGCCCGTTCTTCGGCGCTCCGAACCGCTGGTACGCGTACCCGACGCTGGACGGCAAGCTCGACATTGGTCCGGGCGGCACATACGAGGAATGGGAAGCTGCACATGGGCCGGTCGCCGGTACGGCGCACCGCAGGAAGCTTGGAGCGACCTATACCTACAACGACGTTGGCAAACATGCCAACTTCCTGAACGGCTATCTTGACATTGATCGGCCAGCAAGGCATTGCCGGATGGTGGACTCGGATGTGCAGGACATGCAGGCCGAGAGCGAGCGTCGCAAGGGCATGGCGTACTTTGAGTACGAACTGACCGACAATCTGACCGTTCGTGGCGAAATCGTCGCTGCCAACGTCGACTACAACACGCGCTTGTATGCGCCCGGCTTCAACGACTTTGATACCGAGAACAATGCGTTCGTTTCTGATCGCATGGCTATCGCAGTCGGTTCAAACCCGGGCAACCCGTACCGCGCATTTGCGGACGGAACCAATACCACGCCGTGGATTACAGGACTCGCTCCTGCCGACGAGTGGGACTCGGCGATGAACAACCAGAACAACTATCCTGGGCAGCGGGACCAGTCCACCCAGTGGCTGGACTCGGTTCATCGGCAATTAGACTTCTTTGACCTCAACAATAACGGTCGATACGAATATCTGATCGAGCCGGGCGAGGCACTTGTGTACGCGCAGGACGCCAACGGCGACGGGATTCCCGATCGTGACTTCGATGGTGACGGGGTCGCGGATGGAAACATGCAACGTAACCCGGAAGCCCGGGTAATGCTGATTGGTATGGACGACGCAGATGGCGACGGTATCCCGGATCGCTTCGACCCGGATGGTGGCGGCATTGCGCTGTACGAGGATGTTCGCTTTCCGGGTTCAGTGGGTGACGACAACCAGAGCGCGCTGCTCTTTGCCTTCCCCAAGAATCCGCGTAACACGAACGTCGACTGGGTCCATAATGATGGCATCAACAGCTATCTGCGCCGGACCGTGCGCAATGACCTTCGCATTCGCCTCGGTGGCGAGTTGACGATTCAGGATTGGATCATCGACGCTGACTGGATTTGGTCCAAAGGCACGCGCGAAACCAACCAGCCGCAGGAAGTAACTGCTGAACTTGTGAAAGCGCTGCGCTGTCAGGCCGGTCCGCAGGCCGACTCCTGCTGGAACCCGTTTGGCTCGAGCTACCTGATGATGGACGAGAACGGTTTCCCGATTGGCGACCCGTCCATCACGCATCCTGCCGCTAATGATCCAGGCTGGACGCCAGCAGACCACGCGTATGTCAATACCGAAGAAGAGAACCGCCTTGCGGGTATCGTCATGGGTTATGACATCCAGGACCTGGAGATGAACGTCATTGACATCGTTGCCTCCACGGGCAGCTTGTTCGATCTGCCGTACAACGATGAGCCGGTTGGCTTCGCCATCGGTCTTCACCTCCGGGTGGAAGACGAAGAATTTCGTCCTCACATGCTGAACCAGGCCGCCGTCGGCGGACCGAAGATTGCGCTTCGCAGGAGCGAACAGACGTCCAACGCAGTTTTCGCCGAGTTCAGCGTACCCCTGCTGTCGAGCCCACGTTTTGGTCAAATGGAAATGCAACTCGCTGCTCGGTATACCGAGATTGAGTCACGCGGGGTCTTCGGACAGCCCGGCACGGCCAAGTTCGACACAGTCATTCCGAAGGTTGCAATTCGCTATAGCCCGAACGACTGGTTGGCTATCCGTGCAAGCATGACCGAGGGATTTGTGACGCCGGGTCTTTACGCACTCTTCGGAGAATCGTCGATTCGCAACTTCGGAAACGTGCGTGACTACACATGTGACGTTATTCCTGATGCGCCTCACTGTCTGGCCATCGGTGCCAGCACGGGTGGTGATTCGCCGCGGACCGAAGTTGCAAACTCCGGTAACGCGAATCTCAGTCCCGAGACTTCTGACCTCTACAACGTGGGCTTCTCGCTGTCTCTGCTCGACGGTGATCTCGTCTTCGACGTGGATTACACGAATGTTGAGTTCCGCGGTAGCATCGAGAATATCTCGGCAAGTACGGCTGTCGGCCTGAATGAGAACGGATTCTATGACTACGTCCTGGATTCCTGCTCAAACACAGGTCCTGGCGGCGGACCGACGCTGGCCGATTGGGACAACGTGAACCGATTGGCGAATGCGCAGTCGGCCAACGGCTTGACGCCGGAAGATCTGGATGCACTCCGGAGCTTCACGCCAAGCGACTTTGCGGCATCGGCCGTGTTCACCAATGCGGCTGACCAGGCTTGTCGCGCTGCGGCTGTTGAGAACTGGATTGCACGGGACGCGAACGCTGGCGCCGGTGAGAGTTCCTACGGTGGTGCCCGCCTGGATCGTGGTCGCCCAGCGACTACGACTACCGCCGCGATTCCGACGGCGCTCAACTATGTTGAGTCACCCTGGACGGCACAGGGATCTCGCCTAACCGAGACGATGATCTACGGCGCGCGTTATGCGTTCACGCTGCCTGAGCACCAGTGGCTCAATTGGCTGGGCGACGACACGGGTCAGTTCATGCTGACATTCAGCGCTACGCAATTTCTGACGCAGGAACTGACGAAGTTCAAGAGCTTCGGATGTGATGCAGAGAGCCGCAATAGCGGTGGCTTCTGCAACAACGACCACATCTACGCAGGCATCACCATCGATGGTGTGGGTAACCGCAATTCGCAGTACTTCTCGCCCCCGGGGATGGAACTGTACTCTGCGCTGCCTCCGACACCTGAGTGGAGAGCGAATCTTGGACTGCGCTGGTTCAAGGGTGGACACACGGCACAACTCGCAGTTCGTTGGCACGACCGTGTCGACAACATCAACGTTGCCTGGGATGCCATCATCGCGCGTGACAAACTCGACCCACGCGAGTTGATTCCGCGCTGGAACTACGACTCGTTGAGTGACGGCACGACGCAGTACCCGCACTTTGTGCAGCCTGGTGTCAGTTCGCCTGATGAGATTCCTCAAAGCGAGCGGTGTGCATACCAGCCCTGGCCCACCTGCGAGATTAACTCGCGGATGTACTGGGACTTCACCTACAGCTACCGCAAGGCTGACGTCTTGGGCGTTGGCACCATGACGCTGACCGCTAGCGTACGTAACCTCTTCGATACGTACCCGGACGCGATTACGCAGTTCTCCGGACACGAGGCGTATCTGGACAACATCATGGGTCGTACCTTGATGCTGCGAGTCAACTTCGGCTTGTAGTAGCAATCGATGCGGGAAGCCCCATGCGGGGTTTCCCGCATCGCACGAAAGAGAACCCTGCGACTCCGGTCGCGGGGTTTTTTTGTTATGAAGGTGCATCCGCTGAGGTGGCCGGTGACCAGAATCGGGGTCGATCGTGACGGTCTACGACACGATCCGAAACCTCAGTGGGCTCCGGAAGAACGAAAAGTTATGGGTAGGTCTTCGTTGAATCCGCGACTGGCCGGCCGATGTGAATTTGTTGCTGCTGTCCTCACCATAATTGCCTGGGATACACTCTCGAAATGTTCAAGCGAGACTTCATGGTGGCAGCGGTCACCGTCCTGCTGCTTGCCGGTTGTGGCGGCGGTGGCGGCGGCGACAGCACGCCTGCGCCACAACCGCAACCTGTTCCGGTTGTGGGCGAACCGGATCCGGTAACAACGACGCCGCCCTCCACCGTGGATCCGGATGCGCCCTTGAAATTCCGGGAATGGGCTCGCTTTGCCGGGCTCAGTCGGGTGTGGGAGTTCACTGACACGGTGGTTGAGGGCGATCAGGCCCAGATCTTTGCTCGGGAGTTTGCTGGTGGGGTCGCGGCCGCAGACTATGACGGCGACGGCGATACCGATCTGTACGTGGTGGGGGGCAACCGGACACCGAATCACCTCTACCGCAATGACGGCAATTTGACGTTTGTCGAGATCGGGGCGTCTGCTGGCCTCGATGTCACGCATCGGGGTAGCGGCCCGGCGTTTGGAGACATTGATGGCGACGGCGACCTAGACCTTTTCGTTGGGGCGGTCGACGGGGACCCACATTATCTCTTTGAGAACCGTGGTGGCACGTTTGTTGATGTTACTGCGGATTCCGGCATCACACTCGTCGCGACCGTCACCGTGGCCGCAACCTTTGGCGACTACGATCAGGATGGCGACCTGGATCTGTTCCTGTCCCATTGGGCCGTTGATGCGACGCCCGGGTCGGAGAGTCTGTGGCGCAATAACGGCGATGGCACGTTCGTCAATGTCAGCGCAGACGCGGGCCTCGATGCGCTGATCGAGGACGCAGACGCGTCGAGTCAGCTCGGCAACCAGGGTGATGCACCCAAGATTTATACCTTTACACCCAATCTGTCGGACATCGATGGCGATGGCGATCCCGACTTGCTGTTTGCGGCGGATTTCCGCAGCAGCCAGGTGTTCCGCAACGATGGCGCGGGCTTCTTTACCCGGATCACCAACCGGGATGTCATTAAAGATCAAGCGGGCATGGGCGCGTCCGTGGGCGACTACGACAACGATGGCGACATGGACTGGTTTGTCACCTCTATCTGGGAGGAGAATACGACCTTCATCGGCAACCGGCTCTATCGAAATGATGGTACCGGCAACTTCGAGGATGTCACCGATGCGGCGGGGGTTGCCAACGGGAGCTGGGGTTGGGGTAGCTGTTTCGCCGACTTTGATAACGATGGCAACCTCGATATCTTCCAAGTCAACGGCTGGCGCGGTACGAGCGGCCAGTCGGAGGTCGGCACAGGCACCGATGGTCAGGGTGAGCAACCCTTTGGCAGCGACAAGATACGCTTGTTTCATGCGCAGGGCGACGGCACGTTTGTGGAGTCAGCCGACGGCTTTGGTCTGGATGCGACGGGCCAGGGACGCAGCGTCGCATGTTTCGATGCTGACAGGGATGGCAACCTTGATATTGCGCTGACACAGAACGAAGAAACGCAGCTTGTCTTTTACCGCAACGACACAGACAACGATAACCACTACCTAACGATCAAGCTCGAAGGCACGGGGGGCAATCCCTACGGTATCGGTGCGTGGATCTCGGCGGAGACTGCTGCAGGTACCCAGGTGCGAGAGCTGGGCGGGCACAACAATTTTGCGTCGCATGATCCCCTTGAAGTGCACTTTGGACTGGGTGAGGCGACGGTCGTCGACGTGGTGGTGCGCTGGCCTGACGGGTCCGCGTCGCGACGCGACGGGCTTGCGGCGGATCGTGTTTTGACGATCGCGCAGGACGGGCTGAACCAGAGTTTGTCGGTTGTGCGGGGTGGTGGCGATGGTGCATACGCGCCGGGAGAGATGGTGTCTATCGAGGCCGCGGCACCGGAGAAAGGATACTTCTTTAGTCATTGGAGCGGTGACGGCATCACGTTTGTGGACCGCTCCGTGGCAGCCACAGCGTTTACCATGCCCGCGCGCGGCGTCACAGTGAGAGCCAACTACACGCCGGGTGAGGGCGCCGGGCATGACGTGTCGGTTGCGCGGCGGTGGAACGAATTGTTGCTTGAGTCCGTTCGGAACGACTTCGCCCGCCCAACGGTACATGCCCGTAATCTGTTCCACATCTCCGCTGCCATGTTCGATGCATGGGCGCACTACGGCGGCGGTGCCACACCATGGCTGCTAGGCGCTGAACGCGCGGGCGTCGCGTGTGGCCGAGACGTGACCACGGCGCCGACTGACCCGACAACCGCCCGGGAAACCGCCTTGAGCTACGCGGCGTACCGGATCATTCGGCACCGTTTTGCAGGTTCGCCGGGTGCGGCGGTCATAGAACGCGATGCCGATGCGTTGATGGGTGCGCTTCAGCTTGACCTAGCGCTTGCGAGCGTCGACTACGGAACGGGTGCCGTGAATCCGGCTGCCGCGCTCGGCAACCACATCGGAGCGTGCTACATCGCATTCGGACTAGCCGATGGGGCCAACGAAGCGTCGGATTACGGGAACACGGCCTATCAACCCGTCAACGCGCGGCTCGCGCCGGATGCACCCGGCAATCCGGACATTACCGACCTCAATCGGTGGCAGCCGCTTGCCTTGACTGAATTCATCGATCAGGCGGGCAATCCTGCGACATCTGAGCCTGACTTTTTGAGCCCGGAGTGGGGCCAGGTTGTCCCGTTTTCCCTTGCAAGCGCCGATGTTACGACCCACAGGCGCGATGACTTTGATTATCTTGTCTACCACGACCCAGGCGCGCCACCTTACCTTGGTGGCGATCTCAGCGCGGAATATCAGTGGGGCTTTTCACTCGTCTCCATCTGGTCTGCCCACCTCGCACCCGATGATGGCGTGATGCTGGATATCTCGCCGGGCAACATTGGCAACGTGGGGACTTATCCGAGCCGGTTCGAGGACTACCGACAGTTCTATGACACTCTCGCAGGTGGCGACAGCGGCAGTGGCCGAGCGCTCAACCCGGTGACCGGGCTGCCGTATGAAGCGCAGATCGTGCCGAGGGGGGACTATGCGCGCGTGCTCGCCGAGTTCTGGGCGGACGGGCCGGACTCGGAGACGCCACCCGGTCACTGGTTCGTGATTCTCAATACCGTCTACGACCATCCACTGCAGACGACTCGTTTCGGTGGAGCAGGTGAGCCGTTGCCGCGCCTTGAATGGGACGTCAAGGGCTACTTTGCGCTCGGGGGCGCGATGCACGACGCCGCCATTACTGCCTGGGGCATCAAGGGCTGGTACGACTACATCCGACCGATTTCGGCGCTGCGCGCGATGGCGGCCCTCGGGCAGAGCAGCGATCCGGCGGGTACGTCATACCACGCCGATGGCACTCCACTTGAATCGGGTTTCATTGAGTTGATTGAGTCCGGTGATGCGCTCGCGGGCGACGCAGATGAGCATGTCGGCAAGGTCAAGCTGCTGTCCTGGCGCGGATCTGCGTTTATCGCGGACCCGGAGACTGATGTCGCTGGCGTTGGCTGGATCAGAGCGGAGGATTGGTGGCCATACCAGCGACCGACTTTTGTGACCCCACCCTTTGCGGGTTACGTCTCGGGTCACTCGACGTATTCGCGCGCCGCAGCCGAAGTGCTGACGGCGATGACGGGAAGCGAATTTTTCCCGGGTGGCATGAGCGGCTTCGAGGTTGAAGCCAACAACTTCCTGGTGTTTGAGGAGGGTCCATCGGTACCGATGACATTGCAGTGGGCCACGTACCGGGACGCGTCCGACCAGTGCAGTTTGTCCCGCATTTGGGGAGGTATCCACCCGCCTGCTGACGATCTGCCAGGTCGTCTCGCGGGCGCACAAATCGGCGAGGACGCGTTCGCGCGTGCCTTGTCCCACTTTAATGGTACAGCGCCCTGAGGGTACAGCGCTGAGACGATCCTGCGAATCGGCCCGGCGCGTGCACCCTACGAGATAGCCGCTCGCGTGCGGTCGGGAGTGAACCCGGATGGGTCAGGCAGCGCTGCCTGCGAGCCGGAAGCCCTCGTAGCCCTTACGGGCGATCTCGGCGCAGTGGTCGCGGTACGTCTTCATGCCGCCGACGTAAGGCATAAAGACGCGGCTTTTGCCCGGCACGTTGGCACCCACATACCACGAGTTGGCTTTGGGGTAGAGCGTTTCGTCGGCAATCTCGGAGACGTGGCTGACCCACTCTTCTTGTGAGTCGTCGGTCGCCTCAATGCGCGCGTAACCGTTCTTGTTCAGGTAGGCAATGCAATCAGCAATCCAGTCGACATGCTGCTCAATGGCGACGGGCATGTTGGTTAGCACCGACGGGCTGCCGGGTCCTGTGACGGTAAAGAGGTTCGGGAAGCCCGCGACCTGCAAGCCGAGATAGGTGCGTGGCCCGGCGTTCCAGGCGTCTGCCAGGGTGACGCCGCCGGCGCCCTTGATGTCAATGTTGAGGAGCGCGCCCGTCATGGCATCGAAGCCGGTAGCAAAAACCAGTGTGTCGAATTCGTGATCGCCCGCTTCAGTGCGAACGCCGCCGGGTGTGATGGCAGTTATCGGTGCATTGCGAACATTCACGAGTGAAACGTTGTCACGGTTATAGGTGTCGTAGTAGTCCGTATCGATGGGCGGACGCTTGGTGCCGTAGGGGTGGTCGAACGGCAGCAGGTTTTCCGCTGTCTCCTGGTCCGTCACCATATTTCGGATGCGGTTACGAATGTATTCCGCTGCTGTTTCGTTGGCGAACTCATCGACCGTCAGATCGGCGAACGACTCGATCAGGAAGCGAAAGCCGCCCCGGTCCCACAGCTCATCGTAGATCTCGCCGCGCTCTGCCTCGGAAACATCTTTGGCCAGTCGTTCATTAGGTTTGAACGGAAAGCCGTTTTCTGAATCGCGGCAGGCTTGCCGGATCTCGTCGTAGTTGGCTTTGATCTCCTGCGCCCTCGGCGCGTCGAGCGGTTCATTGCGCGCTGGGATACTGAAATTGGGGGTCCGCTGAAACACCGTCAGATGTTCCGCTTGTGCAGCGATCACCGGCGTCGCCTGTATGCCCGTTGACCCGGTGCCGATGAGGGCGACACGCTTGCCAGTGAAGTCGACGCCCTCATGTGGCCAGTTGCCGGTGTGATACCAGTCGCCGGTGAATGAATCGAGTCCGGGAAAGTCAGGCGTATTACGGCTGGACAGACAGCCCACGGCGCTGACGAGATAGTTGCAGGTGAAAGATTCCCCTGCTGCTGTCGTCACGCGCCAGGTGTTGTCGGCGTCATTGAAGTGCGCCGTGGCGATGCGCGAATTGAGCTGAATATCTGGCAACAACTTGAAACGATCGGCAACGTGCTCAAGGTATCGCAGAATCTCAGGCTGTCCAGGGTAGCGACTTGACCACTCCCACTCCTGTTCCAATTCCGACGAAAACGAGTAGCTATAGTAGTAACTCTCCGAGTCGCACCGCGCACCGGGATAGCGGTTCCAGTACCACGTGCCACCGACCCCATCGCCCGCTTCGAACACCCGTGCGCTGAGACCCATCTGGTCCCGCGCCTTGTGCAACATGTACATGCCGGAAAACCCGGCGCCTATGATCGCGACGTCCAAATGCTGATCTGCCATTTGCTGGCTCCCTTTCTTTGTGTGGTGTTGTGTGGTCTTGGTCGGTTGTGGCGGCGAGGAATGTCGTGGCTGCGAGCAATGTTGTGCGCATGGCACGCCAACGCCACCATAGACCATGAATGCGGCGGAGGGAATGTCCCCGCAGGCCCGTTGCGAGTCGGTTGCTGAAGTCTGTGCTGCCGTGCCTGTCGACGAGGGCCCTTGCGCTTTGCGTTCTGGTTAGCGCTGAAACAGATTGTCGAACTGACGTGCCTCGTTACTGGTCCGCGACTCGCGCAGGCACTTTGCCAGCACCGGGATGCCTTTCTCGATCTGTTCGTGGGTCAGGTGACCAAAGGCCAGGCGCAGATAAGGCACGTCTGTGCCCTGATAGTGGAATGAAGAGCCGATGAGGTAGTTGAACCCGCGCTCGGTTGCGAGTGCCCGGAGCTTGGCCCGGTCGACGTCATCGGGCATGCGGACCCAGATGAAGAGGCCGCCGACCGGGTTTGCCCACACGCATACGTCGGAAAGCTCAGCCTCGAGACCCGCGGTCGTTAGATCACGCTTGGTCTTGAGGGCCGCGTTGGCGTAATCGGCGTGCTGCCGGATGCCATCTTTATAGAATTCAGCGACGACGGCTGCGGCGAAGTAGTTGCTGCCCGCATCAAAGCGTCTTGCGATCACGCGCTCCAGCATGGGCGGTCGGGCGAGGATATAACCGAGGCGCATGCCCGGTGCCAGAATCTTGGACAACGAGCCCAGGTACAAGTGGTTGGGGTCGTCATCGAGGGCGAAGAGTGCGGGTTCGATCGGCCCCTCGTAGTGGACGTCTGCATAGCAGTTGTCCTCGATGATGGGTACACCGTACTTGCGTGCTATCGCGATGACTTCAAGTCGGCGCGCGCGTGGCATCACAAAACCGGTGGGATTTTGGTAGGTGCTGATTGCGTAGATGAATTTCGGCAACCGGCGCTCTCGTTGCAAACGAGCGAGTTCACTCTCGAGGTGGTCGGGACACATGCCGGCTTCGTCGAGGCGCACGCCGACGAGGTCAAACTTGAGACCGCGATATGCGTTTAGCGTACCCGGGTAGCTGTACTCTTCGACGATCACTGTGTCGCCGTGATGTTCCTGCAGCGCCTCAGCGGCGAGCGTCACGGCTTGCATCGATCCGTTGGTCACCACCAAATGATCGGGATCGACAGAGACACCCTCGCGTTCAGCTTCGCGCCTTGCCATCGCCTCGCGGAATCCGCGGTGCCCAAGGCTGCCGGGATACTCGGTGATAGCGGCCGACTCATTGTCGAGCACGCGGTTGGCGGCCGCTTTCAAGGCTTCGGTGGGGAAGGTGCCTGGATCCGATCGTCCTCCGCCAAAGTCATAAAGTATCTCGGCCACGGTGATGCTCCCGGGGAAGTTTTGCAGGGTGGAAAAGTAAGTGGGTGGGAAAGTAAGAAGTGAGCGACGTCAGCTTAGGGCCAAGTCTCAATAGCGCAATGTTACGCGGGCAGATTCTACTCGTCGAACGGGATGGGGATCGCTTTGTCAACGAGTTGCCAACCACGCTCAAGTGCGTACGTTTCGATATCAGAAATCCGATTTGCGTGTAGGGGGTGCGTGGCGAAGAAGGTGGCGGGTTCGGCATCCCCGACAGTCGATTGTTTAAGGGCTTTGAGCAGGTGAGTCGCGCCATAGGCTGTGCCGTAGTGTGCGTACAACATCTCGGTCGCTACGAGGTCTGAACGGGATTCTTGCTCGCGGCTGTAAGCGAGCAGGGCTGCCTGGCCGGAGACTCCGAGCGCTTGCTCCAGGGCACCGATGTCGAGGGTGCCACTGACCAACTTGAGGACAGCGAAGATGGACAAGGCGCGGGTGGCAGAGACGATTGGATCGCGGTATTGAACGTGCGCGATCTCGTGCACGAGGACAAACGCGAGTGACGGTTCATCGGCCATCCTTCGCAGGAGGCCGTCGTAAATGATGACGTGCCCACCGATTGCGGCGAACGCGTTGTCGACGGCGGCGGGTGCAAAGTGAATAGTGACTCTGATGTCGTCATCTGCGTGCTGGCTCTGTGCCAGCAGATCATCCGCAAGGGTTTGTAGGTAGAGCGTTTTAGCTGCGTCAACGGAGCCGGCTGCAGGCGCTGCAAACAGTTGGTCTTCGTGTTGGCGGGTGAGCGATTGTTCAAAACCGAGTGGGACGAGAGGCGCAAGCCGCTCGGCGAGAAAGGCAACCACCGCAATGACGGTGAGGATGATGGCGAGGGTTGTGCCCGCGAGGACTGCGAACTCCCTCAACGGATTCGTGTCGGTCGTGTTGATCCCTTCGGGAATCTCAGGGTTGCTGTACGGCATCTGGGACAGATCTCAGAGTTGTCGAGAGCGACGATTCCCGACCTCAGGATGGTTGCATGGCATCCCGCGGAGGAATCAGGGCGGTGCCATAGGCATAGACCTCGATTGAACCGGTGTTGCCTTTGCTGCCTTTCGAGATTGAGGTGGTCTCTAGTTTGACATTGAAAATCATGTTTGCGCCCATGCCGTGAGCGCGTTCGCGCATGCGTAAGATGGCTTTGCGACGCGCGCGGTCAAGCAAGGACTCGTAGCTTGTAATACGACCACGGAAGATCCCTCGGAGTGCCGCGAGCACTTGCTTGAAGTAGTCAACGGAGATGACGACGCTGCCAGAAACGAGGTGGGTTTTCGGCGTCGGGACGGTCGGCGGCGGTGTCTTCTCGGGGATTACGAGCGGCGTCTTGTAAAGCGCCTCTCGTCGCAGGATAGACCGGTAGTGGCGGGCCTCATTGTAGCGACCGACGCCGAAGCCGAGCGCGAGCAGCGTGAGGAAGACGATGAGATCAACCACGGTCAGTCCGCAATGACCACGGCCGAACCGTAGACGAAAAGCTCCGCCGCGCCCTGTGCGACCGACGAGGTTGAGAAGCGCACATTGAGGACCGCGTTGGCGCCGATGGACCGGGCTTGTTCTTGCATGTGTCCCAATGCTTCCTGACGCGCCTCTTCGAGCAGTTCGGTGTATCCGACCAACTCGCCGCCCAAAATGTTCTTCAGCCCCGCCATAAAGTCGCGGCCGATGTTCTTCGCCCTGACGGTACTGCCCGGGACGAGACCGAGGTGTTCGCGCACGCGTTTGCCCGGAACGATCTCGAGGTTGCTGATCAGCATATTGCGCTTCCTTTACGATGCGTTGCTTTTCGTAAGCGCGGCCGTGTTGTCTCTGGCAGTCCCGGCTGGCCGCGCCTGTGTTGAGCGACGGGCTCATCCGCCGGTTTTTGATCATTCGTCGTCGTCGATTGTAACCCTGAGGTCACGGCGAATGAGTCTTGGAGAGTAAGATGGCGTCCATGAACGATGAACTCGGCGAAATCCAGCACGGCGACTTTGAACGTAGACTCCGTGACCTTCAGCGGGAACTGGAGGACCTGCTTGACGTGACGGCCGACGACGCACGCCCGGTCCAGCTAAAGGACAACAAGGGGCGGCTGAGCCGCATGGATGAAATGCACAACCAGAGTATTCTGCTCGCCAATCGCAATCTGATGCGTACTCGGCTGCAACGGGTGAGAGCGGCACGAAGGCGGCTCGATGAGGGGAATTTTGGCTTCTGCGCTGACTGCGACGAGATGATCGCGCTGCCGCGCCTGCAAGCCTGGCCCGAAGCGACGTTGTGTCTTGGCTGTCAGAGCGCGCGGGAAGCCCGATGATTACGGGATCCTGTTTGTGCGGTCTGATTCACTACGCGGTCGAAGAACCGGGCATCGTGATCAACCTCTGTCACTGCAGCAAATGTCGCAAATCGTCGGGTGCGGCGTTCGGCAGCGTGATGCATATCGGACTGGAGCGCTTCAGGTGGCTCGAGGGTGCAGGGTTTGTGCGGGCATACGCCACTGAAAGCGGCTACGGCCGGTCCTTCTGCAACCGTTGTGGCTCGCCGGTGCCGAGTGTGTCTGAACACACCGGAAATGTCGCGATCCCCGCCGGAACGTTGGATGGGGACCCCCGGTGCGAGCCTGTTGGCCATATCTACACGGGCTCATCGGCAGCCTTTTTTGACTGCTCTCGCCAGTACCCGCACTTTCCTGAAGCACCCTCGGACGAGATATACGATCCGTACATCGAGCGTTACCTGAGCGCGACTGGGCTTGACCGCATGGACTTCCGTGAAGCCGGTGCGGATGACTTTGAGACGATCGCGGTCCTTGCGGGCCGCTGCGAAGCGGCAACCTCTGGTAGGCACGCAGGTCGGTTTTCACCGGAGGCGCTCGCCGCGGGGGTCGTCCACTTCGTTGCAGAGGAGGCGCAAGCGCAGGACCAGAGTGACGGTTTGCGTGCGCCTGTGGCGACAATGGTCGGATACGCTGGCGCTGAAGAAGTGACGCCGGGCCACTATGAATGGCACTTTCTGATTGATCCTTGCGCGGACTTCGGACTGGTTGCGGGCAACCTTTACCATCGGATGGCCGCGGATGCCGCAGCGGTCGGGGCGGCCAGTATGCGCGTCGATGCGAGCGCGTCAGACCCAATAGTTGGCTATCTCCTGGACCGGAAGTTTGCTGAGGTCGCCCGCTTTGTGGGCGTGGACGACGCGCCCGGCGTGACTCTTGAGCGTGAAGAGGTCATGGGGGCCGCGCCGCAGATTTAGCTGCAAGAACATGCGAGGTTTGCTTGGAAACCGACACCCAAGAATTGTCAGGATGACAATTTTGGGACAAGAACTAGCTGGTTTCCTGGTGTGGGCTGCAGGGATGCAGCGCCGTTTGCCTGAGTCGGAATATCGATGCGGGTACCAGCCTCCGAGTTTCAGTTGTGTTTGCGCTGCGGCATCTCGTTCTTCCGTGTAGAGACTTTCTGCCTGAAGACGGCGGCCTTCTGTTCAAGGAGAGGGACCTGCTGGTCGTTCAGAAGATTCTTGATGGCGACGAGTAGCAGCACATGGCGCTTTTTGATGTTGGACTCGCGCGTGAGCATCTCATCGATCGCCCGGGTGGCCTCCTGTGGGGGAGATCGGTCGTGTTGCCAACGCCTTGGCAAGGTCGCCCCTCGCGTCCTGCAAGTCCCACTCAATCTCTACGACGTCGCTCTGGAACTATTTGACGAGTGACAGAAACGCGGTGCGCTGTTTGTCGGTCAGGTTGAGTTCGGACCGATTTTGCATCACCAACTCTGGCGGAAACATCATTGCTATCGGGTCATTGCCATTCTTGCCGAACGCAGGGAGCACGACGAGGGCCGACAACACCAGCACTCGTGGCAACCAGGAGCGGGCTGACAGCGGGTTTGGGATCAAGGTCAAGTTCATTCGTAGTTGCTCCTTCAGGGGTATTTTCATTCGCGGTTCGTCACAGGTGAGTCCTTTCGGTGTTGCCCGCGGACGGTGCGGGGTCCGTGTTGCGTGTACCGGGGATTGGCAAAGGTGGTTCCGTCATCGGACGTTGCCTCAAATCCGGGGTCGTACCCCGTCGCTCACGCCCGGTGTATGCGAGCAGATAATCGGTGTCCGAGTGCCAGCGTGAAGTCGTTAGTAGTTGCACGTGCAGAGCCCCGACAGGCTCTGCTGCGATGTCTGCGGGCGAGGGGTCCTCCCAAGGATCGAAACTGATCATCGTCGTTCCGACCATGATGGCGGCGAGAACCGCGGCGACCGGGATCGCAGACAGATAACGTCGCGCGGGTGGGCCAGTAAGCGATGTCGCCGGCGCCAGGTCGTCAAAGTGAATGTTCAAACCGCGTTCTTTCTGCGCGAAGTAATCGTTGACGGCGGTCTTGAGTGGGTCAGACATGCCGGACCTCCGTTTTGGTTGTCGCGCAGGCAGATCGGGCAAGGCTTGTCCGCAGATGTTGTTTTGCGCGGTGATAATGCGTGCGTGCGGACCCGAGGCTGATGTCACAAACGCGCGCCGCTTGCGCGAGTGATAGGTCACGGTGAAAGACCAGAAAGATGATCTGCCGTTGCTGCAGGCTCAGGCGGTCCATCGCGGCACTGACGGCGGCGCGCTGCACATCAGAATCCATCGTCGCTGCGTCGTGGTTTTCGATTCGGGCCGCATCGTCTTCGCGGTCCAGTGCCCCGCCGTCGAAGCCGGCGTCTGCAACCACAAGGCCGCGTTTGCGCACCGCTTCGTGCGCGGTATGACGCCCAACAACCAGGTGCGCAGGGTCGATGCGCCGCCAAAACGTGCGCGCTCTTCCAGAATTTTGAGGTAGGTCGATTGCAGGACATCTTCGGCGAGTGACTTGTCGTAGTGGCAACAGAGCAGCGACCAGGTGGCTGCGTCGTCGTGCAGTGCCTTCAGTTGGTCAAGCAGCCCTTCTACCCGCGCTTCGTCCATCGGCGATCCTCGTGAGTCGGAGGATATGGGTGTCCTCTCTGCCCGGTTTGTATGACAGACGCGCGAAGATGGCAAGCGCCTGCGGCGTCTGGGGTAAAGCGCCTGCGGCGTCTGGGGTAAAGCGCCTGCGGCGTCTGGGGGGTAAACCGCTGCGGCGTCCCGGGGGCCGCCTGCACGCTGACCGCCCTCCTGATTGGGACAACGTGATCCTCTACTTGGCGTTG
>Ga0115002_10002901_pt1 | contig 21921 bp, 29 predicted proteins | sample ArcticOcean_MG_C_8_FD_89576 | JGI IMG/M metagenome (GOLD analysis project Ga0115002, IMG submission 89576) | Marine microbial communities from western Arctic Ocean - ArcticOcean_MG_CB11_86 | ecosystem: Environmental > Aquatic > Marine > Oceanic | place: Arctic Ocean: Canada Basin | collected... | reverse complement strand
GATGTCGGTGACGTCAGTCGTGTAGAGCACGATCGAGGCGGCGGCGGAACCACGAACGCCCATCGGAATAGACTGCTCGCGCGCGAACCGTGCGAGGTCACGCACAATCAGCATGTACTCGCCGAAGCCGGTCTGCTCGACCACGCTCAGTTCGTACCGCAGCCGCTCTCGGTGCTCCTCGGTCGGATTTCCGTAGCGGCGCTCGAGGCCCTCCTCGCAGAGATCCCTCAGGTGTTCCATCGCGGTCATGCCCTCGGGCACACCAGCATCCGGGAGTTGCGTACGGCCGAAGTCGAGCTTGAGGTCGACCTGGTCGGCGATCACAAGGGTGTTCGTGTACGCCTCGGGCAGTTCAGGGATCAGCAGCCGCATCTCGTCCGGCGACTTCAGATAGAACTGATCGACCGGAAGCTTGAACCGCTTCTCGTCCTGCATCGTCGAGTTCGTGCCGATGCAGAGCAGCACCTCGTGCGCGTGTGCGTGCGAGTGCTCTACGTAGTGAGAGTCGTGAGTCTGAACGAGCGGGAGGTTCATCCGCTTCCCGACCGCGGCGATTTGCGGCGTGAGCGCGCTGAATTCCTCGATTCCGTGCTCCATCACCTCGAGGTAATAGCGGTCCGGGAATATGTCCCGATACCAGCTCGCCACCTCGGTGGCACCCCTCTCGTCACCCTCGCGCAGGCGGCTCAGGAACTCTCCCGACGGGCAGCCAGAGAGCACGATCAGGCCCTCGTTGTATTGCTCCAGCAACTCGCGGTCCATCCGCGGTCGACGGTAGAAGCCCTCGAGGTGCGACAGGCTCGAGATCTTGAGCAGGTTACGATAGCCCTGCTCGTTCTGCGCCAGCAGCGTCAGGTGGTGGGGCCACTCACCAGACTTCTTCTCGTGGCGGCTCTTCGGAGCGACATAGCCCTCAAGCCCGATGATCGGCTTGATTCCGGCCTTCGTCGCGGTCTCGTAGAGCTCGAGGGCGCCATACATCGCACCGTGATCAGTGACTGCGAGCGCTGGCATATCCAACGCCGCAGCACGCTCCACGAGCGCCGGGATCTTGGACATCCCGTCCAGCAAGGAGTATTCGGAGTGCGTGTGGAGATGAGCGAACGACATCTCTGGTCCTGCGCCGATGCCGGAGGCGCGTCCGCAGTGGGGAGCGACGCCGGATGCCTATATAGCTGATTCGTATAAGTAACTACGCGAACGTCTGTGCGAAGTCACCGGACCCCGGATACTACGCTCGCGCGATCACCCTCGCAAGGCACTCGGGCGTACCCCCACAAAACGGCCCACCGCTCGATCCCTTGCTCGCGAGCAAGCGTCAAGGACCACCCGGAGCCCCCAAGTCGAACCGCCGCGCTAGTCCTCGCGGTCAAGGTCGAAGGCCGTGTGCAGCGCGCGTACCGCGTCTCCAACCCGCTCCGAGGCGATCACGCAGGTAATGCGGATGTCGCTCGTCGAAATCATGTCAACGTTGATCTCGGAGTCGAATAGCGTGCGAAACATCAGCGCCGCGAATCCAGGCGCCGAGGCCATCCCGGTGCCGATGATCGACACCGTCCCGAGGTCAGGCTCGTGCACGACCTCCGCCGCACCGAGCTCCACCCGGACGCCCTCGACCACCGTGAGCGCGCTATCGAGGTCGCTGGGAGCAACGGTGAACGTCATGTCGGTGAGCTTCTCAACGCTCGCGTTCTGCACAATCGTGTCGACCGAAACATTCGCGTTGGCGAGCGGCTCGAACAGGTGCGCGGCGATCCCGGGGCGGTCCGGAACGCCTCGGACGGTGACCTTCGCGATGTGATTCTGGTGCGCGATCCCTCGAACCTTGTTGCCCTGTTCCATCGTCATCTCTCCATGGATCAACGTCCCGGGCGCGTCGTCATCGAAGCTGCTCGCCACGCGAATCGTGACGCCGTAGAGCGCGCCAATCTCGACCGCGCGCGCGTGCATCACGCGTGCGCCCGTGGTGGCCATTTCCAGCATTTCTTCGTATCCAATGTCGCGGAGTGGCCGTGCCTCTGGACACACCCGCGGATCGGCCGTGTAAACACCGGCGACGTCGGTGAAGATCTCACAACGATCGGCCTCGAGCGCTGCTGCGAGGGCAACAGCAGTCGTGTCGGAACCGCCGCGGCCGAAGGTGGTGATATCGAAGTCCTCGGTGATCCCCTGGAAGCCAGCGACGATCACGACACGCCCAGCGTTGAGCTCTCGCTCCATCCGTTCAGTCTGGATCTCGGCTATGCGCGCGCGTCCGAAGACCGAGGTCGTGCGAATACCCGCCTGTGCGCCGGTCAGGCTGACCGCATCAAGGCCCAACTCATGGAGCGCCATCGATAGCAACGTGCTGGTAACGATCTCGCCGGTCGAGAGGAGCACGTCCATCTCGCGCGGCTCAGGCGTGCTGGCTACCTGGCCCGCCAACGCGTACAGCTCGTCCGTCCGCTTGCCCATCGCTGACACGACGGCGACGACGTCGTCCCCGTTAGCGCGGCACGCCTGCAGCCGCGCGGCCACTCGCTTGATATGGTCCGCGCTCGCGACCGAGGACCCACCGTACTTTTGGACGACCCGCGCCATCGGTGGCCTGCTAGCCACGTTCGACGAGCGCTGCGCCGGTCGAGCTCATGAGACTGACACGCGTCGCGACCTCGAGGCCGTGCGCAGCCGCCATCTCGCGCATCGCACCCACGACCTCGTCAGTATCTGCCTCCGAAGCGAACGCCGCGATCGTTGATCCGCCACCAGAGAGATAGACACCGTGTGCGCCGGCGTCTCGTGCCGCCTGGAACAGCGGGTACATCGCCGGGAAGAGGGTGGAGCGCGCTGGCTGGTGCAGGACATCCTCGGTCGCGGTCCCCAGCAGGTCATACCGTCCCTGCATCAAGGCCGCAAAGAGGAGAGCGCTGCGGCCGATGTTATGAACCGCCTGGTTGCGCGTCAGGCGCTCCGGCAGGCGCTTGCGCGACTCCTGGGTCGGCATCGAAAACTCGGGAATAAGCAACACGAGGCGCAGGTCTACCGGGGGCTCGACGCCAATGTGCACGAAGCCGTCGTCGCCCTCGACCACCACCTGGAACCCGCCAAAGAGCGCCGGGATGATGTTGTCCCCGTGACCCTCGAGGCGAACCGCGAGCGGCACGAGATCCTCGAAATCGTGATCGCCGCCGATCAACGCGTTCGCGCCGATCAGGCCAGCGGCTCGTGCTGAGGCGGACACGCCCATCCCACGACCGACCGGGATGTCACCTTCGTACTGAACGGTCAGTCCCGCAGGCCGCATGACACCCGCCTGCCGGTACAGCGCAAGGGCGGCGCTGGCCGTCATCTGCTCTATCGGGCCGGACGGGGCGGGCACGCTCTCGTCGCTGGTCGTGATCGTGTAGCGCCCCGTCCAATCGAGCGCGACGCCAAGGCTATCGAACCCAGGACCGAGGTTGGCAGAGGTAGCCGGGACGTCGATGGAAACGGTCTGTGGGGGAGTCATACGCCAAGTCTAGGAAGGGGGCCGATCAGCGGCAATCACGCGACGATCCTGATCGATCTACAAGGGTTGGAGTTTATATTCCGTACGATACGTACTATAAGAAAATACGTTTCTTGTGTTTGCACCCCAAAGGAAACCTCAGTGGATGACATCGTACTGACGAGTGGCGTGCGGACGGCCATTGGCGCCTTCGGTGGCGCGCTGAGCGAAACGCCCGCGTCTGACCTCGGCGCCCACGTCATCCGCGAAGCAGTCAACCGTGCCGGCATCACCGGCGAGGACGTCGATCAGGTCATTCTCGGTTGTGTCGGTCAGGTCGCCGAGGACGGGTATATCGCCCGCCACGCGTCGGTAAAGGGTGGCATGCCGGTCAGCACCCCGGCCTACACCGTCAACCGCATCTGCGGCTCCGGCCTGGAGGCGATTAACACCGCGGCCCGCTGGATTCAGACCGGCGACGCGGACGTCGTAGTCGCCGGTGGCGCCGAGAATATGAGCATGATGCCCTTCCTCCTCCGGAAGGGTCGCTACGGCTACAAGTACGGGCACGACAAGCTCGAAGACAGCACGATGCACCTGCTGACCGACCCGTTCGACAGCATCCTCATGGGTGAGACCGCCGAGAACCTCGCCGAGCGCTACGAGATCTCACGCGAGATTCAAGACGAATACTCGCTGCGCTCCCAGGAGCGCGCGCTCGCGGCGATCGATGCTGGCTATTTCACCGAGCAAATCGTACCGATTGAGGCCCGCAGGGGTCGCAAGACCGAGACCTTCGACACCGACGAGTTCCCGCGCGAGACCACGATGGACAGCCTCGCGAAGCTCCGCACCGTCTTCCGCGACAACGGCAGCGTAACCGCCGGCAACTCCTCAGGCATAAACGATGGCGCTGCCGCAGTCGTGGTCACGACCGAATCGAAGGCCAAGGAACTCGGCATGAAGCCGCGGATGCGGATGCTCGCGCGCGCTGAGTCGGGCGTGGAGCCCTCACTCATGGGCAGTGGTCCGATTCCCGCGATCGAGAAGGTAATGGAACGGTCCGGCCTAACGGTCGAGGACATGGACGTGATCGAACTCAACGAGGCGTTCGCATCCGTAACGGCAGCCTGCTCCGCCGTGCTCAACCTGCCGCTCGACAAGACGAACCCGAACGGCGGCGCAATCGCCCTCGGTCACCCGGTGGGCGCCACCGGCGCGATCTTGACAGTGAAGATGATGCACGAACTGGAGCGCACCGGCGGCCGCTACGGCCTCGTGTCGCTCTGCATCGGCGGCGGCCAGGGCATCGCAACCATCTTCGAGCGGGTCAGCTAGGACTACCCCGCCTCATAGGCCGCAGCCCCACGCTGCTGCGCGTACTCGACGCGCATCTGATCGAGGCTCGTCAACAGCCAGCGGCCGACCGGCTCAGCGAGATAAAGCACAGTGGCACCATCGCGTTGGACGATGCACGCGTGACCCGTGTCCGGATTCACCACCGCGCGTCCGTGGATCAGCTGGATCTCACACACTTCGCCCTCGATCGGTTCACGCGACACGTCGCACAGAATTGCGTGCATGAAGAACGCTCCCACCTGATATCTGCTTGAAGATCATCGGAAGTCACCGAGCCGTGCACCCCCCGCGTGTGATGCCAAACGATTGCCGATTACCTGCGCCTTGGCTGACGGGCGAATCAAGCTTCGAGGAGCCCCACCGCTTCGAGGTCGGTCCGCACCCGCTCCCACGCCACCTCAGTGACCTGATCCACCGGGAGCATCGCGTCAATGATAAGCCAGCGATCAGGATCGTCCGCCGCCAGCTGTCGGAATCCCGTGCACACCCGTTCGTGGAACGCGCGGTCCTCACGCTCGAGGTAGTCGTCGGCCCCCTCGGCCCGCGCGCGCGCCGCAGTCGGCTCGAGGTCGAACAACAGCGTGACATCGGGGCGCAGCCCATCCGTCGCGATGTCAACTGCGGCCGTAACCGCAGCGGCCGCCAGTCCACGACCGTACTGCTGGTAGGCCACTGTGGAGTCAGCAAACCGATCGCAGATCACGAGCGCGCCTCGATCGAGGGCCGGTCCGATCACTTCGGCGACGAGCTGCGCCCTCGATGCTCCGAAGATCAGCAGCTCCGCACGCTCGTCGACTGCCCCGTCGCTCGAACCGAGCAGCGTCTCGCGCAGCCGCTCTCCGAGCGCAGTTCCACCTGGCTCACGCGTGGTGACGGTCTCGATCCCGAGGTCGCGAGCACGCGCAGCGAGCGCGGTCGCCTGCGTCGACTTCCCCGCGGATTCGCCGCCCTCGAGCGTGACGAACAGCCCTCGGGTCGGCCTGGAGGTCACCGCTCGCCTTGCATCGGCCACGGCCCTTCACCGGTACCGCTGCCTGGCACGACCATCACGCGCCGGAACGGCTCGCGTCCGCGCGAGTTGCTCGTCAGCCCGTGCCGTTGAGCCACCTCGTGCTGGAGGCGGCGGATGTAGGCATTCTGAGGAGCGAGCTCCACGTTCGAGGCGCCACCGTGCAAGACACTCGCGACGGCGTCCTCGGCTTCGCGCAGCGCCGCTGTCATCGGATCGACCTCGTCATCGTCGCCGCGCATCGCGAGGAGCTGGCGCTCCATCTGCGAGGTGGTGTTGTTTCGGAGCACGTATATCGGAATCCCGCGGCTCTCGGCCCCGCGCAGCGGACCGCTCCTGCGGCGGTAGTAGGGCCGGAGGGTGAAGATGCAGTCGGCGTTGTCGACCGAATCAACAATCGAGGCGGGCGAACGGCTGGAACCAATCGCAGCTTCCAGCCGCGACCGGCTCACGCCGAACGGCAAGATCCGCTTCGCTGGCCCGCTGGGCGCCGGCGGCACTTTCTCCCACTCCGCCTGATTGCGGCTCGAGTCGGGGCGATGCTCGTCCTCGGCTGGATACAGCGGCATTCGGTGCACCGTCTGCACCACACCGTCCTGGAGTTCGCGTACCTCGGCGTCTGCCTCGAACCCGCGCAGCAAGGCATCGACGGTGCTAGCGACATCCTCATGCACGGCGACGCGGTCGAATGACTGAATCTCGACCAGGCAGTCGAACGTCGGCGGATTGCGCCGTTCGAGAATCGTCTTCTGCGTCCCGCGTCGGCGAGCTTCCTCATCTCCGAGGGTGACCGACTCGATGCCGCCGATCAGATCGGACAGCGTCGGGTTCTGCATCAGGTTAGTCAGCGTGTTGCCGTGGGCGGTCCCGACGAGTTGCACGCCGCGCTCCGCGATCGTACGCGCCGCTTCGGCCTCGAGGCCGGTCCCGATTTCGTCGATCACAATCGCCTCGGGCGTGTGGTTTTCCACCGCCTCGATCATCACGTGGTGCTGGAGATCCGGACGGCCAACCTGCATCCGACGAGCGCTCCCAATCCCAGGGTGCGGGATGTCGCCATCGCCACCGATCTCGTTCGAAGTATCGACGACGACGACTCGCTTCTCCAGCTCGTCGGCCAGCGTGCGCGCGACGTCGCGCAACATCGTCGTCTTCCCAACGCCCGGCCGGCCCAGCAACAGCACGCTGTGGCCCGACTCAACGAGGTCGCGCACCGCGCTCGCCGATCCCGAGACACTGCGGCCGACGCGGCAGGTCAGGCCGACAATGCGGCCTCGGCGGTTTCGGATCGCGGAAATGCGATGCAGCGTCCGAGGAATCCCCGCGCGGTTGTCTTCGCCGAATTCGGAGACCTGCGCCACGGTCTGCGCCAGCTCCTGTTCAGTGACCTCGGAATTATCGAGTGCCACCTCAGCGCCGGTCATGTAGCGCGCCGTCGGGATACGCCCAACGTCGAGTACGACTTCGATCAGGCCGGCGAGACTGTGCTCGCGAACGGCCGACAGCACGCGCTGTGGTAGCCGGTCGATCAGCAGCTCGATCTCTTCGCGTTCCTCGTCGGAGAGGTCGGCAGTTTCCTCAGCCTCGGGTGCGGGCCCGGCTTCCAGATCGCTCACACGCCACCCCCCGTCGGTATCGGCATGACCACTCGTCGTGGCGCATCCGCGAGCACCGGTCGCGCCAGCCGGTGACTGAGCTGCACGTATTCGCTCGATGGCTCGAGTCCGACGTCGCTCAACACCTGCTCAACCGCCAGCGCACTGCGTGGCACGAGCGCGAACACCTCGCGCGACTCGTTGCCCTCAAGGATTGCCGCCAACAAGGCGGACACCGACGGACCGCCGTCTGGCGCGACAAGCATGTCGAATTGGACTCGGTCGTCCTGGACCCGGAACGAAGCCAGCCCGGTGACCGCGCCGTCGCGCTCAGCAACGAGCTCATCGCCACCGCGTAGCCAACGGCGATCACGTAGCGCCAGCCACTCCTCGCGCGTCATCCCCAGCTGGGCGCGCGCCTGCGCGGGCGTCGCCTGCCCGTACAACTGGAAGACACCGCTCTCGTCGCTGGCGACGAACGGACGGACGGTTGCCTCGCAGGCGCTCGGCGCATTGCGGGGGACACCGGTCCAGAGACGCTCGACGAACGCCGGTCGGAACCCGGCCTTGGTTGCTGGTTCGCGTGCGAGCGCGTTAGTCAACGTCCGAAGTAGCAGATGGGTCACGTTTGCCTTCGTGGCAGACGCGCTCGCCTGCCCCAGAAGATCGGTCACGACCTCGTCGCCGGTCTCGGCACCGGCGGCATCGATCAGCGTGTCGATCACCCAGGCGCTCTTCGCGTTGAGGTCGCGCGCCGTCGCGATGCCGCGAACCTCGCGCCCGACCACGTTGATCCACATGCGGCGACCGAGGTGGAGCCACTGCGCCAGCGCCGCGTTGAGCGGATGTGCCTTCTGCTGATCGGCATCCGCGAGCCCGTCAAGGGTAACTGCCTGGTTCTTGCGTACCTCTTCGTCGAAGCTGACCAGCGTGACCAGATCCAACGGGCGAGCGGCGTGGCTCTGCCCTTCGCTGGTCATGCCGGTTGTCCCTCGTCGACCGCTTCCCGGACCTGTTCGACGAACAGCTCGTGCAACCGGCCGTCGGCCGTGATCTCGGGGTGGAAGCAGGTCGCCATCATCCGACCGTTGCGAACGGCGACGATACCTCCGTCGTCCAGTTGCGCGAGCACCTCGACGTCGAGGCCCACCTCGGTAATTAGCGGTGCGCGAATAAACACCGCGTGGAACCGCTCGTCGAGGCCCGTCACCGTGAGGTCGGTCTCGAAGCTGTCGACCTGCGTGCCAAAGGCGTTGCGTTCGACGGTCATCTCCAGCCCGCCGACCGAGGGTCGGTCGAGGCCCGGAACGTCCGAGGCCAGCAAGATCGCGCCGGCGCAGGTCCCCCACACGGGCAGACCATCTGCGATCCGCGCACGGAGTGGCTCCATCAACTCGAAGGCAAGGAGCAGTCGAGCGATCGTCGTGCTCTCGCCGCCGGGAATCACGAGGCCGTCAACGGCCTCGAGTTGCGCAAGCGTGCGCACCTCGGAGGTGTCAGCGCCTGCGGCACGGAGCATCGTTGCGTGCTCCTCGAAGTCGCCTTGCAGCGCGAGCACACCGATCCGAACCGGCGAACGGTGGGGCGCGATTGCCATTCGCTGCGAGTTAGTTCCCCCGCCCGGCGAGCAATGACTCGACCGGAATCGACGCGACCGACTCACCGCGCATCGCAGCGCCGAGGCTCCGCGACACATCCGCGACCACAGTCGCGTCCTGGTAGTGGGTCACAGCCTTCACGATCGCCTCAGCGACGGCTGGCGGGTTATCCGACTTGAAGATCCCGGAACCGACGAACACACCCTCGGCACCGAGCTGCATCATCAGCGCCGCATCGGCCGGCGTAGCCACCCCCCCAGCAGAGAAGTTCACGACCGGCAAGCGGCCGAGTTGCTTCACCTCGCGGACGAGGTCCAGCGGTGCCTGGAGGTCCTTGGCGGCGGTCGCCAGTTCCTCGTCGGGCAGGTTCTGAAGCTTGCGAATGCCGCCCCAGAGCTGGCGCATGTGGCGCACGGCCTCAACGATATCACCGGTGCCGGCCTCGCCCTTGGTGCGAATCATCGCCGCGCCCTCGGCGATCCGGCGGAGCGCCTCACCCAAGTCGCGGCAGCCGCACACAAACGGCGCGCGGAACGGGTGCTTGTCGATGTGGTTCACGTCGTCTGCCGGAGTCAGGACCTCGGACTCGTCGATGTAGTCAACGCCGATCGCATCGAGGATCTGCGCCTCGACGAAGTGGCCGATCCGTGCCTTCGCCATCACCGGAATCGTGACCGCCTGCTGGATGCCCTCGATCATCTCGACCGCGCTCATGCGCGCGACGCCACCGTCGCGACGGATGTCGGACGGGACGCGCTCGAGCGCCATCACGGAGACCGCGCCAGCTTCCTCCGCGATCTTCGCCTCATCGGCGTTAGTGACGTCCATGATGACGCCGCCCTTGAGCATCTGGGCGAGGCCAGCCTTGACGCGCCAGGTAGCGGTGTCGCCGCTCGCGGAACCGTTCTGCGGCGTCTCGTTGCTACCAGTGCTTGTCATAAACATCCCTCGAAGCGGAGTGAATCGTTGTGACCAACATTGTAACGCGCCTGCCCGAACGGTCGCGGCTGTCGGCTTGTCCGCGCTACGCTGTCTCGGTGGTCACTGTGAACGATTCCCCTTGGCTCGCCGAGCACGATCTCGAGGGAGATCTCCTGCTGGGACTGGTGTCTGACACCCACATCCCCGAGGCACGTTCGACTCTCTTCGACGAGGTCTACGAGGCATTCCAGGGCGTCGACTACATCCTCCACGGCGGCGACATCCACGACGTGATCGTGCTCGACTGGCTCGAAGAAATCGCGCCGGTGATCGGCGTCCGCGGCAACGGCGACGATGGATCGAGCGGACGGCCGGTCGCGCCCAACGACCGACGTCTGGCCCACAACCAACTGATACGTGCCGGGGGCAAGCGCATCGGGATGACGCACGCGTTCCCGGAGTTCCCGTACCAGGGCTCGATGCCGCTCGAGGACGCAATGGAGCGCTACTGGGACGGTCCGGTCGACATCGTGATCGCCGGTGACACGCACGTCCCCCACGTCACGCAGCGGGATGGCATCCTGATCCTGAATTCGGGTTCACCGATGTACCCGCGCAACTTGCAGACCCAGCTCGGAACGATCGGCTTCCTCGAGTTCCGGAACGGCAACGTCGATGCGTGGATTGAACAACTCCACTAGCGCACCCGGCGGCACCGCCGGGACGCAAGGCGACGGCCATGGATCGCGCTAACCTCCTCGTCGCACTGCTGTCCGCCCTGATCGGCGTGATCGCGCTCGGCATCGCGCTGAGCGGTGGACGCGTGATCAGCCTCGGCAGCGTGCTGGGCATTGTGCTGCTCGTGAACGCGATGGTCCGCTACCAGCTCGCGAGGCAGCAGTGACGCCGCTCGGCGTCACTGCTGCCTCGCAGGCATCCACCTCGGCGAGCGGGGGAGGGCATAGCGTGACAACAGACCCGCTACAAGCACGGTCATTCCTCGTACCGATCGACGGCAGCGACGCGTCCAACGGCGCACTGGTCGCCGCCTGCGAAATCGCCCGCAAGACGAAAGCCACCGTCTCCGCCGTGTACATTATCGAGGTCCCGCGCTCGCTTCCGCTCGATGCTGATCTGGTCACCGAGTGCCAACGCGGCGAGGAAATCCTCGAGCGAGCCGAGGAGATTGCCGCCTCTCACAACGTCCGCCTCGACGGCGACCTGCTCCAGGCACGCCAGGCCGGACACGTCATCATCGACGAGGCGATGGAACGCGGCGCGGATGCGATCGTGATCGGCCTTGCCTACCATCGGCCGTACGGTCGGTTCGAGCTCGGCAGACTCGCCGAATACGTACTCGAGCACGCCCCTGGGCTGGTCTGGCTCATCCGCTATCCAATGCCCGCCGAGCCTTCCCCGCCCTCAAGCTAGACCGAGGATCGCCAATGAACGTCGTGATAATGGGGTGCGGGCGAGTCGGCTCGGCTGTTGCCGTCCGGCTCTCAAACGAGGGGCACAGCGTCTCCGTCATCGATCCCGAATCGTTCGCGTTTTCGCGCCTCCCCGAGAGTTTCCACGGCCGCTGCGTCGTCGGCTCCGGGAATGACGTGCGCATACTCGGAGATGTCGGCATCGCCACCGCTGACGCGTTCATCGCCGTGGCGTCCGGAGACAACCGCAACATCCTCGCTTCGCAACGGGCGAAACACATCTTCGGGGTTGCGACCGTCGTGACTCGCGTGAAGGACCCCGAGCGCAGCGAGCTGTTCGCTCAACTCGGCCTACAGACGTTCAGCCCCACCACCATCGGCGCGGAACTCGCACACGCGGCGTTGTTCTCCAGCACGACCGCCAGCGTGGAGGTCTAACGGTGTACATCATCGTCGTCGGTGGCGGGATCGTCGGTTACGGCCTCGCGCTCGAACTGCAGGTGCTCCCGGGCCACGAAGTGACGATCGTCGAACGCGACAACCGTCGAGCTAGCGAACTGCGCGACGAACTCGGCGAGATGGTCGTCAACGGCGACGGTTCCGAGGTCGCATTCCTCGAGCAGATCGGTGCGGCACGGGCCGACCTTCTGATCGCCGTGACCGCCGATGATGGCGCGAACCTCGTCGCCTGCCAGGCGGCGAAGCACCGCTTTGGCGTCGCACGCACCATCTCGAGGGTGAACAACCCGCGGAACGAGGAGCTGTTCCACCTCCTCGGGATCGACTCGACGATCTCGGCGTCGCAAGCGGTGATGGCGCAGATCGAGACCACGTTGCCCGAGCACACCGTCGTGCCGTTGATGAGCCTCAAGGGCTCCGGCCTCACCGTCGTCGACCTGCACCTGCAGGACGGCGCCCCGGCTGATGGCCGACCGATCCGCGACATCCGGCTGCCGGAGAAAGCGTTGATCTCGCTCGTCGTCGGCACCGACGGACCGAAGGTCCCGGACGGCGACACGGTGCTGCACAGCGGCGACGAGGTGATCGCGGTAATCCCCGTCGACGCCGAAGAGACCATGCGCGAGCTGATCACTGGACGGCCGGCGGCTGGCTAATGCGACTCGCCCACCTCGGTCCCGCCGGCACATACGCCGAGGCCGCGTCGCTCCGGCTGGATCCCGCCGCGGAACTGGTCCCCACGCCCACCTTCACCGCCGCCGCCGAAGCCGTCGAAGCGGATAAGGCCGACGCGGCCGTCTGCGCGATTGAGAATTCCCTCGAAGGCCCCGTCTCCGAGACGCTGGCGATCCTCGTCCGCGAGGATCTGACGCTCAAGATCACGGACGAGATCGTGATCGCGATCGAGCATGCCCTCGTCGGTGCGCCGGGCCTCGACCTCGCCGAGGTGAAGGTCGTCTACTCGCACCCGCAGGCGCTGGGGCAGAGTCGGCGCCGCCTTACGGAGCTGGCGCCGTCGGCGCAGCCGGTCGCCGCACTCTCCACGGCGGCGGCGATCGAAGCCGCGGTCAACGAACCGGGCACGCTCGCCGTCGGCAACAAGCGCGCCGCCGAGCTCTACTCGGCGTACTGCTACGCCGAGGACATCAGCGACCGGCCTAACAACCAGACACGCTTCGTCGTGCTCTCGCGAGATGAGCAGCCGCCGACCGGTGACGACAAGACCTCGCTCGTCTTCACCATGGCCCACGACCAGCCGGGATCGTTGGTAGAGGTCCTGCAGCCGTTCGCCGACCGTTCGATCAACATGACCCGCATCGAGTCGCGCCCGACCGGTCAGCAGCTCGGCACCTATTACTTCTTCGCTGACGTGCAGGGCCATGCCGGCGAGCCCGCTATCGCCGCGGCGATCGCGGAAGCCGGCCCCCACACCGACTGGTTCCAAGTGCTCGGCTCGTACCCGCGATGGACGGGTGACGATGCCTGAGATCCCGGACCTCGAGGCTGCCCGCAGCTACCTGAAGCCACGCCTCGAGGACCGCACAATCACGGCGACCAGAGCACCAATTCCGTGGATCGTACGCACCGGGGCGGATATCATTGAATAGCTCATCGGACATTAGTCCGTCGACATCCTCCGGTACAGCAAGTACTTGATGCCCAACGTCGACGACGGGCGCCTCCTGATCATCAACGCGATAATCAGGGGGCGATCCCACTGGGACGAAGCCGGCGCGAAGAAGCCCGGACGACTGGCCGCCGTCTTCGAGTTCGATGACGGCCACGAACTGCGCTACTCCGACATACGCCGGATAGACCGTTTCTACCTGACCGACTCGGACCACCTCGATGTCGTGCCACAGTTCTCGAAGATGGGTCCAGGCGCGCCTGCACCCACATCGCAAGCGCAACACCATGGACGACGGCGACATCCACAACCTCTACGAAGCGATTCACACGATCCTCGACCGCTCCTCGGAGATCGTCAACGAGATCGTGCAAGCAGAGGGCCGGGGCAAGAAAGCGGAGTAGCGGGATCATCTGACCATCCACCGCAAGGCCGGCGAGGAGTGTCCACGCTGCGGGAGCGAGATCAAAGCTCAGACCCGCGGCGACAGCGAAACCAACTACTGCGTCCAGTGCCAGCCACTGTTCACGTAACGAGCGGAGAGCAATCATGAAGGTCATCGGCAAAGACATCGGCGACGCCCTCGACAAGCTCTACGCCGAGGTGGCGAGCCGCCTCACAGTCGAGAACGAACGCGAGCTGCGGTTTGAGGCCGGCGCCGAAGGCGCGTTCTCCAACGTGAAGTGGCGAAACGACGAGGTGGTGATCGAGATCCACAACGGCGTCCCGACACACGCGCTGCCGCACGTGGTCGGGGTCGCGCTCGAACATATCCGTCAGCGCCTCGAGCGTTACCCCGCTCTCCAGCGACCGACAGAGAACGACGAACCGGACGGCGGGATGCTGCGCGGCGCCCTGCGCGAACTGGTGCTGGCGCCCGCAGCGGACCATGCGCTGCAGTCGCTCGAACTCGACGTGCAATGGGAGGTTGAGCAGCGTCACCAGGCCCTCAAGAATCTCATCCGTGACTCCGCCGAATGGGACGATCCGGAGAACCCAGGGCACGCCTTCATCGTGCTCCTATACGCGCGGGCCGCGATCGAGCACCCGCCCGAGCTCTGGGTGACGCTCGCCGAAGCGTTCCAGGAGGCGCTGCCGCAAGTCGCCGAGCATGGAGCAACCGTGGAAACGGCCATTCGGCAGCACGGCTGGACGAGCCCCGGCGCCGCCCTCGAATCGCTGCTTGCTGCGCGCGCACTGCTCAACCTCGAAGCGGTCGCGCCGATCCTCGATCGGCGCACCGGCCAGACGCTCTAACCCAAGAAGCCAAGTTCCGAGGGCGCTACGACGCGACCGCGGTGGCGAGATCCGGCTTGCGCCGCCAGCCGTTGATGAACAGCGTCCACTCCGCGTAGCGCTGCAGGTGAACCGCGAAGTGCTCGGCGGGATGCGAGGACGGACGTCGCAGACGCCGCGCGAGGTTCATGCTCGCCTCGTCAGGCGTGCGTCCGTCCTTGCGGTGGTTACAGATGCGACACGCCGCGACCAGCTTCTCCCAAGTATGCGACCCACCTCGATGGCGTAGCATCACGTCGTCAAGCGCCAGCTCCGCGCGAAGACCGCAATACTGGCAGTGATTCCCGTCGCGCGCGAAGATATCGCGGCGCGTCAGCCGGGGCTTCGGGATCGGACGGCGGATGAAGCGCTGCAGGCGAATGACCGAGGGCGTATCGAACCGCGCAGAGCTGACGCCGCGTAGCGGCTCATCGCCGATCTCGAGTACTTCGGTCTTGCCGCGAAGCACGAGCACAACCGCTCGTCTGACTGAACAGACATTGAGAGGTTCGTAGTTCTGATTGAGCACCAGCACGCGTCGCTGGATCGCCACCATCCCCCTACCCCCGGGGGTAGGCCACATCTAGCACTTGAGGCCGCGGGTCGGCGCGACCACAGACGACATTTCCGGGATCGTAGCCGATTCGTGATCGGACTTGGGTGAGTGCAAACGCCCGCGACGGGGCAATCGGTGGACCTACTCGCCATCCGCGATCAGGCCCGACACTGAAGCGGGAAGTGCCTCTTTCCACTCATGGAGCTTGTCGAGCGCATTCTTGAACTCGTCGGGCAGCGTGAACTCCGCGATCGGCACACGCTCAAGGAAGACCGGTGCCAGCGTCGACTCGTCCACCGCGTTGGCCACGGTCTCCGACGGCGGAAACACCGCGATCGCGATCAACGCGACCTCAACGAGAATGACGCCCTTCACGAACCCGAAGGCAGCGCCACCAAGATGATCGAAGGGCCCGAGCATCAACAGATGTGCTGTCTTCCGCAACGTGCCCGCGATCAACTGGCCGATGATCAGCGCGCTAATCAGCAACGCGGCAAACGACGCCAGATTGCGGATCTTCTCGTCGTCAGTCAGAAATTCGAGATTGTGGCTGAGGTCGTCGTAGAACGCCCCGGCCAGCACTGCACCGGCAAGCATGGCCACCAGCGTCACCAGCTCGCGGATCAGACCACGGCGGAACGCAGAGAACGTGACCCACGCGATCACACCGATAATGACGAGGTCGAGCCAGTGCATAGCGCACGCGCCCCAATTCCCCCCGCCCGTAAGCAGGGTAGCACCGAGACCGCGCTACTCGAATCCTAGGCGACGCTCTCGCATCGACACGAATCGCCCGTGCCCGAACACGATGTGGTCGAGACTCGTACATACATCAGCTCGCCCGCAGCAACGATCTTCGCCATGAAGGCAATGTCATCGCCGGACGAGGCCGGTCACCCGAGGCCGCAGCACCTCGCCCTCGAGTGCCGCGCGGCGCCCAAGCTCGAAGATGGCAAATCGTCGAGGCCTTGGCCGGGCCCAGCCCGTGGATCGCTCCCAGCGTCGGCAGGTCGAAGCCCGCGAGGCCACGCAAACCGTCGTACTTCGCGATAATCCTCGAGGCGCTGGTTAGCACATCCTCGCGCGCCGAGCTGATGCGCATCATGATCGTGAGTAATTCGGCAGCCGTCAGAGCGCCCGACCCCAGGCGAGCCAGCCGTTCACGGGGACGTTCAGTCTCGGGGGGTTCAGCGACACGGATGTGGTAGGGAGGCGGGTCGGCGGCGGCGGCGGGGCTGCTCTTCGCGGATTCGTTCTAGCGTGATCACGCGCATCGTGTGCGGCCAGTGCCGGATCGACACCCGCTGACCGGCTTCTAGCTCTGTAGCAGCCACGCGCCCGATCTCGAACACCTTGCGGTCGACCAACAGGTAGTCCTGCCGGCCGAAGAACATGAACTTCGATTTCTTCCAGATTCGACCAGTCGTGCCCTCGACTGTCACGGGTTCAGCGCGGAGGTCACGGAGCGCAGCGACCAGCTCATACACCACTGCGAACACCACGATCGTGAGAACGATGGTCGGGAGGATCGCCCCCAGCCTGCCCGTGAACAACGCGCCGGCTGCGAGGAAGAGCAGGAGCACGACCAGCGCCGAGGCCGGTCCATAGATCGCGACGTTGCGGACGATCAGGTGCCGATCGAGTGGGCGTTCCTCAATCATTTCGCTGGTCATGGGGAGGCCTCGCAATCGAACGGTCGGCTACTGACCGGGTATCTCCAGCACCTGACCGACCTGGATTTGCGTAATGTCACCGATACCGTTCACTGCCGCAATCTCGGCAACGAACTCATTCAGCTCGCGCCCGACTGGGAGGAACTGATCGGCGATCGCCAGCATCGTATCGCCTGGCACGATCGTATAAGTGCGAATCTGTGGCGTGGGTTCCGCGGTCGGGGCGGCCGTTGCGCTCGGCGCGGCGGTGGGAACCGGCGTCGCAGTCGTCACCGTCACGGGAGTGGATGTCGGATCCGCGGATGCGGTCGCCTCGGCGGCGACCGTCGCCTGAGGTGTCGCGAGAATGCCACCAATCGAGGCCGGCGGGCTGTCCCGATCGACATCGGCCGGCGGCAGAACGAGCAGCCATACAGCGAAGGCCGAACCGATGAGTAGAGCGATCAGTGAACCACGGTAGACACGCGGTGAGGGCATGGCAAGCGCCGGATCGAGCTCGCTCTCGTCGAGCAGCTCGCCCTCAGATGGGTCGCGATCGGGGCCGCGATCGTCGCTCACCCAGAGAGCCTATCATGCGTGTCCGGCGTCGGAAAGACACCGAACACGCCGATCGGCATCAATCGCTAAGTCAGCTCGACAGTGGCGCCGGCTGCCTCAAGCTTGGCCTTCGCCTCTTCGGCCTCGTCCTTGGTCGCTGCCTCGCGCACGGCCTTCGGCGCGGCCTCGACGAGGTCCTTTGCGTCCTTCAGACCCAGCGAGGTCAGCTCACGGACGACCTTGATGACGTTAATCTTGTTCGCACCGAAGTCCTTGAGGACGACGTCGAACTCGTCCTTCGCTTCGACGACCTCCTCAGCGCCTACGGGCGCTGCCATCGCCATCGGCGCAGCCGCCGTCACGCCAAACTCTTCCTCGATCGCCTTGTTCAGGTCGCGCAGCTCAAGGATCGTCATACCCTTGATTACTTCGAGGGCGTCTTCAACCTTGCTCATCGTTGCCTCCACACGCCGGTTCAACCCGGCTGTTCGCATCTTCTTCTGGGACGGCGGGACTAGCCCGCCTCGCCCTCGGACTCAAGTTGGGTGGCTCGTGCCTCCAGCAGGCCCGCGAATTCGCGGGTCGTGCCGTCCAGCAGCATCATCAATTCCCGGACCTTGGCGAACAGTCCGCCCGCGATACGCGCGAGCAGCTCCTCGCGCGGCGGCACGGTGGCCAGGTCCTTCACGTAGGCCGCGTCGACCAGTTCGCCGCTGACCACTGCCTGTCGGATTTCAACCGCCGAATCGGCGTGCTCCTTGAGGTAGTTCGCGAGTGCTCGTGCCGGGCCAACTGGTTCGCCGTAGCCAAACACGATGGCCGTCGGGCCATCGGCGAGCGATCCGAACTGCTCGAGGCCGGCATCGGCTGCAGCGATCTTCAGCAGCGTGTTTTTGACGACACGCATCTCAGCGCCGACCTCGCGGATCGCCGCTCGCAAGGCCACCTGCTCGGCAACACTCGTACCCTGGTAGCTCGTGGCGATCGCAATCTCCGCGCGGGAGATCAGCTCCTTCAGGTCAGCGACCTGTGCAATCTTTCTCTCGGTGGGCATCGGCCCTCCTTCGCGTGCCGGTGTTCCGGCTGCTTCGTACGGTCCAGGGCGAAAAAAACGCCCTCCCGCCGAACGGTGAGGGCGCGCGGTCCGAGGCGGCCCGGAGGCTCCTCGATGTTGCGCTTCGTGCCCCACCTGTACAGGTGGCCGCTCCTGCGGCCGTTATCCCTTGCGGGACCCGTAGTCTCTGGCGGTCTCGCGGCGCGAACGCCGCGTCAATCTGCTTCCGATGTCGGGCGAGCCCGACACAGGACAAGTGTGCCTCGGATGAGCGTTGCCGTCGCGGTAGACGGCAACGCTCATCCGAGGCCGGTCGTTAGTCTGTCTGTGTGCCTGCGAGGGCGAGCACCTGGTTCACGTCCATGTGCACGCCGGGTCCCATCGTCGAGGTGAGCGTCGCCCCCTTGAACAGAGTGCCCTTGGCTCCGTTCGGGCGCGCGCGAACGATCTCAGCGATCATCGCCTGCAGGTTGCCCGCGAGCTGATCCTCGGTGAACGACGCCTTCCCGATCGTGCAGTGCAGCAGGTTGGTACGATCGAGGCGGAAGTCAACACGACCCGCCTTCGCCTCCTGCACGCCGCGCGCGAGGTCCTCGCCCGGCAGCACGGTGCTGTTCCGCGGGTTCGGCATCAGACCACGCGGTCCAAGGACGCGACCGAGGCCACCGACCTTGCCCATCATCTCTCGCTGAGCAAGCGCAACGTCGAAGCCGAGGTAACCACCGGCGACCTTCTCGATCAGGTCATCGCCGCCGACCTCGTCGGCGCCCGCTTCGGTCGCCAGCGTGGCGGCTTCGCCCTCAGCGAAGACAAGCACACGGACGTCGCGGCCAACGCCGTTCGGCAGCACCACCGACCCGCGAATCTGCTGATCGGCGTGACGGCCATCGAGGCCGGTCTTGATGTGCAGTTCAACCGTCTCGTCGAACTTGGCCGTAGCGTTCCCCTTGACCAGCGCCACAGCGGCGCTCGGGTCGTAGAGCTGGTCGGCGTCGACCTGTTCGCGCGCGGCGATGGTGCGCTTTCCAAGTTTTGGCATGGTTACTTGACCTCGATGCCCATCGAGCGGGCGGTCCCGGCCACAATCAACATGGCCTGATCAATGTCGTCGGTGTTCAAGTCGGGCATTTTGACCTCGGCGATTTGGCGCACCTGCGCGTTGCTCACCGTTCCGACCACTTCCTGCAGCTGGTTCGCGGCGCCCTTATCGACTCCCGCGGCCTTCCGCAGCAAGTCGGACGCCGGCGGCGTCTTGAGGATGAAGGCGAACGAGCGGTCCTCGAAGATCGTGATCTTCGCGGGGATGATTTGCCCGGTCTTCTCGCGCGTCTGCTCGTTGTACGCCTTGCAGAAGTCCATGATGTTGATGCCGTGTGGCCCCAACGCCGTACCAACGGGGGGCGCAGGGTTCGCCTGACCGGCCTGAATCTGCAACGTCAGGACCGTACGGACCTTCTTCGCCATCTGTTCTCACCAACGCTCGGCCGCGCAAGCAGCGCGACCGCCTTTCCGTACGGGCTGACCCGCTGTTACTGCTTTTCGACCTGGAGGAAGTCCAGCTCGACTGGTGTGTCGCGGCCGAACATCGAAACCATCACACGCACGCGACCTCGATCGAGGTCAATCGTGTCGACGGTGCCAATCATCTCGCTGAACGGACCATCCGTGACCAACACGGTCTCGCCGACGGCGAACCCAATGTTGATGCGCGGTGCCGCCGAGTGCATCTGCTTGAGGATTTGCTCAACCTCGGTATCGGGCAGGGGAGTGGGCTTCGCCCGCTCGTCCATCGTGGTTCCCGCGAAGCCGGTGACACCGGGCGTGTTGCGAACCACGTACCAAGACTCGTCATCCATCAGCATCTGCACGAACACGTAGCCCGGGAAGAGCTTCTTGGAGACAGTCTTCCGCTGACCGTCGCGGATCTCGATTTCGTCCTCGGTCGGAACCACCACCTGGTGGATACGCTGGGACATGTCCATCGACTTGATGCGCTGTTCGAGGTCAACTTTGACCTTGTTCTCGTAGCCGGAGTACGTCTGCACGATGTACCAGGCGCGGCCGTCTGCTGGCTCAACGCCATCATCCGCTTCGGCGTCCAAGTTATCCGTTTGTTCTTCTGATAACGCTTCGAGTGCCACTAGTCGCTCCTACCGCAGAATCGTCTGCTCGACGAACCAGCCGAAGGCCAAGTCTGCCGAACCGAGGATCGCTCCAATGATGAACGATACGATAATCACGACGAACGAGAGGTAGCCGACCTCCTGGCGCGATGGCCAGGTGACCTTCCGTAGCTCGCTGATGATGTCCGTGATCCAGGCGGGCCGGAGGAATGATCCGCGCGAACGAACCTGATCCGAAGAACCCCCCGTAGCGGGCGCTGACGCGGTCGGCCGAGGAGGGCGTGTGCCCTCCGCTTGCCGCTTTTGCCGTCGTTCCGCTCGGGCTTGAGCCCGGCGAGCCTCTCGGCCCATCGCTGCTGCTCCTGCCGTGCGGATCTTCCGTTACGGAACCGCCGATCCGTGGGGCCGCACCCACGAATCGACTCAATCAGACCCGGTGGGTCTAGCGGGACTCCCTGAAGACCTGCACGGAGCGGGTCTTCGGGCAGTACTTCCGTAGTTCGATGCGGTCCGGGTCGTTCCGCTTGTTCTTCTTCGTATGGTAAACGACGCCCGGGCAATCGTTACTAACCAGCTTGATGTGGTCGCGGTCGCCCTTTTTTGCCATGGCGCCCTACCTATTCGACGATTTCGGTCACGATGCCCGAACCGACCGTGCGGCCGCCCTCGCGAATCGCGAAACGGAGGCCGTTTTCGATCGCGATCGGGGAGACCAGTTCGATATTCAGTTCAACGTCGTCGCCGGGCATCACCATCTCGGTGCCCTCGGAGAGCGTCGCCATGCCGGTCACGTCCGTCGTGCGGACGTAGAACTGCGGGCGGTAGCCGTTGAAGAACGGCGTGTGACGGCCACCTTCTTCCTTTGAGAGCACGTAAACCTGGCCCTTGAACTTGCGGTGCGGTGTAATCGAGCCGGGAGCCGCCAGGACCTGACCGCGCTCAATATCTTCGCGCTCCACACCACGGAGCAGGCAGCCGACGTTGTCGCCAGCCTCGCCCGTGTCCAGCGTTTTGTTGAACATCTCCACACCGGTGACGGTGGTCGAGTGCGTGTCCTTCAGGCCGATGATCTCGATCGTCTCGCCAACGTTGACGACACCACGCTCGATACGGCCGGTGACCACGGTGCCACGGCCCTTGATGCCGAACACGTCCTCGATCGCCATCAGGAACGGCTGGTCCTTCGGGCGTTCCGGCTGCGGGATGTACTCATCGACCGCCTTCATCAGATCCACGATC